>Ga0209542_10016565_pt1 | contig 12212 bp, 8 predicted proteins | sample RifCSPhighO2_01_FD_184028 | JGI IMG/M metagenome (GOLD analysis project Ga0209542, IMG submission 184028) | Soil microbial communities from Rifle, Colorado - Rifle CSP2_plank highO2_0.1 (SPAdes) (version 2) | ecosystem: Environmental > Terrestrial > Deep subsurface > Rock core/Sediment ...
CCCGTCGCGGTTTCGCCGGACGGGTTTCGGATTTTTACCGTAACCGCGCGGGACGAACAGAGCGACCCGCCGCGGCTCCAAGTCCGACAGATTTTCTTCGCGGACTACTCTTTCGACGAGTTTTTCGCGGATTACTCGTCCGATCAGTCGGTTTATATTTTCAGGAAGTTATGATATCCTTAAGCTCAGAATATTAATATTTTAAATGAATTATGGGCGACGAAAAAATTTGGAAAAAAGTTTTGGAGCCAAGCGAACAAGTTCAATTTGCGTTTTCGATAGGTAAGGGTTATAGAATTTTTGGCATCGTAATTTGGTTTGTGGTCAGCTTGCCATTTTTCTGGCTAGCGGGAGTTGGATTCCTGATGTTCTTTTTAGCGCTATTTTATTATGGTTTCTATCTTCGGGTCTCAAACTCTTACGCCTTCACTAACAAGAGAATTATTGTTCATACGGGATGGCTTTCGACCAACATGAAGTCAGTTGATTACGCGAAGATAACGGATATTCACGTTAGGGAGCCCTTTTTTGAAAGAATTGTCGCCCACACGGGAAGCTTGGCCATCAATACTGCGGGATCGGGCTCTATGGAAATCGTTTTGCGTCACGTCGAGGCTCCCTACGAATTAAAGAAGAGACTGGATTCCATCAGAGGTCAGTAAGAGAGCAAGGTAGTTCGAGCTGACTCGCGGGTATCGTATAGTGGTAGTACGCGACCTTCCCAAGGTTGTGGCACGGGTTCGATTCCCGTTACCCGCTCCACAATCAAACAGGTATCAGTTTCAGAAAATTTTTGATGGGCTTCCGCAATGGAAGCCCATTGAATTTGGGGAACGCCGCGCGCTTCGCGCGCGTGGAGGGTCAGGCCTGTCCCGAGCGAAACCGAGGGGTTCAATCCGAAAACTTTTTTAACGAATGATTTTTTGAGGGGTAAAGGGGTCGTTTCCGTTATTTCGTTCAGCATTTGCCCGTCTTTTATCCAATTGCGCAGAGGTTCAACCCAAGCAATCGCCCCTTGCTCCAAATTGCCGATTTTCTCCTCCAACGACTTCTTGCGGGAGAGAAGGTTTGCCTTCTCGGAGCGGTAGCTTTCCTGCTCAATATCTTGGTCAAGATATGCTGTAAGAAGGCGTTGGAGTTTTTGAGAAATGGTCTGAATTTCGGATTTTATCTCTTGGGCAAAGGTAGCCGAGGATTGGACGGCTTCCTTTTCGTCCTTATCCGCCATTTTGGATAGCTCCGCCGCCCAATCTGCGGGTATAGCATACTTTTTGAGAAGGCCGGATAATTGGCGGTTCAGCACCTCCTCGCGCACGGGTGGCTCGGAACACCGGACTGATTTGTTTTTGCGGGTACACCGATAGTAGGTGTATTCGTGGACATTGCCGTTTTTCTGGTGCTTGAACTTATGCTCGGCGGTTATCATCATGCCGCATGATCCGCACCGGAGCGCGCCACATAGAGCTTGCGGGTTGTTCTTGGCGTAGCGGGGCGGCTTACTTCGTGCTTTCAAGGCCTCCTGTACCTTATCAAAAAGTTGCTTCGTAATAATTGGCTCGTGGTTGCCTTCGTGAAGCTCTCCGGCATAACGGAATAGGCCGATATAAAAGGGATTGGAGAGCATATAGGAAACTTGGTCGCGTTTAATGGGTATGCCTCCTTTGGTTTTGATTCCGTTCTCGGCAAGGAAGTTGGTCGCATCCTCCAATCGCCAGTTGCCCTCGGCGTAGAGTTCAAACGCGCGCCTCACGATTTTGGATTTCTTCTTATCTACGGCTACGAGCTTAATACGGGAGTCGTTGATGTAGCCGATAGGCGCAAGGCCCGGATAGTCGCCGCGCTTCGCTTTGGCGTGAAGGCCGCGTTTGGTGTTGGTTTTCAGATCAAGAATAAATTGGTTGGCCATTCCGAACTCTACGCTCGTCATTAAAACATTATCCGTTGGGCGGAAACTGCGGTCGTGAGTTTGGATGTGTTGGATAGTACCTTGTTGGAGTAGCCAACTGATCCGGCCGCTATCCACCGGATTGCGAGCCAAGCGGTCAAGTTTCCAACAGATGATACCCTGCGCTTCGCCCTTCTCAATGCGATTAAGCATTTCGTTGAACACGGGACGGCCCGGCTTCTTGGCCGATTGTTTTTCAATAAACTCTTGGGAGATGTTTATATTTTCCTCTTTCGCCAACGCCAACAAGACAGCAAGCTGGTCATCAATAGACCTAACTTGCTTGTCTTCTACATCGGTGCTTTTGCGGGCGTAAAGAAAGTAGATGGTCATAGGTATATTGTATTATACCACAAGAGGTAGTGTATAATACAATAAGGAGATATAATGTGGATATGAAAAGCGAAGCTCAAAAGCTCGGCAGAAATTTGAAGCGTATCAGAAAGGAGAAAGGCATATCGCAAGGCGATATTGTTCGTTCCCTCGGAATGGACAGGTCTTTTATTAGTAATATTGAAAACGGAAAAACGAACCCTACTCTTGCTACAATTGCTAAGTTAGCAAAGGCAATCGGAGTTTCGGTTGGAGAGCTAATGGAATAAATTTATGTATCTAAGCGACAACGAAAAAAGAGATATTCAGAAATATATCGAAGCGGGTAAATCCCTGCCCGACAAATATCGTTTTTTACTATTTGAGGAGAAGCAGGAAGTGGAGCTTGTGTGGAATGGAAAGACGAACGAAGTAACGAATACAGTTTTGCCGTTCCAAGTTATCGAGCAAGTGGACGAACCGCGCTCCGAAAAGACAAAAGAGATACAGGGACTACTCTTTGGAGAAGGCGGGAGACAAATTTCCGGTTGGACAAATAAACTTATTTGGGGAGACAACAAGCTCATTCTTTCCTCGTTAAAGAATGGCCCGTTGCGACAGGAAATTGAAGAACAAGGAGGAATCAAACTTATTTATATTGATCCTCCGTTTGATGTCGGTGCTGATTTTTCAATGAACATTGAAATTGGTGGCGAAGAATTTACGAAGAAGCCCAATGTCCTTGAAGACCTCGCATATCGTGATACTTGGGGGAAAGGTGCAGATAGCTGGATAGCGATGATGTATGAACGATTATCTCTTATGAATGACTTGCTCGCAAAAAATGGGAGTATTTATGTTCATTGCGATTGGAGAGTTAATTATTATTTAAGATCGATTTTAGATGAGATTTTTGGAAAAGATCGTTTTAGAAATGAAATTGTATGGTATTACGATGATAAATTTGCGACGGGCGGTGATGTCCTCGATAGAAACCACGACACTATTATTGCTTATACAAAATCGGAGGATATTATTGCGAATAAGTTGATGATTGATAAACCTCAACCAACCAAACGGGCGTTAAGAAAGAAAGTTGCGGGCAAGACGATAGATATTTTAGACGAACAAGGTAATAAAATTTATGCTACATATACCGACAAGAAAGCAGATGACGTTTGGAGAATTGGACGCACCATCTCACATCCAGATTACCCAACACAGAAACCCGAAGAACTAATCAGGCGGATATTATTTATCGCTTCAAACGAGGGTGATCTTGTCGCTGATTTCTTTTGCGGCTCGGGTCAGACAGGATTGGTTGGTGAAAAAATGAATCGTAAGTGGATTATGTCCGACTTAGGTAAGTTCTCTGTTCACACAACTCGTAAAAGAATTATCGGTATTCAAAGACAGTTAAAAAAAGAGCATAAAGATTATCGTGCGTTTGCGATTCTCAATCTTGGTAAGTATGAGAGACAGCATTACGTCGGTATAAATCCGAATTTACGAGAAGAAGAAAAAGCAAAGCAGATAGCCCAAAAGGAAAAAGATTTTGTTTCTTTGATACTCTCCGCATATAAAGCAGAAGCAACAGAAGGATTCAAAACATTCCACGGCAAGAAAAGCTCTCGTCTTGTTTCCATAGGCCCTATCAATTTACCTGCCTCGCGTCTGTTTGTTGAAGCGGTTATCAACGAATGTATTGAAAAGCAGATAACAAAGGTTGATATTCTCGCCTTTGAGTTTGAGATGGGATTGTTCCCGAAAATTCAGGAAGAAGCGAAAAGCAAAGGAGTTGATCTTGCTCTCAAATACATTCCCCGCGAAGTATTTGATAAGAGAGCGATAGAGAAGAATCAAGTCGTTTTCCACGATGTCTCCTATATTGAGGTTAAGCCGATTGTGAAGAAGAAAACTATCGCAATCGAGCTTACCGATTTTTCAGTTTTCTACAATCAGGACTCTATAAAAGAAGTGGAAGAAAATCTGAAAGCGGGTGGTAAAAAACTCTTGGTTGAGAACGGCCAAATTATTAAAATCGCCAAAGACAAGGACGGCGTTACGAGTCGCGAAGTTCTTACGAAAAAATGGACTGACTGGATAGACTATTGGGCGGTTGATTTCAATTTTGAAAGCAAAAAAGAAACTATCCGTGTAAAGAACGAGAAAACGGGAGAGGTCGAGGAACGCTGGACTGGCGATTATATCTTTGAGAACGAGTGGCAGGACTTTCGCACAAAAAAGAAACGGGACTTGGAACTCATCACTTCGCCTGTTGAGGTCAATTCCGGCAAACGCAAAGTGGCCGTGAAAGTTGTTGATATATTCGGCAACGACACAATGAAAGTGATTGAGGTAACAATATAAACGTATGGCTTTACATCAAAAATTCCCCAAGTCGCCTTATGAAATTCTCGATCCGGCAGTTCGTTGGTTTCCTGCTGACGAGAATTTACGGGAAAAGGGATACGAGAAACTGCTCCCGCCGCTTGTGGCGGAACTTCGCAAGAAGGTAAAGGAGTGGCGGCTTACGGGATATGATGGAGCGAGCGAAACAAGTAAAGCCCTATTAAATTGGTGGTTCTTAAAAGACCACCCGATGGAAACATCGGACGGAGAAGTATTTTTATTCCAGTATTACTTCGCCCAACGCGAAGCGATGGAAACTATCGTCTGGCTTTACGATGTTGCCAAAGCGAGAGACAAATATGACCTGATTCGTTTTGACAGTTCGGGAGCAATTTCGGCGGGAATGTTTGATGAAGACTGGACGCGGTATGTCGTTAAAATGGCAACGGGTTCAGGAAAGACGAAAGTATTAAGTTTAATTTTAGCGTGGTGCTACTTTCACAAACTCTATGAGGAAGATTCAAAGCTCGCTCGCAATTTTTTAGTTATCACGCCGAACATTATCGTGCTTGATCGCATTCGTGCTGATTTTGATGGACTAAAAATCTTTTTTGAAGACCCTGTGCTTCCCGACAACGGCTACGAGGGAAAAAATTGGCGAGATGATTTTCAGGCGACGCTCCATATTCAGGATGAGATAGGAACTGTGGGAAAAACTGGAAATATTTTTCTCACGAACATTCATCGCGTCTATGAAGGAGCGATTGAATCGGCAAGTTTTGAAGACCAAGATACATCAAGTTATTTTCTCGGCGACAAGCCAGCAGGAGCGACGAATGAATCAAAGCTCGATCTTGGCGATATTGTCCGTAATATAGATGAGCTAGTCGTGTTAAACGATGAAGCTCATCATATCCACGACCCACGAATGGCTTGGTTTAAGGCAATCGAGGATATTCACAATCGCCTCAAAATGAAAGGCGATCAGTTGAGTTTACAGGTGGATGTTACGGCTACACCGAAACATACCAACGGCTCTATCTTCGTCCAAACGATAAGCGATTACCCGCTTGTGGAAGCAATACATCAGGACGTAGTGAAGCACCCCGTCCTTCCCGATTCAGCGAGTCGAGCAAAATTACAGGAGCATACAAGCTCTAACTACACGGAAAAGTATAAGGATTATATTCATCTCGGTTATTTGGAGTGGAAGAAGGTTTATGATGAGCATATCAAGCTCAACAAAAAAGCCGTGCTGTTCCTTATGACTGACGATACAAAGAACTGTGATGAAGTCGCCAAGTATCTTGAAAATACCTACCCAGAATTAAAAGACGCGGTGCTTGTTATTCATACTAAAGACAACGGAGAAATCTCGGAGAGTGTTACCGGAAAGAAGGAGGAAGAATTAAAAATACTGCGTCAGGCCGCGAACGAAATAGATCGTTTAGAAAGTCCACATAAAGCTATTGTCTCGGTGCTTATGCTTAAAGAAGGTTGGGACGTGAAAAATGTTACGACGATTGTCGGTTTGCGTGCCTATACCGCACAAAGCAACATTCTTCCCGAACAGACGCTCGGCCGGGGCTTGCGTCGTATGTATCGCGACCCTAACTTACCGGAGCTAGTTAGTGTAGTCGGCACGGACGCATTTATGGACTTCGTGGAGTCCATCAAAAGCGAGGGCGTTGAACTTGAACACAAGAAAATGGGTGAAGGTTCAGGACCAAAAAGCCCGCTTGTGGTTGAGGTTGATCGGGAGAATATGAAAAAAGATATTGAGAAGCTCGATATAGAGATTCCGGTTCTAACGCCAAGAATATATCGCGAGTATAAAAATCTATCGGGGCTTAATGTAGCAAAATTCGGACATAAGAAAATTACTCTCAAAGAATTTTCCGAAGAAGAAAAAAGAGAGATTGTTTTCCGCGATATTTCGAGCGGCGATATAACTCACAAGACAGAACTGGACAGCAACTTTATCCCGAACTATCAAAGCGTCGTCGGCTACTTCACGCAAAGCGTTATGAAGGAGCTACGCTTGGTGAGCGGCTACGATATTCTCTACGAAAAAGTGAAGGAGTTTATTCAAAGCCAATTATTCGACAAGAATATTGAGCTTGATAACTTAAACTCACTTCGCAACTTGTCGGAGATTGAGGCTTCGCGGACAATTTTTGAGACATTCAAAAAAGAAATAAACACTTTGACTGTATTGGACAAGGGAGAAGCTGAAATCAGGGACTATATAAAAATCAGCAAGAGCCGCCCATTTGTGGTAAAGGATCAGGGCTATATCGTCCCTAAAAAGAGCGTCTTTAACAAGATTGTTGGTGATAGTCATTTTGAGCTTGAATTCGCAAGTTTCCTTGAAAACTGCGACGACATAATCTCATACGTTAAAAATTATTTCGCGGTTCACTTCAAAATTGATTATAAAAACGCTGACGGCAATATCTCCGACTACTACCCTGACTTTATTGTAAAAGTGTCGCCAAAGGAGTATTACATTGTGGAGACGAAAGGCCGAGAGGATTTGGACGATATTGAAAAAATAAAACGTCTCGAACAATGGTGCGTTGATGTAAACGCCAGTCAGAAAAACGCCACTTACAAAATGCTGTACATAAAGCAGGAAGACTGGGAGAAGCAACAACAAAAGCCCCGAAACTTCCAAGAAGTAATACGTGGTTGGAGTAAATAGTCCTATAAGATATGTCACTCATATTAAGAAAACTCGACCTTCATGTTCATACACCGACCTCGCATGATTTTGCCGATAAGGCGATTACGGCGGATAAGCTAATTGAGCAAGCTCAAAAGGTTGGCTTAGACGCTATCGCGATAACGGATCACAATACAGTTGATTTTATAGATACCGCCAAAGAAGCCGCTCGAAAAAAAGGATTCACGATATTTCCGGGCGTAGAAATATCTTGTGGCGGATCGGTAAATGGCTCTATACACGTTATTGCTCTTTTCGATCCTTCCAAGACAAAAGATGACCTTCAGAAAGTTTTAGGGAAGCTCGATATAAAAGGCAAGGGTGAAGATTCGCTAACCTCGAAAAGCGTCCCCGATGTTGTAGACATAGTTAGAGACGCTGGAGGCTTACCTGTGTTGGCTCATGCGAATTCAACGCATGGAGCGTTGTCTGACATAAAAGGTAATCCGCGAACCGATATAGTGAAGAATAAAAACCTATCAGCCGTCGAAGCCACATCGGGCGATTTTGAGAAAGCGGAGGGCAAGAGACTGGTAGATTATTTGAACGGCCAAGACCCTATCTATCAGCGGAAACTTGCCGTATATAAATCTTCTGACAACAGGAGTCCCGACGACAAAGGGCATTGCCTCGCCTCTATTGGAAGCGGCTTCACTTATTTCAGAATGGGCGAACTGACAATAGAATCTCTGCGACAATGCTTTGAAGACCCCGACAGTCGTATTGTTCAGGACTACGAAACGGAAAAGATAAATCCCGAACACCCTAGAATAGAGAAAATCTCTATAACGGGCGGGTTTCTCGACGGACAAGAAGTTGATTTTAGTCCGAGCATGAATAGCGTTATCGGAGGAACTGGAACGGGGAAGTCTTTAATTGTGGAGTTTCTGCGGTTTGCCTTTGACCGCAAACCCCATGACGACCTTCTGTCGGATCACAAGCAGAAGTTGGAAAAACAACTCCGCATTAACGGCGAAGTTAAAGTAGTTTTTAAGGACGCCTCCGGCGAACAATATGAATTATCGCGGACGTTTGATAATCCCCGCGACCCTTACTCCTCTGCTATTAAGTGCGTCAATAAAACTACGGGCAAGGAGTTTAAGGGCAATGTTTCTTCTATTTTTCCCATGCTCATATATAGCCAAAATGAGATATTAGAAATAACTCGCGACCCCGAAGCACAACTCCGCCTGTTAGATAATTTTAGAGACTTTGAATCACACCAGAATAAAGTTTCCGGCATTATTCAGGAATTAGGCAACCTTGACCGAAGTCTCTATGAAGCTATCCAAGGATCAGCGAACCTAGATTCTTTCCTTAAACAACAGGGAACTGTCGAGGAGAAAGTTAAGAAACTAAAAACGAGCCTCGGTGCGTCGGGAGCAAAAGGATTTTCTGAAAAGTATATAAAACTTTCGGAAGAAAAGTCAGCTATCGAGGGGAAGATTGGAGAATATGATTCTCTCCTTGAGAGCGTGGGCGAAGCTATTAACAACTTTCGTGAAAATACTCCTACCTGTAAGAAAACCCCGAAGGAGGTTTTGGAAATCATAGAAGCTAATATAAGTGATAGCTATACTGCCGTTGTAGTGGCGTTGGAGAAGCAACGCGACGCAATCGGAAAAGCGAAGAAGAAGTCGCAGGATGACTTAATAGCGTGGGAAAAATCTAATAAATATTCTCAAGTCGAGAAAAAGTATAACGGCGAGATAAAACTTCAAAAGAAACAGGAAGGCCTTGAGACTGATAGGAAGAAACTCATGGGAGAGAAGAAAGATTTGGATACAAAGATTGCCGCCGCTCAAAAAGCCGCGAAAGCATACTCTACGCTTAGAACGGAACGAAGCGGTCTTTTGACGAAACTTGGAACTACAAAGTCCGCATACTTTACGGAAAGATCAGATCAGGCAAAGCTCATCACTGGTAAATCAGGTGGGAAGCTACAAATTGTTGTTCAGGCTGGCGACAATAAAGCGACCTATATTCAACTGCTCAAGAAATTGAAGGTCGGCTCACACGCCGAGAAAAAAGAAGTTGAAGAAATCGCGAGTCTAGTTTCACCCGTCGAACTTGTCGAGATGGTTTTAGACAAGAACGTTAAGAAGCTCTCTCAAGTGGCTAAACTCACCGAGCAGAAAGCCGAAAATATAATTAACGAGCTAATGGAAACAGAAAATCTGCTGGGAACTTTATGCCTTCAGTATAAAGGCTATCCCGAAGATCGCGTTGAGATTTCTTATCAGAAAAAAGACGGGAATTATTACCCGCTCGCCGAGCTGTCTATGGGCCAAAAGGCCGACGCCTTAATAATGATTGCTTTAGGAGACGGCAGTATGCCCGTCGTAATTGACCAGCCGGAAGACGCTCTCGACGTGCCTTCCATTTGGGCTGATATTTGTTCAAAGCTAAGAATAAGCAAACACGCACGGCAATTTTTGTTCACTACTCACAACTCTAGTATCTCCGTTTCGTCGGATTCCGATCAATTTATTGTTCTTGAGGCTGACGGAAGTAAGGGTTGGTTAGAACGTTCTGGTTCGATTGACGAGAAACAGATAAAGGACGATGTTATGGGACACCTCGAAGGTGGACAAAGCTCCTACGACTTAAAGAGAAAGAAATACGGACAGTAATTAAGGGAGTTGCCGATCTGAAAATCGGCAAAAATATATAATGCGCGCACGGGTGGTGTGGGGCAAGCATTATACTTTTATTTACGACCCCCTTACCCCTCAAAAAATCATTCGTTAAAAAAGTTTTCGGATTGAACCTGACACTCCACGCGCGCGAAGCGCGCGGCGTTCCCCAAATTCAATGGGCTTCCATTGCGGAAGCCCATCAAAAATTTTCTAAAACTGATACCTGTTTGTTACTGGAGCGGGTATCGTATAGTGGTAGTACGCGACCTTCCCAAGGTTGTGGCACGGGTTCGATTCCCGTTACCCGCTTTGAGATAGCAGGCAGGACAATGATATTAAAATAAACGGCTCAACACGCGTTGAGCCGTTTATTTTGGCTAAAACAAGGGATTTTTATTCCATCTCTTGAAAATCTATCTCTCCTTGGGGGGAGATTCTTGCCAAGACAGTCGTAATTTCCAGGCTTGGGTGTCTGCCCAAAATAAGGTCCTTGGCTTTTCTCATATCCTCGACATGCTGATTCGTCTCTTCCTCGTCTGAACCAAAAGCTGTCCTGCCCCCATATGCTCCGCAGTCAGTGTGGTTCATCAGGATAATCTCGTTTATTTCATGCAGACGTTTGCTGATTTCGATCTGGCGCATGATAAATTCAGCGTCAGCGGGAGCGTGCGGAGAAACCAGATTTTTTACGGCACCAGCGACGGAAACAATGTCCGTATCGCCGAGAAGCCCTTGCTTTTCCAAGTACTCTTTCTTGGCTTTGCCAAAGCGAAAATCAATACAGTGGATAATAAGGGATTTGCAAGTGTGACTCACGTTATAAACTTAATTTAATATCAAAAGAATTTGACTAAAGTGGGGGAGCCGCGCAACGAACCGAAGTTCGTCGCGCGGCCGTACTTAGAGAGTTGCGGCGATTTGTGAGGGTGGCCCGGAGAGGCGTTCGAGGACTTGGGCGCCGGCGACCTGCCAGCGCAGGAAACGTTCCCGACGGATAAAGTACGTGCGCTTTGAGTCTCCCCAGTCCACATGCTGAAAGCAGGCGACCGTGATTTTTTGCGACCTCTTCTTGAGGAGCTGCTTGCCTTCGAACATGAGAGTCATACTGCGGACAACTGAGATCCCGCACTGGCAAGCCTTGCCGCAAAGTGCGTGATTCACGAGAGCGATGGTGTTGATATTCTTGATCTCGCATGCCTCAAGCACTTCGTCTTGGTAGTCAATCGCCGTGCTGCGGCCCGGTTTGTTTGCGGGACACTTGGGGACGAGCCTCATTGGACCGCCGTGTCTGGTAAGGGGGTGAACGCATCGTTCAGCGGAATTGCCGTGAACGGATAGGATCTGTTCGATGTGGTCGAAGATGTCCCGGAAACGATGACCGTCAGCGCAGGTCACGGGGATAACTCCGGCCGGATCAAGCCTGTGGCCGTCGACGTCCTCGAGAACGTGCGCGTCGCGCATAGCACGGATTAGAGCTTTGTCAGCATCGTTAAGTGGTAGCTGCAACTTTTCCTCCTTGAGTTTTTGGTGGTGTAGTGCGGATTGCCAGGAAAACAAAAAGACCGAATGAATCTTTAGGTTTTAGAAACTATTTTATACTAGTTTTCCCGAAATGTCAACTAAACGATTATTTTTAGCTCCGAAAGCTCATGAATCGTGTAAGTTGGCGCTCCGGTTGAATCGTCGGGGAGCTCGCTTTCGAATTTCCCTTTTTTGAGCCAGACAGTCGGATGGCCGTTTGAATTTCCGTACCTGATTCCTCTCACGGTCCTATCGTCGACTATTAGTATTTTGGAACGAGGCAGCCCTAGACGGAGGACCGCCGTCTCAAGGATTTTGTCCTTGTCAGGACTTAGGTCAAAATCCGTGGTAATAATAAACTCAAAATATTTCGCCAATGGCGAGTTTTCTATCTCATTTTGGCGCTCCGCCGCTCTTTGGGCCAGGGACGCCACAACCAATCGGATATCCTTTTTTTGGATAAAACGCAAAACCTCATCAGCGTCGGGGGCTTCGGTATTGTTATCATGGTCATAAAGCGTCCAGCCCCAGTCAAAAATTATCGCTTTGATTTCATTGTGCCCGCGCATATTTGTTGATATTATTATAGCAATTGTCCGTCTGCCCGAGCCACCCCAATAAGGTAGCTGGCCCCGCACCTTCTTATGCCGATGTAGCTCAGTTGGTAGAGCAGCGCTTTCGTAAAGCGAAGGTCGTCGGTTCGATTCCGACCATCGGC
>Ga0209542_10016566_pt1 | contig 12212 bp, 13 predicted proteins | sample RifCSPhighO2_01_FD_184028 | JGI IMG/M metagenome (GOLD analysis project Ga0209542, IMG submission 184028) | Soil microbial communities from Rifle, Colorado - Rifle CSP2_plank highO2_0.1 (SPAdes) (version 2) | ecosystem: Environmental > Terrestrial > Deep subsurface > Rock core/Sediment ...
GAGCCGCTCTTTGTGGATCTTGCACGAAAAGATGGATACCGATTTTTTGAGGGCAGTGGCGCGGGACACTTCGTGAAGATGGTTCACAATGGCATCGAGTACGGCATGATGCAGGCGATCGCCGAAGGGTTCTCGATCCTCAAAAAATCGAAATATAAGCTCGATCTGACGCGCGTCGCCGACGTCTACAACAAAGGCAGCGTCATCGAATCGCGCCTTGTCGGCTGGCTCAAAAAAGCATTCGAGCTCCATGGAGAAGAGCTCTCCGATATCTCGGGCATGATAGGGCACACGGGTGAAGGCGCGTGGACGGTGAAAACGGCGAAAGAGATGAAATTGAAGTCGAAGGTAATCGAAGAAGCCCTAAAATTTCGTGTCAAATCGGCAAAAAATCCTGATTACACAGGAAAGATCATCTCCGCGCTGCGTGAACAATTTGGCGGACATAATGTGAGAAAGTAGTATCCGCATCAGGAGTGTTTCTTGCCTGCGGGACTCTCCGCCAAGACGGCGGATTCGAACAAGGTCCTCGGCTTCAAAACACTCCTGATGCGGATGGGGAGGAGGGGAAGCGGGAAGACAGAAATATGGCAGCGGGGTACAATACCGCCTATGCTTTCGGAACCCATACGGGAACTCCTTGCGAAGGTGCAGGATGCTGAGGATGTCCATAGGAGCGCTCCGCAGGGGGAGATGCTCGAGTTCTCGACGATCGTCGGCAAAGCTGCCTCGCTCTACGAAAAACTTCGCTACCTCATCGACTACCGCGAGGAGCACACCATCCGCCGCGCCGCGCTCGAGAGGATCTTGAAGCGGAGAGTGTTCATCGAGCAGAAAGCCGAGAGTGGCATTGTGCTTTTACAGGAATTGGTGGACGGAAAGTATATTCCGAAAGAGCTCGCGACCGAGGAGATCGCGCGCGAGATCGACAACATCATTTTCAAGTATCTCGAGCTCTCCCGTCGTGGGCGAGCGAACGGCTCTGTGGGGAGACGCCTCATCAGCTTCGCCGCCACCGAGATCGATGCGCATATCTCGCCCGTGGAGTACGCGATCGATCACGAGAGCACGGAGGCGCTCTACAGAAGCTTGAAGGGTCGCGCGAGCGCATATGGCTATTCGGAAGAAGAGATAAACGCGCAGCTCTACTGCGCGTGCTGGAGAGGACTCTTGGGAGCCGACGATGAGCGCCTTGCCTACGCGCTCTGGCTTCTCTACGTGCCCGCCTGGAACAAGGACGTGGATCTGGAGGAAGTCGTCGGGAAGCTTCCCACTGTTATCGGAAACATTCGTGCTGCGGTGGCGGACTCTTTGCAGTGGCGGATCGCGCCCAAGATCAAGAACGAGAGCATCTACTTCCGTATCATCCGCAAGGTTTTGGAATCGCAGCGCGGCGCTGCAGGGCGGATCCTTGAGAACCCGGGAGAACTCGATCAATTCACACGCGATTTTTTGGAGGAAACATACGAGCACGAGAACGAGCGCATACAAAAGAGCGGCATTCGCGCCGTTCTCTACCTTTTCATCACGAAGATGACGATCGCGGTCGTTGCCGAACTTCCGTATGAACTTTTCGTGCTCGGCGGGATCAACTATCTGCCGCTTTCGGTGAATATTCTCTTTCATCCGCTTCTCCTCTTCGCGCTCACGCGTCGCGCGGGTTCTCTGGACGAGGCGAACACCACGGCGATTATTGAGGGACTCCACGGCATTCTCTACGAGGGTAAGGGACGCTCCATACGGCTTCAGGGTGGATACTCAGGGCTCACCTTCGCGTTCAGCATAGCGTATCTATTTCTCTTTATCATCGTTTTCGGAGGCGTAATTGGTGTCTTGCAGATTCTCGCTTTCAATCCCGTCTCGATCGGACTCTTCCTTTTCTTCCTCGCGCTTGTCTCGTATTTTGCCTTTCGCATCCGCTACCGCGCGCGCCGGTGGAAACTCGTTCGCGAACAAGGAACGATTTCGATCATTCTCGGCGTCTTGGCGGTTCCGATCGTGCGCGCGGGCGAATGGCTCTCGCGCACCTTCTCCTCGATCAACGTGTTCGTCCTCATCTTGGATTTCATCATCGAGACGCCGTTCAAGCGTCTCTTACATTTCGCGAATCAGTTTTTGATCTATTTGCGCGAAAAAGGGGAGGAGATTCGATAGTGCGAACGGCAAGCCGCTCGCTTTATCGGGAGAAGGAGAAAAGTGAAAAGTTCCGAAGCGCACTTGCACTACCAAGGCGAGAATGCAGAAGCGCCGGAAACCTGCCGGCCGAAGTCTTGACGTAGGCAGGGGAGACTCTCAGGAATCACTGCCCGCTCGCTTATCGGAAGAGAGAAGTGGTTGAAAGATGAATAATTCAAGTTACAATCGCCGGATTGTGAATGACAATCCGTGGGAGCGTGCTCGTGAACAGCTGCGCAGAGCGGCATCGTATCTCAAGATTTCTCCCGCGCTCGTAGAGCGACTCGAAACACCCGATCGGGTGATCGAAGTTTCGGTGTCCGTGCAGATGGACGACGGTCGCACCGAAGTTTTTCGGGGGTATCGCGTCCAGCACAACAACATACGCGGGCCCTACAAAGGCGGTCTACGCTTTCACCCGAAAGTCGACATGGACGAGGTGAAGGCGCTCGCCTTCTGGATGACGATGAAAAACGCCGTTGTTGACGTTCCGTTTGGGGGCGGCAAGGGAGGCATTACGGTCGATCCAAAGAGACTCTCGGAAGGCGAGCTCGAGCGCCTCACGCGGGCTTTCACGCGCGAGCTCGCGCCCTACATAGGCCCTGAGGTAGACGTGCCCGCTCCCGACGTGAATACGAGCGCGAAGATTATGCAGTGGATCCGCGATGAATATTCGAATGTTGTCGGCAAGGACTCGCCCGCCGTCGTTACGGGAAAACCCGTCGAAGAGGGTGGCTCACAGGGCCGCACCGAGGCCACGGGCTTGGGTGGGTTCTACGTGCTCTCGGAAATGATGAGGATAACAGGACGCACGAATCGCAAGGCCACCGTTGCGATACAGGGTTTTGGGAACGTGGGGAGCTTTCTTGCGGGCTATCTCAAGGATGCCGGTTTCTCGATCGTGGCGCTTTCCGATTCGAAGGGCGGCCTCTACATTCCAAGGGGCATTCCGGATCTCAAAGCGGTTGCGGAATGTAAGGAGAAGAGCGGAAAACTTGCGGGATGCTACTGCATCGGCAGCGTTTGCGATCTTTCCAATATGGAATCGTTGGGCGGGTGCGACATCTCTCCGGAGGAGGCCTTGGAACTTCCCGTAAGTATCGCAGTGCCTGCCGCCCTTGAGAACGCTATCACTGAGGAGAATGCTGGACGCATTCAGGCGAGCGTCGTTCTCGAAATGGCAAACGGTCCGACGACGCGCGAAGCCGATGAGATCCTCGACAAAAAACACATACTCATCATTCCCGACGTGCTCGCCAATTCCGGCGGCGTCGCCGTCTCGTACTTCGAGTGGTACCAGAACATGCACGGAGAAACGTGGGAAAAAGAAGCGGTATTTGGAAAACTCAAAGAAAAGATGGATACGGCTGCGCAAGCAGTGCACGCCGTTTCGAAAGAATACAAAGTTCCGCTTCGCGACGCGGCATACATCGTTGCGCTGAAACGTCTGGTGGCGCGGTCTTGATAAAAGAGTGAATACAGAGTACCGTCTGCCGATGGATAGATTCATCCAAACGATTGCCAAGAAAGCGGGTACGGCCGTCTTGAAGAAATTTGGCAAGGTCGGCGTGAAGTACATGAAATCGGAGGCGCTGTGGGATTGCGTTACCGAAGCCGACCTTATCTCCGATTCGCTGATGGTCTCCGCGATCAAAAAAAAGTATCCGACGCACGGCATCATTTCTGAAGAATCAGGGTCGTATAATCCGGACGCCGAGTATGTCTGGATTATCGATCCGATCGACGGCACGTACAATTTCGCGATGCACGTGCCACAGTTTGGCATCATGGTGTGTCTTGCGCATCGCGGGAACGTCAAACTCTCCGCGATCAATCTTCCCGCTACCAAAGAATTCTTTTTCGCACAAGCGGGCAAAGGGTCGTACCTGAACGGCAAACGGATCCGCTGCTCTCCGACGAAACGACTACACAACACCTTCGGCGCCGGTTCTTCGAGCATTCGCACGCGGACCGCGAGGTTTCTCTTGAAGCTCGTCCAAGCGGCGAAGGCCGAGGATATCCAGCTCGGGTCGATGGCCTCAATGGCTGTCAACGCCTGCTACACAGCGTGCGGCCGCCGCGATTGGATGGTCGCGCTCACCGGAGCGCTTCACGACTTTGCGCCCGTCTATCTCGTTCTCAAAGAGGCGGGCTGTAAAGTCACCGACATGAAGGGAAATCCTTGGAGATTCGGACAGCTTGAGATGATGGCCGCAAACCCGACACTGCACAAGCAGCTTTTGAAATTGACCAAGAACGTATGAATCAAAAGAAAACGTGGCACGATTGGTACGAAGAGGAACGCTCGATCGGGGACCACTTGTCCGACAAAGTTGCCGCTTTTGTCGGATCGTGGATGTTCGTCACACTTCACCTAATCTGGTTCGGATTTTGGATCTTCTATCCGGTTGAGTCGTTCCCGTATGGCTTGCTCACCATGATTGTTTCGTTGGAAGCCATTATGCTTTCAACGTTCATTATCATGTCGCAAAATCGCGAGGCGCGTCGCGACAGGCGACGCACCGAGGCAGATTATGAGACGGATGTTGAGGCAAAGAAAGAAATAGACGAGATCGAGGAGCGTCTGAAACGCATCGAGAATGAGAAACTCGAAAAGATCTTGAAGTTGTTAGAATCGGACAAATAGGATGAGGTTCGGAAGCTGTGGTACACTACCAAGCATATTTTTTTGGATCATTTAGTGTGAAAGGCATGTTCGACGTTGAGAACAAATTGGCGAAACGGGTGAAGAGAGTCGGTGTGTCGGCCATCCGCAAGATGATGACGATGGGAAGCAAAGTGCCCGGAGCGATCTCCTTGGGGCAGGGCATTCCGGATTCGAAGACGCCGCTCTACATTCGCGAGGGCGTGATCGAACTTCTGAAAGGGGGCGCGATACACAAATATTCGCTCGGGCCGGGGATCTTGGAATTGCGCACGCTTGTCGCAGATATGATCTCGAAGAAGGGTAATTTTCCGGTCGATCCGGATAAACACATATGCATCACGGCGGGCGCAATAGAAGCGCTCGCGATCGTCATATCCTCAATTGTCGAAGAAGGCGACGAGGTGCTTCTCTTCGACCCCGGATATCCGCCCTACATCGAGCACATTGCATTTGCAGGCGGAAAGCACGTTTTCGTGCCGCTCCAGGAGAACAATGGTTGGAAAGTCGACGTCGAAAAACTGCGCGCGGCGATAACGCCAAAAACAAAAGCGCTCATCGTGTGCAGCCCTTCGAATCCGACGGGGGTCGTGATGCAAAGGGACGATCTCGATACAATCGCAAAACTTGCCGAGGAGCACGGCTTCTTCGTCATCGCGGATCTCACCTACGAATTTCTCGTCTACGAGGGCGGCCCGCCGCCGACACTCCTTTTGTATCCGGGCATCCGCGACCGGCTCATTATCTGCTACAGTTTCTCGAAAGAGTTTTCGATGACGGGCTGGCGCGCGGGCTACCTTTTTGCGCCGGAGAAGGTGATGGAGCAGGCCCTCAAGGTGCACGATGAATTCGTGCTCTGCGCGCCGACGATCTCGCAGTACGCCGCGCTCGTTGCGCTCACCAAGAAACCGAATGACGATCCGGACGGCTTACATGCCGAACTCGCGGAGAAGCGCGAACTCGTCTGCGCCCGCCTCGATGCCATGAGTGATCTTTTTTCATATACTAAACCCCAGGGTGCATACTATATTCTCGCGTGCTACAAAAAACTTGACATAGATTCGTGGGATTTCGCGACGAAGATACTTAACGAGGCGAAGGTAATCGTGATTCCCGGAATCGCCTTTGGCTCGCAAGGGGAGCGGCATGTCCGCTTTTCATACGGCGCCTCCAAAGAACGCCTCAACGAAGCATTCGACAGGATCGAGCGGTGGGCAAAGACGCTTTGATCGTGCCATTTGATTATTTGTTCACCTGTATAAATAATCAAACAGGTTAATGTGCACTGTTCATGTCCACATGCTTTATTTGACTAAACCACTACACTTTGCTAAAGTGCCCGCATGGATTGGAATATGCCAGGGAATAGGGCTTTAATTAAGGCGATTTTGTCGCTCGAGAGCGCTGACGAAGCGCGGCGTTTTTTGCGCGACCTTTTGACCGAAGGGGAAATAGTAGAGTTTTCCAAGCGCTTCAAGACGGCGGAAATGCTTGCCGAAAATATCCCCTATTCTGAAATTGAGCGACAAACCGGCTTGAGCTCAACGACCGTCGCGCGCGTTTCCAAATGGCTTAAAGGATCCCAAGGTGGCTATCGAAAGATTATTTCTCGCCTTCACCACCACTCCATTCCCGTCGCGCGAGGGGATTGAGTTCTCATAACGACTTACAATGTCGTTATACCCAGCCCCCTCTTGCGAGGGGGTTTTATCGTTCTGTCCCAAAACAAACGAAATGCACATTGAGATCTCAGATGGATAAGGAAAGAGCATCTCCACGAGTCTTCACGATGCTGGAGGGAACCGTGAAGTTGAGTTCGAATGGAGTGGACTTCATTGTGCTCATCGCGTTCCTCAGCAACTGAACGGATGGCGTGAGCGTCCTGATGGCACACGCGAAGAGGTTACTTTCTACCGTGAGCACGGATGGCTCACCGCTGAAGAAGCGTCACGGCGGTCGTGATGCATCGGGCGCGCCTCCGGCGCGCCCATTTTCTTTATGCCAAATTTTTGGACAGGGGCTTGACAGCTTTAAGGGAAAATGTAAATTACGAGTAATGACTCGAATTTCAAACGCAGTGGCAGTTTTGCCGCGACGACGAACGGCTTCTTTTGATGCTGTTTAGAGCGTTTGTAATACTCCACAAACTTTCCAAAGCGGCCTCAATCAGGAGGTCGCTATGTCCCACATGAGAGTATGTGGCGACATATGCTCTTTCCATAACCTCGGAGGACTCAGATGTTAGAAAAAACGGCCACTGCGTTGTCCTATCCCATGCTGCCGAAGCAGGGGCGGCAGCCCGATGCGTCGCGCTCCGTCATCGATTGGCTGTCTTGCGCCATAGATCATTGTGACGGGCTTCTCCAAGAGATCATGGCGGAGAAGACACTCAACAGCCCTGAAGCGGAACTGCTCGGGTTCCACAGCAAGCTCGCGTCCGACCTCAAGGAGCGGTTGCGATCGAGGGCCAATGGTGAGCCAGTCGGTAGAACCGATATAGACGGATTCTTTGAAGATTTTGTCGACGTTGTCGCCAGGATGATCAAAGAAGAAGCTCGGGAGAGCTCTGTTACCGAGTGGCTCGTGATCAACGCGCTCTTGATGCAGCTGCGGCATATCGAGCGTTTGAGTAAAGACCGAAGAAGATTCAAGACGTAAAGGAGGGAGCGCCGGCTTCTTGTGTGCCGACACAGGCGCACGCGGATAAGTCCGCGTGCGCCTGAATCTTTTGTATACTGCGGATATGTACAAGGTCGTCGTCTATGTTCCTCTCGCGGATGCTGACAAGGTTCGCAAGGCGATAGGCGATGCAGGAGGAGGAAAGATTGGCGCGTATTCGCACTGCAGTTTCTCGTCGCGAGGAACGGGGAGATTCACGCCGAGCGAAGGTGCGAAGCCGGCGATAGGGGAAATAGGGAAGCCGCAGGAGGTGGAGGAGGAGCGTATCGAATTCATCTGCGAAACCTATTGTCTCGACGATGTCATCGCTGCTATTAGGAAGATTCATCCGTACGAAGAGCCGGCGATCGAAGCATGGAAGGTTGAAATGAAGTGAGAAAGGCAGTATCATGCGATATGAATAATTTGGGAGAGAAATGCGCGGTCTTCGGGGTCTTTGGGCATGGTCTCGATGTTGCGCGGCTCTCCTTCTTCGGTCTCTTTGCGCTCCAGCATCGCGGACAGGAATCTTCTGGCATCGCGATCTCGAATGGTGATACTCTCACCCTGCACAAGGGCATGGGGCTCGTCTCGCAGGTTTTTAATGACGAGATTTTGAAGGGTCTGACAGGCCACATTGCGGTGGGCCACAATCGGTATTCGACGACCGGCGGTTCGAAAGTGAAGCATGCCCAGCCCATGCTCGCGGCGGGCTCATCTAAGATCCAGAAGGTGCTGTACGAGGACCCGAATCCGAGTCTCAACGAATCGGTCGCGCTTGCTTCGGGACCTGATGATGGCGCGATCGCGCTCGTACACAACGGCAATCTTCCGAGCACAAAGGAGCTTGAGGATTTCTTGCGCGGGAAGGGAATCGATCCTTCGGGATTTTCCGATTCGCGGATGATGGTGGAGGCAATCGCGGCGCGCATGCGCGAAGGCACAGATTTGCCGGCGGCGATCAAAGGTGTTCTGCCGCTCTTTACCGGCGCGTTTTCGATTCTCATCATGTCGCAGGACAAACTAATTGCGGTGCGTGATCAGTGCGGCATTCGGCCGCTCGCTCTCGCGCGTCTCAACGGCGGCCACATCATCGCATCGGAGACCTGCGCCTTCGCGCCGATCGGCGCCGAGTTCGAGCGCGAAATTAATCCCGGGGAGATGGTCATTATCGACAAGGGAGGAATCCGTAGCGAGCAAGTGATGCCGCCGAATCCCAAGCTTGATATCTTTGAATTTGTCTACTTTGCGCGTCCCGACAGCGTGCTTTTGGGGAAGTCGGTCTACGAGATGCGCCAACAGTGCGGCATCGGACTTGCGAAGGAATATCCTATCGAGGCCGATGTCGTGATCCCCGTGCCGGAGACGGCCATTCCCGCCGCGATCGGCTACTCGCAGGCGACGGGCATTCCGATGGAGATGGGACTCACGAAGAATCGCTACATTCACCGCACGTTCATCACGCCGGAGCAGCACGTGCGCGAGCAGGGAGTGAAGGCGAAGCTCACGCCGCTTCCGGCCGTGATACGCGGCAAGCGGGTCGTCGTCATGGACGATTCGATAGTGCGCGGGACGACATCGCGGCAGATCATCGCTATGCTTTTTGAGGCGGGCGCGAAAGAAGTGCATTTTCTCGTTTCTTCGCCGCCGGTAAAATTTCCGGATTTCTACGGCATCGACACGCCCAAGCAAAGCGAGCTCATCGCGGCAACGAAATCAGTGGAGGAGATCGAAAAGTATCTAGGCGCGACATCGCTCCGCTATCTCTCATACGAAGGCATGATAGCGGCGACCGGTATTCCCGAAGACAAGTTCTCGACTTCCTGCTTCACCGGCATCTATCCCATTGACATCCGAGAACGCGCAAAGGAGATAACGTATTAGAACGTTCCTTGCCTCTGGAGGAACGAGAGGAACGATGCGGGGGCGACGAGTTTTTTGTTTGGTACAATGAAGGCACATGGAGCAGGCCCCCGAGAAAGTTCGGGCAGAGGAGATTCGCGCAGAAGCATCTCCCGCACAGTCGGAGACAGTCCACAAGTCACACATGTTTTTTCCGCTGCGTGTAAAACTCGCAATGCTCTGTGTTGCCGCAGCGCTGCCATTTGCTCTGATGTATTTTCCCGATCTCATCCCGTTGCGATTGCCCACGGACAGGAATCTCGGCCTTATCATCATGGTCGCGTATGCGCTGTCTTTGTACGCGATATTCGAACTCGCATATGTGTTGCCCTTGCGGAGGATACTCAAGTGGTTTGAGCGCGCGCGCGCGAGCTCGTTCAAGAACGTATCAATCGTACCTGTCACATCATCTGACGAATTGGGGCGGCTCGCGCGCGAGCTTGGCGCCGCGGTTTCCCATTTTTGGGATTCCGAGAAACGCGTCCGTGCGCTGCTCTCGCAAAAGAGCGATACGATGTCTCTCATCGAACACCAGTTGCGTACCCCGCTCACCGCCCTCTTGTGGTCTGTCGAAAAAGTGCATGTCCCGCAGGAAGTGCAGACCGCGCTCTTGCGCATGAAAACGCTCGTCGAAGCGATCGTGGAGGCCTCGCGGATCGAAGAAGGAAAATTCGGGTACGTGTTCGCGAACGTGGATCCCCTGCCGCTCATCGAGAAAGCGGTGGCGCGATTCAAGCCGTTTGCAGAGAGCAAGAACGTAACACTTACCTTTGAGCACGACTCCGATATTCCGCGCGTTCGTGCCGACGAGGACCGCATGGACATCGTAATGGCGAGCTTGCTTTCGAACGCAGTCGACTATACACCGAATGGCGGTACGGTGACCGTTTCTGCCGCGCCGCGAGACCGCAGTCTTGAAATATCAGTCGCCGATACCGGCATTGGCATTCCTTCCGAAGAATTGCCACACCTGTTTACCAAACTCTACCGTGGAGCAAACGCCAAAAAGATGCGCCCGGACGGCTCGGGGCTTGGTCTTTTCGTCGTCAAAAATATCTTGCATGCGCACGGCTCCGAGATCGTTATTCATTCGCAGGAGCGGCGGGGGACGCGCGTTTCTTTCAATCTCCCTTTCGCACCATGAACGTATGAACGCTGCTTTTCTTATCATCGTTGCGATCGTCGCCGTAGGCGCATGGTGTCCGTGGTTCACTTCAGAGGAGGCCGCGGGGATCGTTAAAGCGAAGATCGAAGCGCGGGAACAGGTTCGGAGGATTTGCACGTTGACTGCCGAAGAAACGACGATCTCCAAAACGGTTTTCGGCTATACCGAGCAAGTCTCATACACGTGCGCATTCGAGCATCTTGAACAACTTTCGGGAGGAAGAAACACCGTGTTCATTCCGTTTTGGGGGATAGTTCTCAACATGCCAGAGCCGCTCATCAAGTGAACGCGGCATTATCACTTAATTCCTGCTGCTCGGCTGCACGATTCGCTCCGGGTATACACTCTGGACGGGACCCTTTGCTTTTAGTAGTCTAGCTCAATGTCATACACACCACGCGATGAGGTTTTAAGAAAATATGCCGACGTGCTCGTCAATTTCGCGCTCGGCGGGGGGAAGGGGATCAAGAAAGACAATGTAGTTCGCGTCTCTGCGAGCGAATCCGCGAAACCTCTCTACCTTGCGGTGTGCAACGCCGTTGTAGACGCCGGAGGGCACGTGATCGCTCACTACGGACCGGACGACGAGAAGGGCGACAAGCGCCGCAATATCAGCGTCTCACGCTATTTCTACGAACATGCGAAACCGCACCAGATCAGTTTTTTCCCCGCGAAATACTTGAAGGGCCTCGTTGAGCAAATGGATCATTCCGTCTTTCTTCTCGCGGAGAAAGATCCGCACGCGCTTAAGGGCGTAGAGCCAAAGAAGATCATGGCGCGCGGCGTCGCCCTCAAACCCTTCATGGATTGGCGGCATGAGAAGGAGTGGAAGGGGAAATTTACCTGGACGATCGCGCTGTATGGCACGGCTGCAATGGCGAAAGAAGCGGGGCTTTCGGAAAAAGAATACTGGAACCAGATTATCAAGGCGTGCTTTCTCGATCAGAGAGATCCCATCGCGAAGTGGAAGCAAGTTTATAAGCAGATTGAGCACTATCGCTCGAAGCTCAATAAACTTTCGCCCAAGATCGCGAAGCTCCACGCAAAGGGGCCCGACATGGACATTTGGTTCAAACTCGGGGACAAACGCGCGTGGCATGCAGGAAGCGGACGCAACATTCCCTCGTTCGAAATTTTTACCTCGCCGGATTGGCGCGGCACCGAAGGGTGGATTCGCTTCAATCAGCCGCTCTATCGCTACAGCAACAAGATTACGAGCATACAGCTGTGGTTCAAAAATGGTCGCGTTGTGAAGTCGTCCGCGAAGACGAACGAGAGGCTTCTTAGGGAGATGATCGCAACGAAAGATGCAGATAAGATTGGGGAGTACTCGCTCACCGACAGCCGCCATTCGCGCATTACGAAATTCATGGCGGAAACTCTTTTCGACGAGAACATGGGTGGGCCGTATGGCAATACACATATCGCGCTCGGTATGAGCTACCGCGACACCTATGCGGGCGATGTCTCGAAACTCACCGACAAAGAGGCGAAGCATCTCGGTTTCAACGACTCTTCTGTGCACACAGACATGATCTCGACCACCCGACGCACCGTAACCGCGCATCTCAAGGACGGCTCGAAAAAGATTATCTACAAAGACGGACACTTCGTTCTATAGAAATTCGGGTTTACGAAACCCGAATA
>Ga0209542_10016567_pt1 | contig 12210 bp, 9 predicted proteins | sample RifCSPhighO2_01_FD_184028 | JGI IMG/M metagenome (GOLD analysis project Ga0209542, IMG submission 184028) | Soil microbial communities from Rifle, Colorado - Rifle CSP2_plank highO2_0.1 (SPAdes) (version 2) | ecosystem: Environmental > Terrestrial > Deep subsurface > Rock core/Sediment ...
AACGACCGACACGTTCCTGCGTGATGAAAATAGGACCCCTGTCGTCGAGTTTGATGGCAAGGATGACAAACGGGTATACGAGGAGCGAGAGCGCGCCGAGTACGAGCGCGCCGGAGACATCCATCACTCGTTTGACTGCGTCGTAGACTCGCGACGAACTGACGTTGGAAAGAATCCATTCATATCCGATGAGAGTGAGCGGCACGCGGTCAAAGATTTCTTCATAGAGTTCCGCCGCTTCGATGAGCGCGAAGCGTCGTTTGTGAAATGCCGCGTCGTAGATGATAGGGAGCGCCGAAGTGACCGCTGCGTCGGAGAAATCGACAACGAGAAATGTGACTTCTTCGTCCTCCGCGACACGGCACGCGCGCTGAATAATCTCATGTGACGGGGCTGAGGATGTGTCGACGACATAATCGAACATAAACATCGCGTGCTGATCGTGTGCTACCTCTTCGACGAGCCGCGTAGCATCCGGACCGGACGCAAAGAGCACACCTTTGAGTTTTTTGGCGCGCGGTATCCGCGGAAAGAGCGCGACACGCCAGAGGAAAATGAGACAGAACGAGATGACAAGGTAGAGCGCGAGGATGGTTTTCGGTGCTATACCAAACGCCGAAATGACAAAGAAAAAGAGCGCCGCAACGATGACGTTGATGGTTTGGGTATAAAGAATGATTGCGGAGAGTCTGCTTCTGAAGAGCCGCGTGTGCCTGCCGTACAATCCCGCGAGAAAAAAAATGACAATCCACGCCGCGAAAAGAAACGTAAACGGCACGAAGTGCAGCATAAAGAGCTCCGGCGTCGGCATTTCCAGATACCGTGCAGCGAGCGTCAGCCACAGCGCGACAACGAAAAAAACAATGTCACCCACGAGGAGCAGGACGTATTCGCGTTTCGGAACAAGGGTCATAGGGGGCGTTTGTAGCGCCGTTTGCGGTATCATGGCACTGTAGCGCGTATGAATCAAGGCACCGAGCAGAGCCCGCGGAAAGTCCTCTATATCGTCACAAAATCGGGCATCGGAGGTGCGCAGCGATACGTCTACGATCTCGCGACCCATCTCAACCGGCAACTCTACGAGCCTATCGTTGCGGTAGGTGGTGCCGGACCCCTCATCGATGATTTGCATGCCGCAGGAGTCCGAACGGTCTCGATAGACGGCCTCCAACGTGACATATCGGCAAAAAAGGAATGGGGCGCTTTCAGGTCGCTCTATCGGATACTTCGCACTGAGGGCCCGCACGTCGTTCACCTCAACAGCTCAAAAGCAGGGGTCCTTGGTGCTCTCGCGGCGCGCCTTGCCGGTACTCGCCGCATCGTCTTTACGGCGCATGGATGGCCTTTCGCCGAACCACGCGGGCCTCTGTGGCGCACGGTCGCATGGCTCGGCTCGTGGTTCACTGCGCTCCTATCGCACACCGTCATCTGCGTATCGAAAGCAGATTTGGCCCGCGCCTCACACATGCCGTTTGCGAGTAAGAAAGCAAAACTCATTCACAACGGCATCGATTTGAATATTCAGCTTGGTTCAGGTGAATGCATCCGCTCTTCATTTCCTGCTGGGGCAGTCATTACAGGCACCATCGGCGAACTCAACAAGAACAAAAATCAACAGGTCCTTATCGAGCGGGCCGCTCGCACTCCTCTCATGTACGTCGCAATCGTCGGCGAGGGAGAAGAGCGCGAGTCGCTCGAAGCGCTTATACGGAAGAAGGGCGTGGAGGAGCGCGTGAAATTGTTCGGCTACATTCCAGCGCGAGAGGCTCTTAAAGGATTCGACCGTTTTTCCCTCCCATCACTCAAAGAGGGTCTCCCGTACTCTTTGCTCGAGGCAAAAGCGGTAGGACTTCCGCTCGACGCAAATCGTGTCGGCGGTGTGGGCGAGATTTTGGACAAAGATCTGAGTGAATTCTCACTCGATAAAATGATCGAGCAAACCGTGGCGCTTTATTGAACTTCCATGGCGGTAACTTGGCCATTTGTCTTTGTTACCGTAAAGACGCGATTGTCTTGTGCGCTTGCACCCCAGTTGCCGCCAATATACACAGTCGCTTCAGTACGAGAGGTATTCTTAAATTCGTACTTATAAATCCAAAAATATTCGTTGCCAACTTGTATAATTCCCGGGTCGCCGCCAGCGACAGGAGTGTTGGCGATACTTCCAAATACTACGGACTTACTCGTACCGTTCCTTAAATCTATGGGGTATGAAGCCGATGCAATGTCCTTTACAGTCAGACCGTTGGCCTGCGGGGAAGCCGATTCGGAAATGAGTTTAAAAGTGAAGACAATTTGTTCTGAAATATCAGTATCGTCAAAAGTGGTCAGCCTATACGCGAAATTACCCTGTTTTGTACAATATTCCGTTGCGGGCGTATAACTATTCATCCCGCTATAATCGCCTGTTGCATTCCGCTCTATGAAGTTAAGACCGTTAATGACCACAATGGTGGAGGCAGCAGGCGAAGGGCAGTAATTATATTCGGGGTCAGATGTGACACCGATTGTGACGTTGCCTATATGAATAAAGCCTCCCCAGCCTCCACCGCCTCCAGCGTCCTCAGTCAAATTTGTCGAGGAGGGATATTGGATTGAAAAACCATATTGAGCGTTCGTATATGTCTTCCAGCCTACTGCTACTGTTTGTGGTTGCGTGCTAGTTTCCTTCGTAACAGGTGGCGCTACAGGCGTCGTTGTCGCCGATTGGTCCATTTGCTCAATTGATGCGGCGAGGTGCGTCTGTTCATACCAATAGGCCCCGCCGCTGAGAGCCAAGACACCGAAAATTACCAAGAATATAGGGGGCCAAACAAAGCCGCGTTGCATCTTCATGCCACAACAATATCATTCCCCATGAACAACGCCACTGGGCGTATTCTGCTAAACCGCGCCGATGAGCTCCGTCTCATCGCGCGCCATGCGCGGCCGCGCATAGCGACCGAGGCCGACGAGCACGCCAAGGCTCGCAAATTCGGTGAGGAGGTGCGAACCGCCATAGCTCATAAATGGCAGCGTCGTGCCGGTGATAGGGAGAAGTCCCATGTTCATACCCACGTGGACGATGAACTGCGCAACAAAATAGATGGCAATACCGGCAGCAAAGAGAACAACAAAATTGTCCGCCCCGTGCATCGATATCGCAAGTATCCGCCAGATGAGAATGCCGAAAAGACCGAAGAGCAGAAGGACACCGACGAATCCCCACTCCTCCGCATACGCGGCGAAAATAAAATCCGTTTGATACTCTGGAAGGAATTGCAACTTCGACTGCGTGCCGTATCCGATACCCTTGCCTATCAGCTCACCGGAGCCGACAGCGACCGTCGATTGGTACGCGTTGTAGCCAGCGCCCTGAATATCTGCGAGCGGGTGCAAGAAGGTGAGGATGCGCTCTTGTTGATACTCTTGGAGCCCGTAGTTCCAGAGGCCCGCGCCGAGCATGGCGCCGACAATACACAGTGTCGAGAGGTGCTTCCATGAGAGCCCCGCGACGAGTACCATGCCAAACCAAATCGCAATAACGATGATGGCCGAGCCGAAGTCCGGCTGAAAAAAGACGAGTACGAATATGACAAACGCATATGCGCCGCTCTGCAGAATGTGACGGATGTGCTTGATCTCGATATGCCGGCGTGCGAAGTATTTGGCGAGAACGGTGACGAGGACGAGTTTTGCCGGATCTGACGGCTGAACGAAAAAGAGACCGAGATCAAAGCGCTCCTGTGCGCCGAGGATGACCGAGCCGAATATGTAGACAAGCGCGAGGACCGCCGCGATGAGGACGTAGAGACCCACGACGACAGGTGTGCGTCGCAGAAACCCGTACTCCGGAAGTGACATTATGAAAAAAGCGACTGACGCGAGAATAATCCATATCATCTGGCGCTCGAAAAACGCGTTTTCGGCGCTAAAACTCCGCATCGTGACGAGTCCCAATATCGCTATCGCGAGCGCGGAAAGGAAGAGATACCAATCAATGTGCGCAAAAAGGCCCCGCTCGCCTAGTGTCTGCCGCAAAGCGCGCATCATACGCTACTGTACTCGCTCTGGCGTGATGAGCGGAATGATGTCGAGTCGACCGACGGTAATGTTGAACGGGTCGGGCCATGTGAAAACGAGGTCCCTCCTCTCTCCACCGCGGAGCTCGGTGAGCGCCGTTTTCGACGCGGCGAAGGCGTTGCCGGCAGGGTCGGAGACGACGGCAATAAAGTCCACACGGAGTATCGTGTCCACAGACGAGTTGATTGCGCTGGCGCTGAGGCGCGGCGCGCTTGTCTCGCCGGTAATCACCCTGTTGTCGATGGTAACGACATTCGCGGGGTTCATCATGCGCTCCCACACGAGTGGCTCAAGGTACTCAAAGTAGGTGTGTGTGACCGTGCGTTGCCCCGTATCGATACCGCCCTCGAAAACAGGAGTGATGCCGCCGGGCATAACGTACGTCTCGCCGAAACGCTCGGCAACGAGAATGTTGGCAGCGTCATACAGACCGAAACGGTACTGCACCCGAGGTACGCCGGCTTGCTCGTTGGGATTGAGGACGTATGCAACCGCATTGTATGAGCCGTCGCGCACGCGAAACGCACGTGACCAAAGAATCGCCGCGGGTGAGAGACCGCGCTCGTCGAGCAGCGGACAAGGCCCTCCCTTGTCAATCGAAGTCTCACCTTGGTTCTGCAAGCCATCTTCGCAGCTCGGCGGAATCGTAAAATACCAGTACGAAAGCGGGACTCCGATCGCGACTCCGAAAAACAACATGATTCCGAGTGCATATGCGCCGCGGCGTCGTGAGGCCCAAGACATAGGTTCATTGTACTCGCACTTGACGGAGTCAACAAAAAGCCGATAGTAGTCAGAGAGGGAGGATTTCCAATGGCACCTCGTTTGTTCCGGATCATTCGACCGCTTTACCTGAAAAGCAGGGGGTTCTTCATCCTCGATGACAGGCAGAATCGTGCGCAGCTCCTCGACTGTTCGCTGCTCCTCAATGGAGCTGATGTGATGCTCACGTACAAAGAAGGCTCGCATCTGCGCGTGTGGCCGTGCGACGTGAACAAACACGGATTCTACGCCGACGTGTGCGGGTTTATGTACTCCGATGATGAGCTGCGCACGTTTGCGCGCTCCGCGCACATCATTGAGCTCTTCGGTGACGAAGTGCGTCGATTGCCCCCGCCTCTCTGAGACGCGGCGACACACAATACAAAAAGGACCCGCTTTCGCGGGCCCTTTCTGCATTAAACGCTGCGTTCTGGCGCCTAGCTACTCTCGCCTTGCGACTACCATCGCCTCAACTCGGCTTAACTACCGTGTTCGGAATGAGAACGGGTGTGACCCGAGCGATAAAGCACCAGAGCGCAGCGTTTAATACTCGCTGCACAAAAAACGAATCAATGAATTAACGAGAAAGCGTAACGCGACTCTCACAATTCCTTACAAGAGTTCTGTCGGGGTATTAGTACGCCTCGGCTCAACGCATTACTGCGCTTCCACCTGGCGCCTATCAACGTGGTCATCTCCCACGGCCCTATAACGATTCCTTATCTTGGGGTTGGTTTCCCGCTTAGATGCTTTCAGCGGTTATCCGATCCCGACATAGCTACGGGGCGATGCACCTGGCGGTACAGCCCCCAGACCAGAGGTCGGTTCAATTCGGTCCTCTCGTACTAGAATCAAATCCCCTCAAGAATCAACGCCTGCAGCAGATTAAGACCAACCTGTCTCACGCATGTCATTCCCTTGTTCCGATCTTAGGAGAACAAGTATTCTCACACATTGCTGTGTGCATTGGACTATATCTTCACCCGCTCGAATCGAGTTAGGGTGGTTGACGTTTAGTCTCTACGGGGTCAACACATTTCTTTTCTTCGAATAGTTCAGATTTCGGTAGCTATCAATAAGCTTTAAAAGATCTGAGAAACTCTCCTGATCTTCTACTGCGTTTTTTGCTTCGAGAATCTGTTCCAACAGTGCAAGTTGCTTTTTCTTCAGACGAACATGGGGTTTTACAATTTCAATCATCTGCAGTAATTCTGCATTCCGACCGATTGTAATCTCCATTACTCCATCTTTACGCTTGCGAATAAGCCCAAGCCTCAAAAACTCATAGAACTCCCGAAAGAGTTTCTCTGACTTTGCTGATTGGAAGAATACGATTGCAGGTGCAACTTGATAGCCGTACCTGTAAGTGTCGTTTTTCTTCGCTTGGACATATATGCTTCCATCACCGTCTAAAAAGCCGGCAATGTACGCTCGTTCTGTTGGCGTGAATTTCATGTGCGACTTCCCTCGGTATTATCCTAGCATACGACAGTTTGTCGTCGATAGGTTTTCCACCGATACAGTCAACTTCGTACTCCTCTATTTCTAAAGGAGACCGCCGTGATGTATGTCATTCCTCGGGGCTCAAACCATTCAATTGCCGATAATAAATCAGCCGCTGAACGGTTTGAACCCAGCTCACGTACCTCTTTAAATGGCGAACAGCCATACCCTTGGGACCTTCTCCAGCCCCGGGATGAGATGAGCCGACATCGAGGTGCCGAACTTCGCCGTCGATTTGGACTCTTAGGCGAAACCAGCCTGTTATCCCCAGAGTAACTTTTATCCGTTAATCTTCGGTCGCATCTAATGCGAGCCGTCGGTTCACTATGCTCCGCTTTCGCGCCTGCTTGTCATGTACGACTCACAGTCAAGCCAGCTTATGCCATTGCACTATCGGCACGGTTTCCATTCGCGCCTAGCTGACCTTAATAGGCTCCTCCGTTACTTTTTAGGAGGACAGCGCCCCACCGAAACTGTCCATCAGGTACTGTCTCGCTCCAGTGTCTCTCGAGCGGTTAGAAACTACAGAAACATAGAGAGGTGTTGCATTGGCGACTCCACGAGAACCAGAGTCCTCGCTTCAAAGTCTCCCTCTTACTCTACGCGATGCACCCGTAATCCCAATACCAAATTACAGTAAAGCTTCTGGGGTCTTTTCGTCTAGCTGCAGGAAGGCGGCATCTTCACCGCCCATGTATTTTCACCGAGCAAGTCCTCGAGACAGTTCCCAAGTCGTTATACCATTCGTGCGCGTCTGAACTTACCAGACAAGGAATTTCGCTACCTTAGGACGATTATAGTTATCGCCGACATTGACCGGGGCTTATATAGTCCAGCACGTACATAAATGCACGTACCGCCCATAGTTGACCTTCCGGCATTGGTCAGGCATCACCCCCTATACTTCCACTTACGTGTTTGCAGGGAGCTGTGTTTTTGGTAAACAGTCGCCTGGGAAATTTTCACTGCGGCCCCGCCCGCTTGCGCGGAAAGGGCGGACCTTATTGCTAACGTACGGTCGCTTTTTTGCCGAGTTCCTTGAGGACCTCTCACTCGTTCGCCTTGGGCTACTCGCCCTGAACACCTGTGTCGGTTTGCGGTACGGTCTACATTATGTTGAAGCTTAGAAGTTTTTCTTGGAAGCGCGCTCCCCCGAATCTGCTTTGGCCGAGGCCTCCACATCTCCGCTCCGCTCTCACTTACCATGCGGATTTACCTACATGGCACAATCACGGCACGAACCCCAATCCAATAAGGGGCCCGAGGTACAGCACTCCGTCCCTCCGTCGCACATAATGCAGGTCACGGAATATTAACCGTGTGTCCATCGCCTCCGGCGTTCGCCATCGGCTTAGGACCGACTAACCCTTCGATGATCTTCATTGCGAAGGAAACCTTGTTCTTTCGGCGTGCGAGAATCTCACTCGCATTGCGGTTACTCGTGCCAACATTTTCACTTCCATATGCTCCAGCATGGGTCACCCCTTTGCCTTCATCGCCAATGGAACGCTCTCCTACCACTGTGCGCATCGCGCTACACGCGATGCGCAGTTAGTAGTCAGTAGTAAATAGTTAGCAGTAAATCCAGTGTGGATACTACTTTCTACTTTCTACTTTCTACTTTCTGCGTCATCACATGCAATGTGATGCGCACAATCCGCAGCTTCGGTACCATACTTAGCCCCGATCATTTGTGGCGCAAGATCTCTGAATGAGTGAGCTGTTACGCTTTCTTTGAATGGTGGCTGCTTCTAAGCCAACATCCTCATTGTCTGAGAAATCTCACCTCCTTGCTTGCACTTAGTATGGATTTAGGGACCTTAACTGGCGATCTAATTTGGGCTGTTTCCCTTTTGACGAACGGAGCTTCGCCCCCGTCGTCTAACTGCCGCGCTATGGCCTCTGGTATTCGGAGTTTGATAGGACTCGTGGTCTTGCGACCTATCGAGACCTTCCAGTGCTCTACCCCCAGAGGAAACACGCGACGCAAGCCCGAAAGCTCTTTCGGAGAGAACCAGCTATTACCGGGTTCGATAAGCTTTTCACTCCAACCCACAAGTCATCCCGAGATGTTGCACAATCTATGGGTTCGGACCTCCCTCCGTATTTCTACGAAGTTCATCCTGCTCATGGGTAGCTCACCCGGCTTCGGGTCTGATACGTACGACAAACGCGCTATTCACACTCGCTTTCGCTGCGGCTCCACCCGATAGGGCTTAGCCAAGCCGTACGCATCAACTCGTTGGCTCATTCTTCAATAGGCACGCCATGACGGACATTGCTGCCCGCTCTGACTCCTTGTAGGCATGTGGTTTCAGTTCTATTTCACTCCCCTCACCGGGGTTCTTTTCACCTTTCCCTCACGGTACTAGTTCACTATCGATCTGAAGAAGTATGTAGCCTTACCAGTTAGTTCTGGCAGATTCACTCGAGCTATTCGTGTCTCGAGTTACTCAAGAACTACAGCCATAGAGATGCTTTGATTTCGAGTACGGGGCTATTACCCTCTGGGGCCGCGCTTTCCAGCACGTTCCTCTATCTAAGCATTTTGTAACTCTACCTGTTGCCAGCGCTGTAGCCTTACAACCCCCAACTACAATATCGGTGCATGAACTTTCGCTCATGTCTCGATATTGTGGCTGAGTTTGGGCTCTTCCCGTTTCGCTCGCCGCTACTAAGGGAGTAACAATTGTTCTCTTTTCCTCCTGGTACTGAGATGTTTCACTTCCCAGGGTCAGCTCCTCATCTCCGTTAAAAGTAGAGGTCATCGAGGTTTACTCAATGGGGTTTCCCCATTCGGACATCTCCGGATCGCAGGTTGCATAGCACCTCCCCGAAGCTTATCGCAGCTAGGCCACGTCCTTCATCGCCTTCTTCAGTCTAGGCATCCACCACACGCCCTTTCTCAGAACTCTTGCGAGGAACTCTGAGAACCGCGTTATTTTCTTATCCTGTGAGATGTGTTAGCCATCTCACGGGATGCTTTCTTACATTTTTTTCCTGCAACTGACCTGGAAGACTGTTTGTTTGCACAAACAAAAACCAGATCAATTGTTGTTGATTCATTGCCACGCATTCTTTCGAATGCGCGGTTATTCGTTTTTTTGTGTGTCAACGAGCACACGTGTGGAATCAAAGAAAAAGACCGCTTTCGCGGCCACCGGATTGTGCGAGTTTCCTCGCCGTTTACGGTTGCCGCTTTTTCGTTCTCATTCCGATTACCATACGTGGAGCGCAGTATAGTCGAAGCGATTTGGCGTGTCAAATCCTAGGTTTTAGAGCCCTGTGCTTTCTGTGCTGTGCATATCGCTGTGGATTACCTGTGGAGAACATCGCGGGAAAAAGGGCCGCATGCGGCCCTTTTTGCCTGATGCGGGCGATGAGTCACGCTGTCGCTTCGCTTCTGCTGCGGCTCGCCTGACCGCCCTTCTTTCCCGCCTCCGAAGCCTTGCGGCGATCGTTGGCGAAGTTTCCGGAGTTATTTTCCTTGCCTTGACTCCGTCCCCCTTTGGATGCAATCTCGCGCTGCTTCTCTTCATCCATCGATGCAAAGCCACGACTGCTCGTATCGCCCCGTGTCTGATTTCTTTCTGCCATACTCGTGATTGTGAATGTTAGGTGTCGGCTCGTAATTCTTGATTCCTCGGTCCGCGCGATACGTCTCTTCCACAGAGACTCACGCTGATAATCTCTAATCTATCGACCGCCTAGGAGATTGTCGCGCAGGCAGAGTGAAGCAGGGGTTAATCCCGCCTGAGTGATTCATGAGGACGCGACGCTACCGGTACATCAAAAATTCAGCTGCCTTCTTCAAATCTGCAGGTTCCGTTATCTGCACCCAAAAAGTCGCGGGCACGCCACTGACAGGGACAGAGAGCGCACGGGCAGCCGCCATGATGGTCTGTGGCAAACCATGCTCAGACGAATCCTCCGCCTTGGGGACGAGCGGGAAATCGAACACGCGAGTATCCAGCGCATACATACCCGCATTGATGAATCCCTTGCCGTGGTGAGAACCTTCGCGGACTTCTTGTACACAATGATGGGCGTCGAGTGCGACTTTGCCACCCGATAGAAGCGGGTCCCGCTCTTGGATAAGAATCGCCCAATCATGCTCTGCGCACTTTTCCGCATCCTCCTTCGCGTAGAGGTCATCTCCATTCATCGCAAGAAATTTCCCGCCGAGGAAATCTTTGGCGCACCAGAGTGCGTCCGCGGTGCCTGCGGTCGGATTGTCCTGTTCGACATAGAGCACACGGCGTCCCCCGAATGAGCCGCCAAAGTAATCGTGAATGACTCCACCGAGGTAGCCGACGACGAGAACAACCTCGTCTACAGATTTCGGTAATTCATTAAACTTGTGTTCGAGCAACGGCTTGCCCGCGATATCGAGCATGGGCTTGGGCGTCGCGTCCGTGAGTGGTGCCATGCGCGTACCACGTCCCGCGACGAAAATGACTGCTTGCATATTAGAAATCGTTAGCGAGTGAAGTTTGACGTAACGAGCTTACGAGCTTCTTATACCCACCCATCTGCCATCTTTTTGAGGTTAGACAACGTTGTTGCAGACAGGTCGATGTTGAAAACGAAACGTAAACGATGCTGGGGTAGGGGGCAGATAGGCGGGTCAGGAATATGTAATTCGCTTCGCTCATAACGTATTCCTTATTGTACCAAAGACAAAACCGCCCAATGGGCGGTTTTGTCGGGAAAGCGAAACGTAACCTATTCCCTGCCGTGCGCTATCTCCGAACGAACACGTTCGATGGTGCGCGAGGCTGCTTCTTTGCCACCGAGACCGAATGCAAGGCCAAACGCGAGCGATGCCGCGATGACAATGCCGGTGAAGAGCGTCTGTACGAATGCCGTCGCTACGCCGAGTTGATTGAGCGCTGCGAGAATCGCGGTCACCCATATCGCCCACTTGGCGACTGAGCCCGCGAGATTGGCACCGTGCGCACCTGCTGCACGCGCCGAACCTGCAACCAGTCCTTTCACGACCTCTGCGACAATAGCGCCGAGGATGAGGATGAGGGCAGCGACAATGACCTGCGGGAGGTAGAGGAGCACGACCGTCTGGAGGAACACGGTAACGCGTGTCAGACCGAGGATATCGAGTGCCGCAACGAGGAATACGAGGATAACGAACCATTCCACGAGCGTGCCGAGGAAACGGCCCACATCGAGCGTAAAGCCCGCGCTCTTGGCAGCATCGTTCATGCCCGCCGCCTTCAGTGCGTCGTCAATCCGAAGCACACGGACGAGCTCTAAGACCACACGGTAGAGAATGATGCCTACTATCCATCCGATAACGAAGACTACGACGGCGGCAAGAATCGCGGGGAGATATTCCGCGACGGTGAACCAGAGTTCGTAGAACGAGCCCTGTATGGCGCCGGCCGATTGGGAAACTATCATAGAAACGAATCAGTTTTTACGAATAATGTTGATAATGAGTTGCCCCTTCATGATACCAACCCCTGCCACACAACTGCCTCAATAGTCAGGCCAATGTGGATAGCCCGAAGGCTTAAATGCTGGGTTTCCGCATAGATTTAGAGCATCCGTGTCCTGTCGAGGAGTACGACGTGGGGGAAACCTGCCTGCCGGCAGGGCAGGCCGAGCGAGTCGCTGCACGAAAAGCTAGAGGAGCCTCGTTTTGTCCAAGAGTACCAAATGTGGAAAGTCCAACGTATCGCGTAGGAGCCTATCTTGCACCGTGAGGCGGTAGCGAAATTCGGGCGTGGAAAATGCGGCATAACGTATCTCGCGCCCGACGGTCGGTTCGAGTTCTCGGACCGCCGCAGCGAGCTTGCGCTCGTTGAGCGGATCGGCCGCCACGATGAGATCCGCAGGGCGTGTGGCATCTCCCATAAAATTGCC
>Ga0209542_10016568_pt1 | contig 12210 bp, 12 predicted proteins | sample RifCSPhighO2_01_FD_184028 | JGI IMG/M metagenome (GOLD analysis project Ga0209542, IMG submission 184028) | Soil microbial communities from Rifle, Colorado - Rifle CSP2_plank highO2_0.1 (SPAdes) (version 2) | ecosystem: Environmental > Terrestrial > Deep subsurface > Rock core/Sediment ...
TGTTTCCGTTCATTTCTACATGAACGGTCCTGCCGGTTCTGGAACTTTTATAGGTAGTACTGAGGCTAACACCGTTCGCGAATCGGCGGTGGCGGCGCAGTGCGGGGGCAATGCCAATCACGGCTTTTACTTCCCCACTCCTTCGTACTTAAAAGATGGACTATCCCATTTGATCTATGCTCACGCGATCAATATTGGCGTTTCTCCGGTAAATCCTTTGCTTTCAGGTGTGCATTCTGTTCTTTGTTCGAGTGGTAATGAGACCTGTAAGTCTCCTGCGGGTTTAGTTAGTTGGTGGACGGCAGAAGGTTCTGGGAAGGATGTAATTTCGGCGAATACAGGAGTCTTACGAAATGGCGTTGGCTTTGTGCAGGGAAAGGTCGGGAAGGCGTTTAGTTTGGATGGGGTGGATGATTATGTGGAAGTTCCGGATGCGGCCAATTTGGATGTTACAAGAAGTGTTACCTTGTCGGCTTGGGTGAATCCTTCCTCGCTTTCCTGCATAGGCGGTTGGTGTGCGGTTTTGGCTAAGAGCGGCGGATCAACCAGGAATTATGGGTTGTGGGTGAAGGGGGATGGGGCGTTGGTAGTCTCGTATAAGTCACAAGAGTACGTGCGTGCATCGAGTGCAATAAACACCATTCCTATAAATAAGTGGTCGCACGTGGTTGGAGTCATTAGTCCTTCGCCCGTGGGTGGTCCACCAGTTGGTGCTCTTCGACTGTATGTGAATGGCAATCCTGTAGCGGTTTCTGAAACCCTTGGCAATCCAAATTCCCCGTTAATTCAGGACAACAATCCGCTTCTCATCGGGGCTTCGGATCTTCCGGCAGGCTATTATTTCAAGGGCTTGATCGATGAAGTGCAGCTCTACTCTAGAGCCCTTGCTCCTCAGGAAGTCAAGAAGGCGTATGAAGTAAGCAGCAATGGGAATTGCCGCGCGTGATGGGGGAACGTAAAGTCAAGTGGGTTTGAGTGGGTGTGTCTTTGAACGGCTTTTTGGGCAGGTTAGTCTTTTCGTATTTGTTTAGCATCCTCAGGGCAAAATTCCTTCGAGAACGACTGCTTGAGCGTCGAGAGGGGATGCGCACAAGAGCGAAGCTCTTGGCGTGCCAGAAATGAACACATTTCTGAGCACTCCCTCGGGAACGCAGCTCCTGCAGTATTTAGAGCCTAAATTTTGCAGATGCTAAACAAATACGTCCTTTCTATTGCCGTTCGTCCTGTCTTTGCGAAAATGAGGAGTCTTTGGCATTCAACCAGTCAATGCTAAAAAACCGTTACATTTAAAAGTATCACCATAGTAATACATTTGGTGATGAGCATGGAAACCATACCCGCGAAGATAACTCCTCGTTTGGCGCAGGAGATGGATGAGTTAGTAGAAGAGGGTCTGTACGCCAGCCGTTCCGAGTTCATTCGGGAGGCGATTCGGGACAAGTTGCGGATGGCCAAGTTGGAGCTGTTGGAGGCTGCAGTGAAGGAGGACGTTGAATGGGGGTTGCATGGGAAGGATTAAGGTGGCAGTCACCAATACAGGTCCTCTCATTCATTTTTGTGAGTTGAAGGAACAGAGGCTCTTGCCGTTGTTGGTGCAGGAGCTTTTAACTCCGGAAGAAGTGGTGCAAGAATTAGCAAGGACGTATGGGCAAGTGAGGTCTTTTCTCCGGGTAAAAACATTGATGGGCAAGGAGAGGGATTATGTAAAATTCTTAATGCAGCAGTTCGAGCTTCAGTTGGGGGAGGCAGCGGCCATGGCTCTTGCTATGCGGGAGAAGGTCAAGCTGTTTTTTACAGATGACTTGACGGCGAGAATAGCTGCAAAGCGCTTGGGTTTGGAGCCTCATGGGACATTGGGCTTGCTTCTGCGTGCTTTTCGCGAAAAGCGCCTTTCAAAGGAGGAAGCAATCCGTTCGTTATATGCGTTGAGGCAAACCTCTCTTTTTATCACCTCTGATTTGATTCGGTGGGCTGTTCTAGAAGTAAAGAAATACAAAATAAAGGGGTAGGAAAAAACATCTATCCTCCCTTATAGCGCTCTGCAGTTTGCACGCTTAGTAGCAGGTCCAATTCGGTGGGCAGGGGCTGTTGGCGGGTCGGCATTTTCCGCCGCAGGGTTTGGGAAAGTTGGTGGGGTGGATGGGGGGCGGGATATGGCATTTATGGGTGGAGGGGCAGCCGGTGGGGCATCGGTAGCCACAAGGAGGTAGTTGACCGAGTGTGCAGTTGTTTTTGCACGCGTCATTGTCATTGGTGTTGCCATCGTCGCATACTTCCCAGCCGTCATTATTAGGTCCTCCAACTCCTTCTCCATTGGGTTGTTGAACTGCCCCATCGGTACAATATGTTAGTGTGCAGTCAGTGGTGCAGATTCCAGTAGGGCTGTTGTTGGCTCCTTCATCGCATTCCTCGGCTGGCTCTACAATATTGTTACCGCAGGTAGAGGGGGCTACTTGCAGGCCCATTTTGATAGCGACGGGTTGATCCCAATTCCCTGGATTGGGTTTGGTGGAGTAGTAGACATCTGCGGAAGGTCCTATGATGCCAAATCGGTCCTGTATGGGAAAATCATCGGAATGGGTGGTTCCAGTAATATAAACTATGCTGCCAGCCAGATCGATGGACACGGCGGGATCATAATACTCATTCCTTGTGCCACCAAAATAGGTACTGCCGCCTGTTCCAAAACTTTTTCCATCCGCAGAAATATGGGAAATAAAAAAGTCGCCCACAGATCCTGTTCCAAAAACGGTTTGGTATGCCCCTGGGGTTACTGGAAAATTGGAGGAACCGGTGAACCCAGTAACAAAGGCTTCGTCTAAGCTGTTGATCGCGATTCCCCAGCCTTGTTCCGCATAGTTCCCTCCAAGGTAGGTGCTGTATACTAATCCTGTGCCCAGGTTGTTAATCTTGGTGACAAACACATCCACAGGTTGATTGTATTGTGTTTGAACCGCTCCGGGTGTGGTTGGGAAAGTAGGGGATTCAGTAAAACCTGTGATAAAGGCTTCATCGAGATGATTGACTACAATCGCCTTGCCTCTTTCCTGTCCTCCTGCCCCATTTGCCCCTCCAAGGTAGGTGCTGTATACTAATCCTGTGCCCAGGTTGTTAATCTTGGTAACGAATACGTCAAACTGTCCATTGAGTTGTGTCTGGAACGCTCCCAGTGTAGTTGGGAAATCAGAGGAAGAAGTATATCCTGTGATAAAGGCCTCATTAAATTTGTTGATCGCGATCCCAAATCCAGCATCATAGCCATTTCCTCCAAGGTAGGTGCTGTATACTAATCCTGTGCCCAGGTTGTTAATCTTGGTAATGAATGCATCATCTGTTCCCACCCCATTGAGTTGTGTCTGGCCTGCTCCAGATGTGGTGGGAAAATCAAGAGAATAAGTCCATCCTATGACGAATGCTTCATCAAGTTTGTTGATTGTTATTCCGGAGCTTGTATCCACACCCGTTCCTCCAAGGTAGGTGCTGTATATCAATCCTGTGCCCATATTATTAAGTTTGACAATGAAATTATCATCCTGCCCTTTGAGTTGTGTTTGGTATGCTCCAGGCGTAGTTGGGAAATCTTTAGAGGTAGTCCGTCCTGTAACAAAGATCTCACCGTTTTTGTTGACAGCGCTTCTAATTCCTTCGTCTTCTAGACTTCCACCGATAAAAGTGGAATATATAACACTGGTTCCATCACTTTTTATTTTAGTGACGAAGGCATCCCACACGCCGCCTGCATATTTTTCCTGGTAAACACCAGGTTTAGTGGGATAAGAGTCATCTGCCCGTCCGGTGACATAGGCGTGTCCATCGGTGCCGATATCTATATCAGTGGCATAGTTTTTTAGGTTAAATGCAGTAGCTCCCATGAAGGTGCTCCAGATGAGGGTGAGTGGGTCTATGATGAGTTCTTGTGTTGGGTCGTATAGGCCAAGTATCTTGAATCCGAAGGTGTTGTTGTTCAAGAGGGTGTACTCAATGTTTACTTCTTGTTTTTGGTTGTTGATGACTTGATAACCATAAGGAGATTGATCGGCAACAACTCCCCACGGAGTACGTACTTCCAGTTCTCCGTTTGTGTTGATGAATAGCGAGGTAATGCCTCGGTAGTGGAGTTGGATATCGCTAATGCGGGCGCCTGGTTTGAGGATGAAGTCGTATTTGAGATTGTTTCCCTGGGCGTAAAAAGTGAGGTCGATGTTGTTGTAGAGGTTGGGGTAGGTGAGGGTTTGGTACTGGGGGGTGTGCACAACCCATTTTTCTGGGTTGTTTCCTTTGAGGTAGTTTATTTTGCTGGGTTGTTCGCCGGTGGCTGTGATGGGAGCTGACGTAGTGGCCGAGTTGGCGTTTTGAAAGTCAAGATTGTACACGAGGGATTCGTAGCTATCCTCGCGTTCGGGGTTATTATCATTGCTGTTTTCCTGTTCATTTTCTATTTCTTCTATTTCTCGGCTCGTAGCGAAGCTCAAACTGTTCGCGAGAAAGCGCACGGCGATTCCATGATGCCCTCCTTGGTAAAGAATGTCTGAGTTCCATTGTCCCATGTTTTTGAGGAAGGTGGGGGGACGGTTGTTGTAGTTGGCGAGGAGTGTTTGTTGTTCGGGTGTGAGGGCTTGGAGCGAACTTGTAGTGGTTAGGCTGGCTTTTCCTCCTATGTTTGCAGGGTTGTTTTCAGTAATAAAGTTGGTGGCAAGGGCAGTAATGGCTACGATTCCAACGATAAGGGTGAGGAGCAGGGTTTCTTTGGTCAATTTAGTAATCGTTTTAGTCGTGAACATATTTAAACGTTTGTTTTTCATGTGGGTCGCCTGTTAAATCTAAGAATCGCATCCTCAATTAAAAGAGAATGGGTGTTGCTTATATTCTTTTCCTTATATTAATTCATTGGGTGTTGGGAAATAATATGCACCATTGACTCGATCAACCTCGCTTGCTGTACATTTTTATTTTTTCTTGAGAAAGATTTGGGTGAGGTATCCGGCTCCCATTCCGATGATCGTTCCGGCAGTGACTTGGTCAAAGATCATGCCGATTCCTATTCCTATAAGAACAAAGGCGGACATAACCATCCAAGGCTGTATAGATTGTGTCATTTAATCGGTCTAGATATACTCATTTATATGTTTATTCAAATCAGTGGTGTTGCCTGAAATCGTTTAAAAAGTGATACATCGAAAACTTTATATATACTATTTTCTAGGAAGGAGGGATATGGCTAAAAAAGGGTCTGTTTCCCAGCAGGGAGTGCAAGTGGCAATGGTGGGTATTGTGGCGGTTGTCGCTATTTTGGTTTTGTTTTTGTCTCATTCAGGGTCTTTTAGTGCGAATGGTCCGGCTGTGTTGGATTCGCAGAAGGATTTGGAAAATGTGGGGGGCAGGGCGGGTACCTGGGGTAGTGGTGGATCGCCACCGGGTAGCGGAGGGCCTCCAGCAGGTAGTGGGGGTAGTGGGCCACCTAATGCGGTCAGTGTAAGTTCTAATCCTAGCGGTGCAAATGTGTATATAGATGGAGTGTATAAAGGCGTTACTCCTTTATCAGTAAATGGTGTTGCAGCCGGTGTTCATACAGTTAAGGTGACCAAGTCAGGGTATGCGGATGTTAGTCAAGCAGTTAATGTGCCTCCGTTCGGTACGGTGGCTGTTACGGTCACGCTGCAGTCGAGCGGGAGTGGGAATGTGGCTGCTTTTGTTGACCAAAACCCGGCTGCATCATTTATTGCGATTCCAGGTCAATCGTATGCGTTTAGCGTGGGCATGAAAAATAGTGGCAGTGCAACTTGGAGTGAGGGAAGCGGGTATGAGTTGAAGTCAAAGAGCCAGCTTCCAGGGATAAGTCTGGGTGTAAATAAAGTGAATCCTGCTCAGAATGTTGTTTTCAGAAGCATCATTGAGGCACCGGAAGTGCCCGGTTCATATCCTGCACAGTGGGTGATGGCTCAAAACGGAGCAGGGTTTGATATTGCTTCTGCTCCTTTAAGTATTGCAGTGCAGGAGCCTTCTTTTAGTGCTGTGCTGGATGCTTCATTCGTCTCCCAAAGTCTTTCTTATCCATTCTCAACCAGTCCAGCCACGCCATTTGTTGGAAACCCTGTCTCTACAAGCTATGCCTATGATAACTTTTTGGTTACGGGTGGGACGTATACAGTAGGAATTACAATGAAAAATACAGGCTCGACAACTTGGACTAAAGCAGGCGGGTTTAGGCTGAAATCTCAAGCACCCACAAATAATATGTTTTGGGGTGTTCAAAATATAGAGCTAGGCTCTTCGGATTCGATCGCGCCTGGGCAGTCTAAGATGTTTGTATTTAACATTATTGCTCCTTCCCCTGGAGGAACGTATAACTTTCAGTGGTCGATGGCGCAGATAGGCAAGGGCGTATTTGGGGATTATTCCCCCAACACAATCGTTAATGTGTTGTGGAAAGGAGGATGCAAGCCGCAGTGTGCAAACAAGAAAATAGGGGATTCGGATGGCTGCGCAGATAAATGCAGTATTGATGGTACTATCGGGTATGTTCAATCGGGGAAGATTGGGTTGCCGTGCGACCAGGGTAAATGCAAGGATAAGAGCATCTGCACGCGAGGTCTTTGCCGGATTCCTCCAGTTGCCTGTGGTCATGATAATCAGGTGTGTTGCTCAGGAAATCAGTGCGCTTTCTCCACTAGTTACACGTGCAATAATCAGACAAGTCCTGGGGTCTGCCAGGAGTGTGGTGGGTGGAATAAAATTTGTTGTACCGATGCTGGCGCTTTCAAATGCGACAATTCGAATTGGGATTGCACAAATAAATTTGCAAACGGAGGGCACGGGTATTGCGATATTTGCAATCGAAATACGAACATGTGCGGGCCCGGATCCGGATGTGGGCACTTGAATGAACCTTGCTGTCCGCCTGGAAACCGTTGCGCCCAAGGAACCTGTACAGGGAATTCTCAGGTAGGTTATGCGTGTAAGTAAGGGGTGAGTCTGTATCTCCCAAGTAGGCGAGTGTAGCTTTCTTGTGCCCTAACCAAACATAGAGTACAGAAAGAATACAAGGTAGGTCATTATAAGAAGAGAGAGGGCAAGTCCGATAAGGCCAAGCGTTCTTTTAGGCTCTTTGAGAAAGAACCCAATGATCCCAAAGGCAATGCCGAAAAGGCAGAAGGGGGCTAGGAGGATACCTCCGAAGAGAAGGGCAATGCCTCCTTGTGCGTCGCTGTTCGCCGATTCAGTCAGAAAAGCAAGGAATAGAAAAGAGAGTAAACCGATAGAAAAGCAGGCAATGTTGAAAAAAGGTTTCCGGGGTTGTGTTGTTTTCATCTGGGGTTTAAAAGAAGTTTCTAGGCTTATAAATTTATCCCCCACTAACCACACTTAACAGTTTAACATCGTCTTTGTCTTTAAGTAATTCATCTTCCGTCACCAATTCACCATTCTTGATGATGAGGACAGCAGACGCGCTAATCCTCAGTTCGCCCAGTAGCTTCTTTGCGCTTCCATTGAACTTCTTGTTCAGCTTCTTGTTCTGTTGCTCAAGGTAGATTTTCATCGGTACCTTCTCAGTTCTTCTTGTATCTTTTCTTCTGTGTATCCAATTAAGGGTCTCAAGATGGGTAAGGGGATTTCAGGGTATTTTTTAAAGTTTGCCAGGGTATCTCCTACAATCAGGGCTTGGAGTTCAAATCGGGGTATGTGTTCAGCCAAGTTAATCTCCGAGAGGAGTTTGAATTGGGGCCTTGTACCGTGAGAATATCGTTCTAGGAGGGTTATGTCTTGTGGGGTTTTCGCAATCGGGAATAAAGCGCAGCCGCGCCTCATAGCCATCAATCCAGCTAACAGGCTTTTCTCGTTTTCAATCAGCAACAGCACACTGCCTTCCACGCCTACTGGGAGCCCTCCAAAGCAAGGATGGCTTTTGGTATATATATAGGCATTTCCTTGGAGGATTTCAATGCCAATTTCTTTTTCGTATTTTTTGAGGGAGACGTTGGCACCTGTTTTTTTCACAACCAGTGCCCCAAGTTGTTCGTTGAGTTGTTGCTGAGAGTAAGGAGAGTTATTGTCCAGGACTTGGGCGGTGATGCGGAAGCTGGTTTTTTCAGTGAATCCTTTGCTTAGCTCTTCCACTTTTTTTTGAATGGCTTCGTAGTCTCCAGGTATTTTTGTGCAGGGGCTATAGCTGATAAGTCCGAAGACGGGTTTCCAGTTCACTTTTTTTTCGGTTTCAGCAAAGAGGCGGTTTCGAAGTCGTTGAACCGTTCCTTCAATGCCTTGGCTTTTCAGATAGCTTTTGAGGTTGTGGACGAGTTTGCGTTCAAAGAACGGCCTGTTTTTTCCTTTGAGGCTGATTTCGCCGTAACGTAAGAGGTAGTGTTTCATGTGTAGAGAATGCCTGCTTTCCATTGTTGTTCATAGATGAATTTTTTGAGTAATTCCAGGTTTTTTGGGGTGCAGGCATACGTTCCAGTCATTAGTCCGATGTAGTAATCTTTAGTGGTACTTTTTTTGTTGACGTAGTTTTTAGCATCAAAATAATAGCCTTTGCTGTCTTTCTGGAGTTGTTCGCGTTCATGGTGGGTGATTCCTTCAGGGACCGGGCAATTTTCATTTTTCCGTGCGCACAAGTAGCCTTCTTTGAAGGCTTGTTGAGCGTAGCTATCTAGTTGGGGTTGGAGGCTTTCGCAGTTTATATCGGTTAAGGGGTTTATGGTCTTGGGAGGAGTTGCATTATCTAGAGAAGGAAGGTCTTGAATCTGCGGTTCCCATTGGATCAGGCTTTTGCCGACGAAGTAGGCAAAGACCAGAAGTAAAATTACAATCGGAAGCGCTTTGGCAAGGTCTTTGCGGATTTTAATGAGGTAATAACGGGTCATGGTGCTATGATCTTTTATGGGTATTTATACCTTTTCGTCTTTTAAGCATAAACTTTATTAAAGTGAGTGAATTTCTTATTCTTAGGGGGGTGAATATGGCTGATGGGGGTTTGGTGGCCGTAGTTTTTAGTTCTAGAGACTCTTTAGAGAGATTGCTCGAAGAAAGTGTTTTACCTAGTGGAGACGTTTCTTTGGACCATAAAGAAAGAGTGCTATTAGGCGAACTCGATCGTTTTGAAGCTCCTTATCTAGAAGAGAAATTATTAGGCGAGAGAGTTTTCGACTCTTCTGCGGCATATAATGGAGCTTTCGCTGAATTTAAGAGATTTGTAGCATTGTCTTTAGTTTATGGAAAAAATCTAGCAATGCCCAGTAAAGAGATAGATGCAGTGTGGCACCAATTTATACTTTTCACGAAAAAATACAGGGAGTTCTGCGATCGGTTTTTGGGAAGATATTTAGACCATAATCCGAATACGTCTTTTACCCCTTTAGATCCGGAAGGACTAAGTAATCTCAGGGGATTATACAGAAAAACGTATGGAGATATTCCATCTCTATGGGACATGGCTTCTGCAGAAGACTGTAGTGTGGGGTCTGGTGCATGTACACAGTGTGGAAGCCCAGGGTCTGGTTCTTGTAATTCATCGTGTGGAGGGTCACCAGGATCCGGTTCATGCAGTTCTGGCGGTGGAAGCCCTGGCGGGTAACAGGGATGAGTGTCATGAAGCTTTGCTTCCGTTATTCTGGTGTGTACGATCGTATATTATATACATTCTCTTTTGGTATGCCTTGTTCTGATCCTAACTATTTTAAGGATCGTCGCAATGAAAGTATAAAAGGAATTAAAAGCCTTGAGAAAGGGGTCTTACGCAAGGTACTCTTCTTTTTATCAAAAATTTCAAAAACATTAAGTGTTGATTGGGAGGATAAAGACCTTACGATTTATGTCCTGCCTCACTGGCATAAGCCAATAGGAATGTCTGCTTTTTCAGACCCATTAACGGTTGTTTTAATGAGGTGGGATGGTGGCAAGTTATTGAGAATACCTAATTGGCGTATGGTGGAAATTTTAGTGCATGAGTTGTGTCATGTCATTCAGCAATCCTTATCAAGGACAAATTATTATAAAGACTTAGAAAAAAAAGGTCTTAAGAATATGTTAGTTAGGAATCATCTGTTAACCTATGCGATTTTTGCAAAAATAGTAAATTCAGAGATGCTAATGCATGAAAAAATAGTCACGGAAAAAAATCCTCCCTATAAAGAAGCGTTAGAATTAGTAGAAAAATGGGGCGCAGATAACATTATTCAAGAAGCAAGAAAATACGTTAAAAATGGTAAAGGATAATATAAAAGGGCGTTTATAAGGGTTTAGGGTAATCTTTATTAGGGACATTTGCAAAGGTAAGGTATGCCATCTAAGAAGCCGCCTAAGATCACGGTTCGTTACTCAGGCGTTTACGATCGTATGTTATACTTGTTTGTGGAGGGTCATCCGCCGGCTGATCATGATTATTTTATTCGTAGAAAAGTGGAAGCTCTAGAAGGTGTGCAACGGTTGAAAAAAGAAGTTCTCCCGAAGCTAAATCCGTATCTAGAGCATATGCAGCAGATCTTGGGTGTGTCTTGGGAGTCTCGGGAAGTGGTTTGTTACGCCTTGCCATACCCTCACAAGCCAGGTCCGGTCGGAGCTTTTTCAGATCCCTTGACGATCTTTTTGAAGCGTTGGGAGGGAGAGCGCTTGTTTTCCTTTCCTTCGGATCGTCTGCTGGAGCATCTGATCCATGAGTTCTGTCATATTATTCAGGACCCACTTCTGAAAACAGCCTATCGTAAGGAATTAGGGGAGCATTTGCGCGAGCGCAATCTACAAGTGTTAACCCATATATTGGCGTATGCCATTTTCAGGAAGGTAGTGGATCAGGAGCAGTGGCACCGGGAGGTGAGTATCCGAGCGCAAAATCCTCTTTATAAGAGAGCATTGGACTTAGTGCAAGCCTTGGGCGCTGATAAAATCATCGAGGAAGCCAAGTCTTATTTGGTGAAGAAAAATCGTTCAAAAGAGCTTAAGTAAATCCAGAAGAAGAACGTTTTTTCCAGTGAATTCTTGATAAATCCGTATTTTTTTCGGGGTTAACGAAAGACAGTGTGAGATACGCAAGAGTCTATTTATGGAAAGGTAGAAATTGCTCTGTTTATTCCGTGTTTTCTCCGTTTTTTGGTGGAGCACTCTTTTGAATAACTTCGGTTATTGTATCAGTATGGACTGGTATCGCGCAGACTCAAATGGTTTTTGGGCGCAATGTCCTTTGACGGGCAGGGTCGTCCAGGGAGAGGGGAATCGAGGGTTAAGGTATAAAGTTCAAGTTTCTCAAAAGCAAGGCTGTTTGTTTTGCCCAGGGCAAGAAGAGTCGCAACTGCCGGAAGTAACGCGTCTTCAGGGGGGATCGTTTGCTGATTTCTTAGACATCCAATCTTTAGGGCATGAGTGGTCGGTGCGAGTGTTTCCAAACTTGTTCAAAGGGGGTGGGATTGGAAGTAAAGACTTGGTTCAAGATTGGAAAGCGAAGTACCGTTCAGAAGAAGGGCAACAGTATATTGATCAATTGTTAGAGCGTCTAAAAGAAAAAGGCCTCCCCGTCGGAGAGGATTACCTCTTCGATCTAAGTCATATGGTGATTGTAGGTACACCCGAGCATAAGTCCGATCTTAATCAGGAAGAGGCAGGGTTGGAGTTTTTAGCAGCGGTGCATGCAAGGAATTTAGCGTATCAGGATGAAAAAGTGGTATTTGGGTGTATTTACAAGAATCAAGGAAAAGCAGCAGGAGCTACGCAGGAACATGAGCATGTGCAGCTTCGGTGTTATACAGAGCTTCCTCCTCGGTTGAGCTTTCAAGTAAGTTCATTGATAAAAAATCCTGGTTTGATGGAGCAAGTAACTGATTTTGCAAGAATCAAGGATTGGGTTATATCCGATAAGGACAATCAAGTAAGTTTCGTAGTTCCTTGGGAGGAGGAGCCGGCGGTGTGGTTGGTGTACAAGGGGTTGGAAGCTTCCTTGGAAGAATTAGGAGAGGTAGGTTTGTTAAGGTTAAGTGGGGGGTTGCAAACCATCATAGCGGGTTTAAAAAAGTTGGGTTATTCAGATTATAATTACGCTTGGTTTGATTCGAGCCGTTTGGGGGTGAAGATGCCGATTCATGCAAAGATCGTGACGCGGAAAAAAGTGAGGGGGGGTTCGGATATTTTCTTGGGACCTGAGAAGCACTATGTGCGGCCAGAGTCTTTGGCGGAGGTGTTGAGAAATGCTTAAAGCAGTGATTCCCGCGGCTGGGTTGGGGACAA
>Ga0209542_10016569_pt1 | contig 12208 bp, 11 predicted proteins | sample RifCSPhighO2_01_FD_184028 | JGI IMG/M metagenome (GOLD analysis project Ga0209542, IMG submission 184028) | Soil microbial communities from Rifle, Colorado - Rifle CSP2_plank highO2_0.1 (SPAdes) (version 2) | ecosystem: Environmental > Terrestrial > Deep subsurface > Rock core/Sediment ...
GCTAAGAAATTATATGTAGGCGGGTTGTCATACAACACAACCCAAGAAACCCTCAAAGACACATTTTCTCAAGCCGGGACCGTGGAATCGGCGGTTGTCATTACTGACAAAATGTCCGGCCGTTCCAAAGGATTCGGTTTTGTTGAAATGTCTACCGAAGAGGAAGCCCAAAAAGCTATTGAAATGTTCAACGGCAAAGAGCTTGACGGAAGATCAGTTACCGTCAACGAAGCTCGGCCGATGGAAGAGCGCCCTCGCAGAGAAGGCGGTTTCAATCGGGATTTTAGGGGCGGTGGTCGCAGAGACTACTAAACATCCAATAAAAACAGCTCCGACGTAACGTCGGAGCTGTTTTTATTTATTTTTACTTATCCACAATTAAACCCTTGATTAATTATTCTTATTATAATAACCTTAAATCATCTAGTGGGAGATTGTGGGTAAGTTTGTGGATAACTATACTAATCTGTTGATAACTCAATATGCTATTAGGCGAATTTAAGCACAATTTAGACTCAAAGAACCGCGTAACGGTTCCGGCGAAACTACGGACAGAACTTGGAGAAAAACCGGTTTTAACGAGGGGGCTGGATAACTGCTTATTTATTTACCCTAATCGCGATTGGCAGCTCTTTATGGAAAAACTTAGCAAGCTTCCGTTAGGTCAGGCAAAAGCCAGAAACTTTAAAAGATTTATTTTATCGGGCGCTTCCGAAATTGAAGTTGACGAAATGGGCCGCATTCTCATCCCCGAGCCGCTTAAAAAATATTCCAATATTAAAAAAGAAATTGTGATAGTTGGAGTCGGAGACAGGATTGAATTGTGGGATGAAGATATATGGAATAAATACATTGCCGATGCGGAAAAAGAATCAGGCAATTTGGCGGAAGGGTTAAGCGAATTCGGGATTTAATATGCATACCCCTGTTCTTATAAAAGAAGTTATACAGTGTCTTAACCCCAAGCCGAATCAAAATTTTATTGACGCGACGGTTGGCGACGGCGGACATGCGGCGGCCGTTTTAGAAAAAATATCACCAGGGGGTAAATTATTAGCCATAGACCGCGATTCCGATTCCATTGTTCGCGCTAAAAGCAGATTAAAAGAATTTGGAAACAGAGTTCTTTTTATAAACGATTCTTTCGGCAATTTGGAAAAAATTGCCAGAGAAAATGATTTTGGTCTTGCGAATGGCATCCTATTTGACTTTGGAATGTCTTCTAGCCAGCTTGAAAATTCTGGCAGAGGATTCACTTTTACTAAAGATGAAATTCTTGATATGCGCTACGACGTTAAAACGCCGATTACCGCCGAGGATGTTGTTAACAGATATAGCGAAAAAGAGTTGACGGAAGTTTTAAAAAAATTCGGAGAAGAGCCACATGCCATAAAAGTTGCCCGCGCCATTATCCAAAATCGCAGGAAAGAACGAATTAAGACAACCGGAGAGCTGACAAAGATTATTGATAAAACAATGAGAAAGCGAGGACGACTTCATCCATCAACATTGGTTTTTCAGGCATTGCGGATTGAAGTTAACCAAGAACTGGCCGAAATAGAAAAATCATTAAAAATTGTTCTTGAAATTTTAAAAAAAGGCGGCCGCTCGGCCTTTATATCATTCCATTCTTTGGAAGATCGTTTAATAAAAAATTGGTCAAAAGATTTGGGTAAATTAGGTATAATAAAAATTTTAAATAAAAAACCGATTAGGGCTTCTTTGGAAGAAATTAGAATAAATCCCCGAAGCCGAAGCGCAAAACTAAGAATAATTACAAAAGATGACCACAATTAAAACAATTTATAATAATGCGAAGATTGAGCAGCTTAATATTTTTGCGCTTCTCACTGCCGCCGTTTTAATTGTCGCTTATTTATTTATTGCTAATAACGCGGCAATGGCGAATTACCGGAAAACTTCTTTGCAAAAATATATTGACGGTTTGAGAATGGAGATTAGGACTCTTAATTTGGAATTGACCGATAAGAGAAGCATTAGTTTTTTAAAAAAAGCGGCGGGAAGACTTAATCTTGTGGTTAACGAAAGCATCCAATATGTTAAAATTTCCGGCCCGGTTGCTAAGAACCAATAGCTATGACAAAATATAATCCGGAAAATAGAATTTTATTTTTGCTTGTTATTTTTATATCATTAGGCCTCCTTATCTGGGGGCGATTCTTTTATCTTTCCGTAATTCGCTACGAATATTATTTAGCTAAAGCAAAAATTTTAAGCGTCGCAAACAACACCACTGCTCCCCGCGGTAGTATTTTTTTAACCGATAAAGATGCTATACCCTTTGCCGCGGCTTCAAATAAAGAATTTCCGCTTGTTTATGCCGTACCCGCTAAAATAAAAGAACCGAAAGTATTAGCCGAAAAATTGACTGTGATTTTGGAATTAGACAAAGAAACACTAATCCAAAAACTGTCAAAAACCGGCGATCCTTATGAAATTTTAAAAAAGAGAGTTTCGGAAGAAGTTGTCAAAGCCGTTGAAGATCAAAACGAAATAGGCATAGGTATTGATGATGAAACCTTAAGATATTATCCCGAGGGCCTTTATCTTTCTCATACAATCGGATTTTTGGGTTTTAATAAGAACGGCCAAACCGGCCAATATGGTCTTGAAGAATATTATGACAAGGAACTTTCAGGATTTGTTTCAAGCGCTGATTTGATTTTAACAATTGATTCTGCAATTCAATCCCAAGCCGGAATTTTACTGTTAAAAACTATAGAGGATTGGCAGGCTGACAGCGGATCTATTATTGTAATGGATCCTAAAGACGGAAGTATTTTAGCAATGGCTTCTTTCCCTGATTTTGACGCCAATAATTATTTTTCGATTAAAAATCACGATTTTTTTATCAATCCGGTAACTTTAAAACGCTATGAACCCGGTTCCGTTTTTAAGCCGATAACCATGGCTATCGGCATTGAAACCGGCGCTGTTACCCCGGAAACCGAATATTATAACACCGGCACCGTTAAGGTTGGGGATAAAATTATTTCCAATTCCATTCCGGATAAAATTTTAGGATGGCAAACGATGATAAAAGTTTTAGAACAGTCGCTCAATACTGGCGCCGTTTTTGTGGAGCAAAAAATTCCCAAAGATGTTTTTTTAAAGTTTTTAAAAGATTTTGGCATTGACAGTAAAACAGGCATTGATGTTTTAGAAATCGGCGGCGATTTGTCGGTTTTAGAAAACAAAAGAGACATTAACTTTGCTACCGCTTCTTTCGGACAAGGAGTGGCGCTAACTCCGATAGAACTTATACGGGCTTTGTCGGCCATTGCCAATGGCGGAAAGCTGATAAGGCCGCGTTTGGTAAAAAAAATCGTTTACCATAACGGAGAAAATTATGGGGCAAACGATGAATTACCAAAGCAAATAATTTCTCCTGAAACATCGGCTAAATTAATAAATATGATGACCAAAGTGGTTGAAAGCGGCAGCGGCCGTCGGGCCGGAGTTTCGGGTTACACGGTTGCCGGGAAAACTGGCACGGCCCAAGTGCCTGATTTGAATAAAGGCGGATATTTGGATCAATATATCCATACTTTCGTGGGGTTTGCCCCGGCTTACGATCCGAAATTTATCGCCTTAATAAAACTTGATAATCCAAAAGGCGTTCGTTTTGCCGAAAGCACGGTGGTTCCGGTATTTAAGGAATTAGCGGAGTTTATATTCAGTTATCTGCAAATCCCTCCTGATAAGCCGGTAGAAGCGACGCAATAATAAATAATTCATTAAATAATTTATTTCTTATTGCTCACAAGTAGTATATAATCATTTCCATGATAAATAATAAAATAAAAGTTGCCATTGTGTTTGGGAGTCGGTCGGTGGAACATGAGGTTTCTATTGTTACGGCAATGCAAGTTTTTGAAAATATAAATCGCGATAAATATGATATTATTTCTGTTTATATTGATAAAAAAGGCCGCTGGTTCGTTGATAATAAACTTGGGCAACTCGAAAATTTTAAAGACATAAAGCTTAACCCGCTTAAATTTTGGAAAAATTTTCGGCGGGCGGAATATTTTTTTGAGGCGTCTCCAAGCGTTAAAGCGCTTTCGCCAAAATCAGCGTTTAAATTTTTACAAAAAATTAAAGCTGATATTTATTTTCCCGTTATTCATGGCACCTATGGCGAAGACGGAACAATTCAAGGGATGCTTGAAATGGCCGACGTTCCTTATGTTGGAAGTGGCGTTACCGGTTCGGCTGTTGGAATGGATAAAATTATCCAAAAATCTGTTTTTAAAGATAATGGCATTCCGGTTGTAAAATACGTTTGGTTTTTAAAAAGCGAATGGGAAAACAAAAAAGGCGAAATTATAAAAAACATCGAAAACATTTTGGGCTATCCGGTATTTGTAAAACCGGCAAATTTGGGATCAAGTGTTGCTATAAGTAAAGCAAGTGGATTTAAGGAATTACAAGAGGCGATAGATATTGCTGCCAATTTTGATCGGCGGATTATTGTTGAAGAAGCAAAAGAGGGGATTATTGAAATAAACTGTTCGATTATCGGCAATAATGATTTAACGGCATCGGTTTGTGAACAGCCCATAAAAGGCAATGGCATGCTAACTTATGAAGAAAAGTATCTAAAAGGAGAAAAAGTTAAGGGAATGTCTGGATTATCACGATTAGTCCCGGCGCCGATAAGCGAAGAATTGACTAAAAAAATTCAAGAAACGGCAAAAAAAGCGTTTCGGGCGATTGATGCCGCGGGCATTGCTCGCGTTGATTTTATGGTTAAGCCGGATACGGAAGATTTTTGGATAACTGAAATAAATACTCTACCGGGTTCTTTATCTTTTTATCTCTGGGAAAAATCAGGATTAAGTTTTTCAAATTTATTAGATAAACTTATTGAATTGGGATTTGAACGCCATAAAGAACGCCAGTCACTTACTTTCAGTTACGATTCGGATTTGATTTCAAAAACCGGCGGAAGTAAAAGATAAAAAACAATTAAAAATAATGGTCAGGGAGGTCGTTTTCTAATAAGACAGTCGAATTGGGTATGGCAAGTTCGGAAAGTTTTGATTTTGCCGCTTCTAAATCAATAACTTCAAAAATTCGTTTATTATATTCTTTATCCGCATAGTTGTCCTCGAGGCCGCTTGTGCGGCTAGAGAAATTTAATTCTTCCCTCAGCCCTTCTTTAAGGGCTTTTTTATTTGTTTCTCCAACAATAATCACATAGTCGGCGATTTGGGCGGCGCTTCGCGCCGCTTCCTTATTCAACTCAAATTGTCGGTTTCCCAATTCAATCATCCCGGGTGTTACCAAAATTTTTCTTTGCGCCGGAGTGTTTTTTAACATTTCCAAAGCCGATAAAAATCCTGCCGGATTGGAATTATAAGTGTCGTCAATAATCGTGATGCCAGCCGAAGTTTTAATAATCTGTTGCCGATGGAGAGTTTGCGGCGCGGTTTTTAAATAATCCAAAACTTCTTCTTCCGGCATCTCAAAAATTTTTCCAATCTTAGTTAGCAGCTCTTCTTTTGACGAAAAAAATTCTATTTTTGACTCGATATTAAAATTTTTAATTTTTTGTTCTAATTCTTTTGGTAAAAAGCCAATGCCATCGGGCGGCAAAGATTCAATAAGTTCCATTTTTGTTTTCAAAATGTTTTCTTCAGAGCCAAACCTTTCAAGATGCATTGGTCCAATGGCAGTAACAATTCCTATTTTTGGTCCAATCAACTTGGTAATTACTTTAATATCGCCAGTTTGATATGCCGCCATTTCGCATATGAAAATTTCATGTTCCGGCCGCAGATTATTCAGAATTGTTTTGGTAACTCCCAATAAGGTGTTGTAATTTCCTTCGGTTTTTAGTGTTTTGTATTTTTGTATTAATACATGTGAAATCGCGTCTTTGGTTGTCGTTTTTCCGTAAGAACCGGTAATGCCGATAGCCGTTAAATTTTTCATTCGATTTATTTTTAATCGTGCTATAAAAACTAAAATTTTTTTGGCCAAAATGTCAATTGGCAATAAAAATCTTGAAGATATTTTTATCGCCAGAGGCTTATTTCCGAGTGTTATGATGCTGAAAATATTAGCTAGTGCGAAAAGAATCGCGGCTTTCGTTGTCCAATTAATATGTTTCTTTTTTTCCAAGACAACGCGGCCGGGATTATTTTTTAGCCAATCGCTAAAACGTTTTAAATCGTATTCCTCAAGTTGAAGCAAATATAATAAATTGCGCAGCGACATCATAAAGCAATAAATTCTTTAATCAATTTTATAAATTCTTCCGGTTTTTCTAAAAACCGGAAATGGCCGGCATTTTTAATTACTGAAAGCTTGGCATTGGGAATGGATTTGGCTATAATTTCCCCTTCTTTCAAAGGCGTTACTATATCTTTTTCTCCCCAAATTACCAAAGTTGGTATTTTTACGGATGATAAATAAGGGCTTAAATCTTCATTAATAATTTTTTTGAACGTTTCTTTAAGTTTTTGACTATCAATTTGTGCGTAATCAGTTTTATCTAATCTTAATATTTTTAAAATAAATTTTCTTAATTTTTTCGGCAGCAATGGTTTTAAAACATCCGCCAATTTTTTTAATAAAAGCATTTTGCGGCGCGGCTGACGAACAGCGCTGGCGCTGACTAAAATTAATTTAGAAATGCTTTTCGGGTGAAGCAGGGATAATTTTACTGCTATGGCACCGCCGAAAGAATGACCGATGATTATTGGTTCTTTGATGTTGTTTTTTTTTAAAAATTTATAAACAAACTCGGCGTAATCTTTTAAAGTCATCACTTTTTCTATCGGAGTATTGCCAAAGCCCGGCAAATCGAAATAGCGGATGTTGAATTCATCTTTTAAGTAGTAAAAAACTGTATTAAATATTTTTGCCGTAGCGCCCCAGCCGTGGAGAAAAACTAATGTTTTCTGAGAATCCATTAGGTTAAATGATGCCACAAAATCGTTATTTCTTCCAGTTGAATCATAATTGACATGATTATAATATTGTTTTATTTTAATTCCAGTTGTTATTTAAAAACATAAATTAAGAGGGCTACTCAAATGGGAAAAGACATGATTGCATTTTTTACTCCAGAAATCGCGCTGAATCAGGATTTGCGTACTTACACCGGAGGATTAGGCGTCGTCAGCGGAGATTTTCTAAGGTCTGCTTATAAATTTGGATTGCCGATAGTCGGTGTAACAATTCTTCCACGGCAGGGTTATTACGATCAAAGTATTGAAAATGGTTCAATGAAAATAAGTTATGTGAGCTATTATTATGAAGGCATCCTTGAAAAAACCGGTATTAAATTTACGATTGATATTTGTTCATCACCGGTTTGGGTGGAAGTTTGGCGCTTACCGGAAGGAAAATTTGGTGCGGCGCAAACCCTGTTTCTCGACGCTGATATAGACCCTAATGATCATATTTCGCGTTTGAACACACTGCAATTATATGGCGGTTCTCGCGATTCCGGCGCTAATCTTGAAAGAAAAATAGCGCAATCCTTACTGCTTGCCCGCGGAGGCATTAAAGCGCTGAAGCGTTTGAATATTTCTGTTTCAAAATATCATGGTAATGAAAGCTATACCGCTTTTGTTCCAATGGAATTGATATGTGAAGCGCTTAAAGAGGGAAGAAGTTTTCGCGAAGCGGTTGAATACGCTAAGTCAAAGTTCGTATTTACGACTCATACGCCGGTACGCGAGGGCAATCCGGAATACAGTATTAATTCGGTAATGAGAATGGGCGGCTACGACAAATTTTTTAACGAAGAGGCGCTTAGAAAAATTGGAAGCGATCCTTTCAATATGACAGCGGCTTGTTTGCGGCTTTCCAAAAAAGCCAATGCTGTTTCCAAAAAACATCTGGAAACAGCGCAAAAACTTTGGCACTGGGTTAATGGCAATAGTATTGCCAAGCGGATTATATCAATTACCAATGGCATTAGCCGCGACTACTGGCAGCATGAAGATTTCAGAAATGCCACTACTTCTAAGGAAATGGAAGAATCAAAACTTAGACACAAGAGAGAGATGATTCAATATATTGTAGAGAAAACTGGACGGTGTTTGGGTGAAAACGTTTTAACCATTGTCTGGGCCAGGCGATTTGCCGAATACAAGCGGCCGCACCTTCTTTTTTATAACTTTAACCTGGAAAAATCGGAATGGATTAAGTCGCAACTTAGGGAAAATAAGTTACAGGTAATTTATGCTGGCAAGCCGCATCCAGACGACGATAACATGATACATGCTTTCAACAAGCTTCTCTTTGCGAGTTATGAGCTTCCGAATATGGTAGTTCTTGCCGGTTATGAGCTTTGGCTTAGCAAACTGCTTAAAGCCGGAGCTGATGTTTGGCTGAATAATCCGCGTTTTCCCATGGAGGCCAGCGGCACTTCTGGAATGTCAGCCGCCATGAACGGCGCGCTCAATTTATCCATAGTTGATGGCTGGGAATGCGAAGCCGATCCCAAAAATTATTTTCCATTTGGTACGCAAATTCCAGGAGGCGATCAGGATTCTTTCGATGCTGAAGGATTGAAGCGTTGCCTTGAAACAATCGTGATGCCTTCTTTTTATGGAGATAAGGAAGAATGGTATAAGAAATCTTTAGCTGCAAGATTTGAAGCTGAACAATATTGGGCATCTGATAGGATGGTTTCGGAATATCAAAAATTGCTTTATGTTGATTAAAAATTTAAAGGCCCCCAAGTGGGCTTTTTATATTGTTAAACGGTTTTTAAATAGGGTATAATTTAAGGAAATACCAATTGCCGTATTAGTCGAGCCGCTATCGTCTAATGGCTTAGGACGTCGCGTTCTCAACGCGGCAATCGGGGTTCGATTCCCCGTAGCGGTACAAAATAAAATATATGCTTTCGCATAATTTAAATTTAAAAATATTTTTACAAGAACTCATTTCTTTTTCGCTGATTGGAGTTTTTAGTATTTTTTCTGTTTCTAAAATTTCTGAATTTGGAGAAATTTCAAACGCCTCAATTTCTTGGTGGCAGTTTTTGATGGCTTTTGGCATTGGTACGGCCGTTATTTTGGGTTTGATTCGCATTATGCACGGCGGCCTTTTTTTGCGGATATTTTTTCTTTTGGCGTTATTTTCTGGAATATTAGTAACGCTCGGAATTTTTTTAAGCAATACCTGGTCGTTAATTTTTTCCTTACTTTTAGTAGCGGCTTACAGTTTGTATCCATATGTCTGGTTTCATAATATGGTTTTAATTTTAACCTTGCCAGGCATCGCGGCAGTGCTCGGTGCTTCTTTAACTCCTTATACCGCGATAATTCTTTTAATTTTTATGTCTGTTTATGACTATATAGCGGTTTATAAAACAAAACATATGGTTAAAATGGCTAAAACCATGATTGCCGGCCGGGCGATTTTTGCGATGATTTACCCGGAACATTGGCACGGTTTTAGATCGCACCTTAATAAGACACATCCCGGGGAAGGCTTTATGATGCTTGGCACCGGAGATTTTGTTTTCCCGATTATTATGGCAACATCGGCTTATACCGTAAGTGCCACTGCGGCCTGGACAGTTTTAGCTGTTTCTTTACTCGGGCTTTTACTAATGCATCTTATATTCAGTTTGCAAAAAGTTCGCCGACCCATGCCAGCCTTACCGCCATTAGCCGCTTTTTCCATTATTGGGTTTCTTGTGGCAACATTTTTTAAATTTTAAATGATTAAAAATAATGAAAAAATAATTTTATTCGCGCGCTCAGTTATCCAGCGATGACCTCGCTGTCCGCTTCGCCCCGACGCTCGCCTGCGGCGAGACCATGCCGTCGGGGCTGCAAAAGCTTCATAAAATTATTTTTTCACTATTTTCCACTCCAATGAATGAATTTTTGAAAGATACTATGGTTAAATTATTAATGATTTCTGCTATTCTGTTGAATATAGGTCTTTTTTTATTTTTTTATTTTTTTATAAAACGAAGCGATATTCCGATTGTGCTTCACTATAATGTTGATTGGGGCGTTGATTATTTTGGTGAAGTTAAAAATATATTCATTTTGCCGCTTATCGGTTTGATAATTTTTTTGTTAAACGGCGTTTTGGCTTTAAGATTGTGGTTTAGAATGAAGAGCTTAGCTTACTTTATAGCGGCCATAACTTTAATTTCGGAAATTTTTTTGTGGCTGGCTGGCATCGCCCTTTACATTATTAATTCTTAATGGTATATATTTAAAGTTATGAAAATCGCAGTTATAAAAACCGGGGGCAAGCAATATATAGTAAAAGAAGGGGAAAAGTTAAAAGTTGAAAAAATAAACACCAAAGAAGGCGATAACTTTGATTTTGATAATGTATTGCTGATTGCCGATAAAAAAGTAAGTATTGGCGCGCCGTTTGTTGAGGAAGCTAAGGTTGAAGCTAAAGTTTTAAAACAGGGACGAACAAGAAAAATTGTTGTTTTTCATTACCACTCTAAAACCCGCTATAAGAAAAAAGCCGGCCATCGCCAGCATTTTACGGAAGTGGAAATTCTAAGAATTAAATGAGAATATAAATCATTAAATAATTTATATTCTCATTTTTACTTCACTTCTTTTCTTGATTCTAAAGCGCCCGACAGTGTTTGAGCGTCGGCGAATTCCACGTCGGAGCCGTAAGGGAGGCCCCGCCCGAGGCGGGTCACTTTAACTTTTAATGGCTTTAATAATTTTTCCAGGTAATATGCGGTTAAATCTCCTTCGTGGGTTGGAGAAAGAGCCAAAATAATTTCTTCTATGCTTTTATTTTTTTTTAAATTTTCAATTCTTTTAACAAGTTCCGGCATTTTCAAGTTTTTTGGCACCGCGGTGTCAAGTGCTGAAAATAATCCGCCTAAAACGTGATATAGGCCCTTATAAACTCCGGACTTTTCAATAGTCGCCAAATCGGTTTCCTTTTCAACTACGCAAATAGTTGTATGGTCGCGGGAGGGGTTATCACAAAAATAGCATTGGTTATTATTATTATTTTTTATGGTGAGCGAAGTCGAACTATCAATTACATAATGGCATAACTCGCATGTTCGCGCGTCTTTATCTAAACTTTCAAGCGCCTGTTTTAAATTATGATAAGTTTCTTTGGGACCTTTAAGGATCCAAAAAGCCAATCGGGCGGCTTGGCGCGGGCCGATTCCCGGCAGGCGAGAGAATTTATCAATAAAATTTTGAACCGGTTTCGGATACATTAGTGTAATTTATCCAAATTCTTAAAACTCGTATAATCTTCATTAAAATATAATTCAATTTTACCGGTTGGACCGTTTCGATGCTTGGCAATGTGAATTTCGGCGATATTTTTTCTGTCGCTGTCTTTTTTCACTTTATCTTCGCGGTAGATAAATAAAACCACGTCTGCGTCCTGTTCAATAGAGCCCGATTCTCTTAAATCCGATAATTTCGGCACTTGGTCGGTTCTGGCTTCAGGAGCTCGGGAAAGCTGGCTAACCGCTAGAATAGGGATATTGAGCTCTCTTGCCAAATTTTTAAGCGACCGGGAAATTTCGCTGACTTCCTGATTCCGGTTTTCTATCCGGCCGCTTCCTTGCATTAACTGAAGATAATCAATAACTAAAAGCCCCAATCCCTTTTCTGCTTGAAGGCGGCGAGCCATGGTTCTTATCTGTAAAGCGTTAGGACTGGCGGCATCGTCAATGTAAATCGGTGCCGACGATAAAGAATCAAGAGCTCTGCTTATTTTTTCAAAATCATTATCTTTGCCTTCATCGGATAATTGGCCGCTTCTAAGACGCCAATTATCAACATTGGCTTCAGCGGAAATAAGGCGTTCAATGAGCTGCTGTTTGCTCATTTCCAAACTGAAAATGCCAACCGGCACTTTTTCAGAAACTGCGGCGTATCTAGCAAAATCAAGAGCCAGTGAAGTTTTTCCAAGAGATGGCCGGCCGGCTAAAATTACCAAATCGGCTTTTTGCAAACCGGCAAGTTTTTTATCTAAATCAATAAAACCGGTGGGAATACCCCGCCAAGTGTCGTCACCTTTGTGAAGCCGGTCGAATCTTTCAAAGGCCTCTCCCAAGTGGGGTTTAATGTGTTGAAATTCGGAAATCAGCGACGATTGGGAAACGCCGAAAATTTTCTTTTCCGCTTCGTCTATAATTTCATCTATATTCTTATTTTCCTCCCAAGCCAGCGACGAAATTTCATAAGAGGCGCCG
>Ga0209542_10016571_pt1 | contig 12208 bp, 13 predicted proteins | sample RifCSPhighO2_01_FD_184028 | JGI IMG/M metagenome (GOLD analysis project Ga0209542, IMG submission 184028) | Soil microbial communities from Rifle, Colorado - Rifle CSP2_plank highO2_0.1 (SPAdes) (version 2) | ecosystem: Environmental > Terrestrial > Deep subsurface > Rock core/Sediment ...
CTCTCCCACTGCAACTGCAAGGGGATAGACTCCAAGCTCAAAACTGGTTGGACGGGTTACGGTAGGCGTTGATGTCGGCGTTGCAGTTGGCGTTTCGATAGCTGTTGTGTACACAGTCAGGTCTTTAGTTAGCTGGGACATTCCTAGGCTTGAGCCAAGGATGACTTCCATGAATCTGAACGTGCCAGTTGTGTTGCCGGCGAATGTGGGCAGCGTAAACGTTACTGTTTCTCCGGAGTAAACTGTCGCCGTCCAGAAATGGGTGCAGCCACTACTATAGTAGCATGCAAGCCAGTATACGTTGGAATTAGGCGTGAAGCTGTAAGGATAATCCTCACCGCTCCAGCCATAGCCGCCATGCCAAATGGTAGCCTCGAAGGCCGCTGGCCTGGACAGATTGTTCTTCACAGACACGGTAACCGTGATCGGTTGTCCTGGCGTAGCCTGTATGGGCATGTCGACAAATACCTGAAGACCGCTACCTCCTCCTGCATGAGCTGTCTGAACAATTGACATGGTTCCCATGATTCCGCCGATTGCCAGGATAGCTACGAATAGGGCTGCGAGTACTAGATGTTTCACGAGATTCTCCTTTTCAAATTAAAATACTTAAAACTCTAACGCTTAGCCTGGGACTATTAGCCTCCTTTCTTTAAATTTGTATGGTAAAAGACCGAAATAAAGCGCGCAAGATTATATCTTGTAAACTTTATTCCGGCCCTTTCCGTAAAAGAAGGCAAGCTTTCGTAAATTATTAAAGAGCAAGGATAAAAAATTTCTATATTAAGAAAAAACAGCCGAAATTATGGCTGAGCTTCTTAACAGAGAAAGCATATTATAAGATAAAATTATGAAAATGTCAATATTATAGGATATTTGTCTTGGGGGGAATTAAAATAGGAAAAAAGGGGCGCCGGGGGGATGGAACTGCAAAAGCAGTGAATTCCGCAATTGCGGTCCATCGCCACCCGGCGCTAACCCTTTTACAGGAGGGATGCCGACTAAGGCGCGAGAGATGGGTACAGAACGAGCCCGGAGCAAGACATCAGCCTTCCGTCGGTCATGACGTAGAGTTGAAGGTCGATGTGCTTCCCCTTGTAGTCGATTGTGCCGGTCTCCCATGTGCCTTTTGGCCTTGACTGCCAGTAGACGTAAAGCTTCTTTCCCGTTGTGTTCAAAGCATGAACAGAGTAAGGCTCTTCGTCGCCTGGCGTAACGTTCGCGTAGAACGTGATACCGATCTCACCGCAAATATTGCGGTTCCAGTATCCTGCGATGTCCGTGTTGTACGGCGCGTTGAATTTGCCATTACCGTAGTAGGTATCGACAGTAAAGTTCGATCCTCTCCAGTCAATACCCGCAACGGGCATCTTGCTCGTGGCGTCTAGCCAGAAGGAAGCTGATGTAGTCGCATTAGTACTCTTGAGTCCCACGAATGTTTCGTGATTTCTCTGAGTACCCCAGCCGATGACGGTCTCCAGCTTTGTTTTGACATCCGACGCTTGAGCCATTGGCGCGATAGACGCGAACAGGGCGAACAGGATAGCGGCGATAGACGCGAGAGTAAAGAGTGACCTTTTCACGACTTTTTCTCCTTTCAGAGAACTAAAAAAACCGCCAATCCGACTATTCGATTGTTATACTTGCTAGTCTCCCTCCTTGTAAAAGTGCTAATGTTGTGATCGTTAGATTGTATCTAAAGCTTAATCTAAAAAGGCGATAGGTGCTTTAAAGCACAAAAAATCCCGGAATTGGGATTTTCTATCATCTTTAAGATTTAAGCATATTTTTCGATCTGATGGTAAAAAAGCGAATTCAAGCTGCAACGCATTTTTGTTTGTTGGCTGTATCGCTTACCACTGGATTTATTATATCTTGTAGTAATTCAAATGTCAAATACTATAGGTATATTATTGGAGTTCTTGGGGGATTGTCACGTTTGGATAATATTGTTGGATATTTGTATTATCAAATTTATAATTAGTTGATTTTTTACTGCTTTTGCCTGTTGAAAAATTACCAAGCACTGCCAGTATTCCAAGGATAATTAGAATAATTTTTACTCCCCGGTGGTTCATAGAAATATAAAAGCTCGGATATTTGTCCGACAAACCTGACATATACGCAGTTCCTCCCATACCAACTCTTACAGAATCACGGGCTAATTCGTACGTGCTTTCCGGATATTTTCCCATAAATAGAACAGGAACAAAAAGATACAAACACGCCAATATTTGAAGCATAGCTAATAACCTGAGAATATATTAAATAGGGTATCAATAGAACGATGCGTACGAACCCTCCAAGTACCGGAATGGCAAAAAACCTATTTGGATTTTCGGGGTAGGCCATTTCTAAATTGTAATTGTCTTTAATTTCGAAATTAAAACCGGGGTATTTGTCTGTAAGACCAAACACGTAGTAATAAGTTTTTGCAGTTAACCGCATTAATCCAAGATTAAATTCATAGGCTGTTTTCCAGTATTTACCGGTTACCAAAACTATGAAAGGATTAATGATCATTGTCACAAAAAAATTAACCACCCAAAGAACAACTAATTCTATACCAACAGGTATAAGAACAATTAATTTAGCTAAAAATCCAAGTAGGGGAATCGCATAGAATCTGTTTGGGTTCTGAATGTGAGGGATATTTATAACAGGGTAAATTTCCGGTTGGCTTGTTTTTTCTTTTTCGGCTTTTTCCATATCTATATATAGATTATACGCAGCCGCATTTATTGTCAAGAGCAACTTTTATTGTCTTGTTTAGATACAGAGGTTTACGAGTAGCGCGAGCTGAACTTAACATGCCTTAAGTAACTATGTTGGAACGTATTTTAGAAATTCCTCTTTGACAAAATATAAATACAATAGTACAATTGTACTATGAATTGGATAACTACGAATCTTCGATTACCCGAAGATCTTTATATGGACTTAAAAATCAAGGCAGCAAAAGAACGGAAAAGTGTTGCCGCAGTGATTAGAGAAAAATTAGCAATAAGTACCAAAGTAAAAAATTCATCTATATTGCAGAGGATGAAAAAATTAGGCAAAGAAATTGAAGAAGACAGTAAAGGACTTAATTTAACAAAGGAACTTATAAAGATGAGGTACGAGCAATGATAGTACTGGATGCCTCAGTAGCCACAAAGTTTATTAATACTCAAGAAAAAGAAAGTGATATTGCAGAAAAGCTTCTTCGGGCACATATAGAAGAAAAAGAAAAAATTATTATTCCTTCGTTACTTTTCTTTGAAGTTGCAAATGCTTTAGCAACAAAAACCGATCTTAAAGAAGAATATATAAAAAGAGGCTTATGTTTGTTATACGATGCCAATTTTGTAATATATGAGGTAAATCAGGATGATATTATAGAAGCCGCGCTGTTAGCAAAAAAATATAAAACATCAGTTTACGATATGGTATATGTAGTTATAGCGAAAAATAAAAAGGTTAACTTGATAACTGCTGATAATAAATTTACCAATAAAGTTAATTTCTCCTTCGTGCAAACTCTTTCAAAACTAAATTAGATAGAACAAGAAAAGTCTTTAATCAATTACATAGAAGAATTTCATGATTCAAATTATTACTAATTTAGTGGCGGGGTGGTGCACCGAATGGTGCGCTGCAGGCCTTTAGTAACTACGTTGGAACTTATTTCTTTATTAGCTTGAATCAATTCTAACTTTTCACTTACCTTTTGCCGAAACGGCCCTTTCTGCTAAAGGATATAAGGCTTTATAGTATTTCCGTGCAAGTTCTGCTCCAGCAAATGCGAATGCGGGATAGATACCTTGTGGAATACGATCTTTTGGATTCATGCGCATAGCAGCAACTGCGTTATCCATAGCAGCAAATCCGGTTTGGTCCTGTCGCTCTATGGATTCCCGTATAGGGCCAATTAATCGTAATGTGTGATTTTGTAGAACTCTGAGATTTTCGGGACTGTTCATATCAAAGCCTCTTCTTTGGGTTTCGTCAGCAAGAGCCCGATTCATAAGGCTTTCGCGACGAAGACGAGAAAAAATGGTAGGATCTGTAGCCCCCTGAAATGGTACACAGATAGCAACTAATCCCACCTGTCCATCTAGAAGCGCCTTCTCTTTTTTTAAGTTACCCCGCTTTTTTTCTTCTCCTGCAAGAGCCTTCATAAACATTCCTGCAGACGTCAAATCAGCATAAGAGGCAAGAAACAGTGCGTTTGGTTCAAACCTTAAATCGCGAATTATAGCATGATAATCTCTTTTGAGAAGTGCGTTGATCTTTCCTTTGTATTTTGCTGTTTCCAAGACTACACTTTCTACATTTTGTATCGTAGATGCGATAATTTGGCGAAGTTCGTCTTCTGATAGATCTGGAAACATGTCGTATAGTTCAAGTTCGCGACGGTAAACTTCATCTTGTGCCATGAGAGGGATTATATGCTAAAGTGCGAACAAAATCAAATGATTATAGGGTTATTTGCAGGGGTAGAGGGAATCGAACCCCCAGTCGCGGTTTTGGAGACCGCTGGTTTACCGTTAACCGATACCCCTAAGGTACTAAAAGTATTATATCTTGCTTCAAGCTGTTTTGCAATCAAAAGTAGAGAAGAACCGGTAAACTGCAAAGTCGTCATCCTGAACTTGATTCAGGATCTCTCTGGATTCCGTGTTCCTCCAAGGGGATTAGCCATTTCATGGCGGCACAAGCACGGAATGACAGAAAATTGAACCTCCAAACCCGGTTTGTAGCCTCGGAATCTGAGCCCCGTTTGAACTCGCAATCGCAAGTTGAAATGAATAAGCAAACTTGACAAGACATGGCCTATAGTGTATAATTGGCGCTTATGATAAAAGAAACATTAATCGCAATAAGCTTAATCACGAATATCAGTCTTACGTCTTTAGGCGTAACTCCTTCTGCTCAACTAACGCAGCAGCACCAAACTGTTTTGGCAACACAAACTCTTGATTTAACAAACCGTTTACCCGGTGAGTTTGGCAATCAGGTTTTTGCGGATAATATTTTGCTTAACCTTCATTATATAAAAGGAGACGTAGAGGAGCTTAGAATGTCAAACGAGATTCTGAATCAAGTTCAGAATGACAAACAGAGCAGAATATCCGGACCAGGTGATATTGACTGGAAAAAGGTAAGAGAACCGTTTGAAGTGTCTTTTGCTTTAAAACCAGGAGAAGTCTTTGCATTTCATGAAAATGTTTTACCGGAATATAAAAATATTGTAAACATTACTTCCAATTCTCATTTTGATTTTGCCAACGGGTATAAGTCTCTTAATGGATTATCCGGAAATGGAGTTTGTCATTTGGCCTCTCTTATAAACTGGGTAGCAAAAGAAGCAGATTTGGAATCTAAATCCATGGTTAATCATGATTTTTCTCCCGTACCGGGTGTTCCAAGGGAATATGGTGCGTCTATTTATTATTCACCATCTGGAGGACTTAATACTGAAAGTCAAAACCTTTATATTAAAAATAATTTTGATTATCCTGTTAAATTTGAATTTAAAGCAGATAGCAAAGAGGTTAACCTCACTATAGTAAAATAAAAAATATTGACAATAGGCGCTTATGTTTCTATACTATAGTTGTTCTTTGATATTAGAGATGATTGGAAGATTTTTCCTCCACAAATTCACAGAGTTGAGGTAGTCCCTCGTAGCCTTTGGCGAAGTGGGATGACGGAGCGAATATTTTTTAACTGTGGTTAATAAATTAGCTCTCCTGACTGTATCAATCCGGGGAAAAACCAATCACGCTCGGTATCAAAGACAAGTACTTATTTACACTTATTAAGCTTCTAAAAACTGCTAAATTATTGACCAACTCCAGCTTTGTCTGGTAAAATCAAGTGTTGTATACATGCTTGCCGAAGTAGCTCAGTGGTAGAGCAATGCTTTTGTAAAGCAAAGGTCGTGGGTTCAAGTCCCACCTTCGGCTCCATGCTAAGGTGGCGGAGTAGCAATCGCATCTGGCTGTAGACCAGACGTCCGAAAGGGCTTCGGGGGTGCAATTCCCTCCCTTAGCACATTTTTTTTGGCCGGCGTGGCTCAGTTCCGCCAAAGGCGGATAAAGTCCGAGCAAGTGCCTGGATAGCTTAGTGGTAAAGCACTTCATTGGTAATGAAGAGACCGTGGGTTCAATCCCCACTCCAGGCTCCGGGAAAAGAAAGGAGGAAAATTATGGCAAAAAAAGGAGATCATAGAATTAAATTGGGACTTTTCTGTTCTGTTTGCAAAAATAGAAATTATTTAACGTATAGGAATAAGCTTAATACAACCGAAAAATTAGTTCTTAAGAAATTTTGCAGTCATTGCAGAAAAGTGACAGATCATAAAGAAACAGAGAAGCTAAAATAAAATTAGAGAATTGGTTTTGCAATAAAAGGCAGTTTGTGTTTAAATGCATTCTTTTTAACAAATTTTAAAACCTTAAGAACAGTGTTCCTTTTAAACCCTTGTGCAATTATGTCTTGTAACGATGACTTTTTTTCAAAATAGTAATAAAGGATTTGATCTGCCTCTTTATAAGTAAAACCAAACTCATTTTCATCTGTTTGATTTTCCCAAAGACCAGCAGTTGGAATCTTTGTCAATATTGAGTCCGGTAAATTTAAAAATCTTGCCAATTGATAAACATGAGTTTTATAAAGACTACGAATTGGCTCTATGTCGCTAGCTTCATCCCCAAACCTGGTAAAGTACCCCAAAAGATGCTCACTTTTATTTTCCGTACCAACAACTAACGCCTTTCTTTTTTTTGCCTGGTCGAAAATGAAAATCATTCTAGCTCTTGCCATGATATTACCCTTGCGTACCACATCCATTTGGGAATCGATTTTTATGATCTCGTCAACGGGAGCTTTTATATCGGCCTGTATCACATTTCGTTTAGGAATACCAAGTGCATCTATAAGTTTAAGAGCATCGGTCACTCCCTGCAAATTTAATTTGCCGTAAGGAAGAAGGATCGGAAAAACATTCTTTTTACCTAAGGCACGAATAGTAAGCGCGCAGGAAACGCTTGAATCAACTCCGCCGGAAAGCGCAATAACCGCATTGGTAAAACTCTCTCGTTTAAAAGTATTTTTTATAAATTTCACAATAGTTTGTGAGATCTTCTTCGAGTTTATAGGTTTCATGGATATTTATACAGATTATATTTTTGAATATACGATAAAACAAGTTTTGAAACGAGATTATTTACCGATAAGTTTTTCCTGACTCGATTACGAATTATTAAAGAGGAAATATTGTTAGCTATAAATTGAGGCGAAGAAACTAGTTGGAAACCCTTAGGTGGTTTTGAGGGTAGACGATATCCGTTGCGACTAACAACAATAAATTTTATCTCTTTAATTAAGTTATCATGTTCTTTCCATTTTTTAAAATCAGTCAGGACATCGCTTCCAATTATCCAAAAGAAAGTATGTGGATATTTTATCTTTAGTCTCCTAATCGTTTCGATAGTATAGCTTTTTCTTTTGTATTTTATTTCTTCATCACAAGCGCTTATTCCTGTTTCTTCTATTAATTTTGTCATATTAAATCTATGTTTTGCGGATGAGGAAATTGAATCCCAACTATGCATAAAATATGGCATGAGCCAAATTTGGTCTAGGTTCAAAACCTCTTTTGCTTGACGGGCTACTAGTAGATGTCCAAAATGCGGTGGGTCAAATGATCCACCAAGTATGCCAATACGCATAAGAATTAATAAAGTTTTTATTCAATCTGAATTTTACAATATTCGCTTACAAATTCCAAGAACTTCAATTATTTGACTACAACAAGCTCCCTTACCCGGTGTTCATTATGCTTCTGGAGAAATTTGCAGGCAGAATGGCGGTTTATTTATCTACGGGGCGACTTCCTGCCATATAAAATTTTGGTGCTTTAGAAAATCGGGAGCGTTTAATACAAAATCCGGCCTTTCCGTAATAGTATAAGTCGGACAAGTTGCATTTCCTGCTCCTATGTCTCTTTGATTTTGTATGCTGCCACCATTTTGTCCGGCATTCGTAACGACAGCTCCCGCGATATTTAACCTAAGGGCTGAAGGCCCTTGAATAATAAAATTTTTATCCGTGCTATAAAAACCTTCCACGTGACAACCGTTATGATTTGTTACATTACACGAAGCTGTTGATAATCCGCCAACAGACGGATCTATTTTTATATCGCCCGTTACGGAAAATGTTGTTGTTGATCCAATATCAACCAAAATATTTCCTTTTATAATTAAATCGCCCTTAACAAGAATTACGTAATTTTTATTTCCTGTAAATGTGTATGAATTTAAAGCAACGCTGCTATCTGCAGTATAAACTCCATTAGTTATTCCTGTAAGAGTACAATTCAAAAGATCGCTGCAGCTCGCTAACGTGGTAAGATCTGTTGTTGATATGCCGTTTTGTTTTGCAGTTGTTTGGTAGTAATCGTAAGATGTCCTAATAACTTTTGTTCGAATAGGGGTGAATGTTTCCGGATAAGTTGTGTTTCCCACAATCCATCCATTCGATGATGGGTCTCCTAGCCCAAATTCCGGATCTGTGCTTCCGGAAAAAATTATGCCCGGATCGTTTGAAAAACCGCTGGATGGTCCCGGAATCGAGGCATAATCTGAGGGATAATTTGGATCATTATTGCAAGAAACTGGCGGCGATCCGTCCGACGGAAGAGGGTTATCAACTCCATTGTCATCCCGGCAATCTGCTCCAATACACTGGTACAACGGAACAGTTGGGGAAATACCATAATTTAAATTTATTATATTATTGCCTAGGCATGAAGCATTTTTAGAGCCTCCTAAACTGCTGTTATTACATGGAGGCCCTACCTTAACAATAAAAGCCGGGGGAATAGCGCCGGGAGGAGGTTCAATTATATTATAACCCGAAGGTATGTTATCGTAGGAGATAATATAGTTATCGGCCGGAAGAAGTAATAAATATTGGCCAGTGCATGAGGCGATGCATGTATAAGTATCGACAGTTGCGCCATTTGATTGTTTTTTAACAGTTATTGTAATTGCTCCTGTATAGTTTGATTCTACTGCAGGATTAGGACCCGGATTCTTGATTCCATCTTTATTACTGTCCGCAAAAACGTTTCCAGAGACGGTATAAGCAAAAATAATTGTTTGAGTTTTTTGAGATGTTTGTTCGCTGTTCCCGGCGTTATCTATACTATATGCATTAACATTTACAGAAGTTCCATCCGCTATGGTAACCGTAAGAGGGGTGGGAACAGGATTTGGAGGAATGGGATATTGAGCATATAATGGATATGGAGGCGTACTGCTTGTTTTACTGGCGTATGTGGAATTGCATCCGCTTATGGCATCGGTGCAAGAAAGATATATTGTTACTGTGGTTGTGTTAGGGCATGTAGTTACAGTTCCAACGGTGTTGCAACCTGTGCCGCTGGGTATGGGTATAAAAGTAGTAGTGGGGGGATCCAAATCTGCTTGCCAGTCCGCAAAGACAGATCGTAAATAGTAAAGGCTAGCCAAGAATGAAACTAAAACTAAAACTCCGAGCAAATATTTTTTAATACTCATATTTAATTATTCTATAATTATATTTTATAATTGAGTAATAATCAGATCGGGATTAAAATCATTCCAGCTGAACACTGAATCCACAACGTAAGCCGGCGTATAGAAATTTTTGCTTCCTAAGTCTTTGTTTAATTTTACTTCCCAGGTTACATATCTATAGCCTGTAACCGCTTCTGTGCCCGTATCTACTCTTGATGCTGTTAAAAGAGCAGTAGTTCCGTCATAAATAGTTTGAGGACTTGTTGTTGTTATTTTCCGCCAGGTGTTTTTATCCCAGACATAAAAATTGTTGGTTAACCAATCAAAATCCGTAGGAGATTTGTAAAATTCGCCATACATTTCACCTGTTCCATAGGCCAGTAAGAAACCGTTTTTAGGATTTCCAGGAGGAGTAGCACTGGGATTAAGCCTTTTTTTAATGTCTGCTATAAAGGAACTTTTTGTGGATAGCGCTCCGGAGTTTTTATCGTAAAAAGCAATATAATATTTCTTGATAGTATAAGTTCCTTGTTGTACATATAATCTAATTTTTAGCGGATTAAGCCATTTAGAACCATTTTCCGTATCTTGTCTTCCCGAGATTTTAAAGATTCCGTTAAAACTTACCGGATTTGAATTGTTGGCTTTAAGAGATCTAATTACCGGATATCCGGCAGGTGGTGGGGTAGAAGTGGGAAGAGGAGGAGTATACTTAAAGTAAATATCCGCGTAGTTTCCGGCTACGAGTAAAGATACGGTAACAGAAGTTCCCGAAGTATATATTGTATGAGTTGTGCAGTTAACACATGATGAATACGAAAGAGTATATCCTGCGGGACTATTGGTGGTAACAGTGTAGGAACCGGGGGAAAGAGTGTTAGAGTAGTAAGTAGAAATGCCTTGATAGACAGGCGAGCCTCCGTTAATTGTTACCCCCTGACCGATATTGGAAGTGAGATCAAGTCCATTCTGATCTACAAAATGTCCCTGAACAGTAACTGTGGAAACGGGAGTAGGCGTTGGTGTGGGTATAAGCGTACCGCCACCCGGAGTAGGATTCGCGGGACAGTTGGTTACATTACCAGAAGTGTAAGGACAATTACTAATAACACTCCCGCTGCATACATTTCCTGTTAGGTTGCATGCGTATGAGATAGCAGTTGTTCTATATGATTGCGGTCCTGAACCGCAATCAGCAACGTTAATAATACATTGACCTTCATTTGTATAAGATTGTTGAGCTTGTCCAGGAAGCCCGCCCGGCTGATAACAATCAAGTTGCCCGCTTTGGCATAAGGTTTCTATGCCTTCTGTATTGATAAGTGGATCCTTTATACCGCACAAAGTGCATCCTCCTGGGGGAAAAGATACTGTTGCAATATCACTGCATTTACTTGGAACAGCATTATTCCAATTACTACAAACAGGGGGAGTGATTGTATAGTCTGTGCTTGAAGCACAACTTGAAACTCCATAATTTATAGTATATGTGCCTGGTGTTGCTCCAGCCGTACATGACGCGCTTCCGGTACAAGAAGAAAGACCGCAACTCCCACTTATTGGTCCACAGGTTCCGCCATTTACAGTAAGTGTCTGACCTTGGCAATTAACACCTCCCTGGATGTTTAACGTGAATGAGGTTGAAGGAGACATAGCAGTGGGAGTAGTGCTCATACTGGACCAGTTGCTTGTAACGCCATAGTCGGCGGAAGAATAACATCCTGGTACACCATTGTCCCAGGATATAGCATATGTCCCGTCTGTACCTCCAACAAAGCAGGTTGTTGATCCGTAACAAGTGGTTCCATCGCAAGTAGCGTCTGATGTTATATCGCCGCAAAACCCTCCGCTGCTATTACTTAGAGATCCTCCCGTGACGCAATCTGCTTGCGAAACTGAACCATTTACATTAACCCATCCATTCTGAAGTTGTGTTTGTGGAGATACAGAAACAGAAGATCCTGCTTGAGCTTTTTGAATAAAAACATTTATGAAAACAAGTAAAAAGCTAAACCACAGAAAAGAAATGAGCAATTTTTTCATTTGACATTAGTCTAAAATATTTATGGTTTTAATGCTAGCCTCTTTTTCGGTAATTAGTAAATTAATACTTATTATTTTGCCAACCTGAATATTGGTTAAGGGTACTTTCTCGTTTGCATTAAAGACAACTTTTTGGGTGCTTGAAGGAGCTGATTTATTTTTTGACATTAAAACTTCGGTATTTTCTTTTATAACAAAAGTTCCTTCCCATTTATTATTCTCTAGGCTTGTAATAGTGATGCTGTTAGAATCAATATTTTTTACTTTTCCCGTAAGGTATACAGTATAGGAACCTTTAATAGAGAATGGGGGAACAGTAATATTTTTACCGGGTAAGTATACTAATTTTGTATTTTTTTTACCGATATTTAAACCTATGAAAAAAGAAATCCCCGCCGCGATTAATAAGAACGAAATAAAAATGACCGATGATTGAGTTTTCATCCAATTTCAGTATAGACATCTCGAAAACTCTTTGTCAAGCATTGGATAGAGAGAGATAGTTATTTTTTTACCTGGACCAATTCGATTTCGAAGACCAAAACGGATTGGGCGGGAATTCCAGGACGTTCCCTGCTCCCGTACGCAAGCTCCGGTGGCATCGCGACCCGATA
>Ga0209542_10016572_pt1 | contig 12208 bp, 11 predicted proteins | sample RifCSPhighO2_01_FD_184028 | JGI IMG/M metagenome (GOLD analysis project Ga0209542, IMG submission 184028) | Soil microbial communities from Rifle, Colorado - Rifle CSP2_plank highO2_0.1 (SPAdes) (version 2) | ecosystem: Environmental > Terrestrial > Deep subsurface > Rock core/Sediment ...
CCATATCACCACCATAATAATTCAGATGGTCTGGCAAAAATGTTGTGAACACCGCAATATGCGGAGAAATTCTTGAATCGCCAAAACCTTGAAGTTGCCACGAGTCCAATTCCGCCACCACAAAATCACCGCCTTTCACTTTTCCCAAAATCGGCAAGGTCGCCATATCTTTGATATTTCCAGCCAAAAAAACCCTCGGTCTTAAAGCAGTCGAACTGCTACGAAAGTGTAGCAGTCCGACTGCTACAAACTCTTTTAAAATTTCATAAATCAAATAGGCGGTCGTGGTTTTACCGCGAGTGCCGGTGATACCAATGAAAATCACGCCCTTGGGCATCAGTTTGAAAAACAATGAGGCGTCCATTTCAATCGGAATTTTGTTTCTTCGCGCTTCGGCAATGTAAGGTGAGTTTAGAGGCACACCAGCAGCTTTCAAGATAAAATCTTTATTTCTGAAATCCTCTAATTTGTGTCCGCCCAAAACAAATCTAATTTGTGAATATTTTTTGAGTTTTTTCAAAGACAGCGCGAGTTCTTTTTCTGACTTCAAATCCGTCACCAAAACCTCAGCGCCATAGCGCGCCAAAAAATCAGCGTCCCCCACCCCGCGCCCCAAAAGCCCCAAGCCCATTTGGGTAACTTTTTTGCCTTTGAAAAAATTTTGCCAATTTTTCATATCAACCAACATACTCCACTTCCCGTTCAATTGCCAGTCCGGTTTTTTCTTTAACGACAGCGGCAATTTTTTCGGCAAACAATTTTATTTCTTCCGCTGTCGCGCCGCCATAATTAACAATCGCTAACGGCTGATTTTTATGGAGTCCGACTTTGCCAATTGAAAAACCTTTTAGACCGCACATTTTATCCAAAACCCAAGCCAGAAAAATTTTTACTTTATTCTTGCCCACTGCCACACCAGGCAAGTCCGGAAACATAACCTTAAATTTTTTGAACTGGGTATTAGAGATAATTGGATTTTTAAAAAACGAACCCGCTGTTCCAACCTCGGCAAAATTAGGTAATTTTTTCGTCCGAATTTCCACAATCCCCCGCCGAATGTCGGCAATAGTCGGCGCGGAAATTTTTTCTTGCTTCAACCATTCTTGAACATCAGGGTAGTCAGTTTTGAACAAAATTTTTTTATTCAGTTTCTTCAATAAAAAACCAACGCGGATAATAATGAAATTTTTACCAACTGGTGTTTGGAAAATACTTTGGCGATAATTAAACCGACAAGCTTTTTTATTTAAAATTTTCGTTTCCGCTGTTTTTCTGTCAAAAATCTCAACAGAAGAAATTGCGCTGGCGACCTCAACGCCATAAGCGCCAATATTTTGAACCGGCGCAGCGCCAACTGTGCCGGGAATCAAAGACAAATTCTCTAAACCCGACAGGCCTTTTTCGGTTACCAAAGAAACCAAATAATCCCAGTTTTCTCCCGCCCCAACTTTTACTTCCACCCGATTCCGTCCGAGTTCTTTAAACTCAATACCGAGGATATCAATTTTTATAACCAAACCAGAAAAACCTTTACTGGAAACCAAGATGTTAGAACCTCCACCCAAGATAAAAACTGGCAATTTGTTTTTCTTAGCAAAATCTGTTGCTGTGGCCACTTCCGTCAAATTCTTCGCTTCACAAAAATAGCGGGCGCGACCACCCACTTTGAAAGTCGTCAGTTCTTTTAGCGAAACATTTTCTAAAATTTTCATATTTTACCTCCAAAAGTGACCGGCGGAGTGCTAACTCCAAAACTAATGTCTTATGTGAGTGCAACCGCCGGTCGCTCTCGGAGACAACATAAACATTGTATAAAACCGGCACAAAAACGCAAATCCCCCTAAACCTTACGGTTGGGGGACTTACGCAGACATTCGTTTTTTGGGTTAACTTTTATTAACCACACTCACACTGGTATCTTACCATAGCTATTTTTTTTGTCAAATCCATTGTGGAAAACCCCGACTCTCTTTCAAAAGTTTTGCGACAACACCAAAAGTTTTCGCGCCGGCGGTAAAACGCAATAGCGGCTCGTTATTGGACAGACGGACATTAAGCCAAGAATCGCCAAAATCAAAAGTCAAACCATCGCGCTCGGCAACTTCTTTGGCCTTGCCGCTAAAATGGCTAATGAATTTTTTCCTAATTGCCAACCAATCCATTGTTTCTTGAAATTTAAAATTTTCCACATCAACAGTAAAAGCCGGCAAACTATCATAAAATTCTGCCAAGGTCTGCTTTTGCGCCGATAAACTATTTAACACCTGAATAAAAGTAAACGATGCCGAATCGGCTTGAAATGTTTCCTCAAAACAATAATGGCCGGAAAATTCCGCCGTGCTGGAAGAATTAATTTGACGCATTGCCGCCCGAATAAAAGCATAGCCAGTTCGAGATGGAATAATATTTCTTAAATCAATTATCTGAAGGTGCTGAAAAATCTTAAACAACGATTCGTCCACCACAAACGGCGGCCGGCGATTCTGAAAAATTAAATAAGCAATAACATAAGCCGGCACTAATCGCCCCAGATTGTCCACGAAAAGAGCCCGATCGCCGTCGTCATCAAAAGCCACGCCAAAATCGGCTTTTTGCCGGACAACTTTTTGGCAAAGTTCTTTGAGCGCGCCGGCCAGTAAAGGATTCGGTCCGTGGGCTGGAAAATTACCGTCGGGCAAATCGTTAATAGTAGTAAGTTGAACCAAAGGATAGTCGGCAAAAACCTCTTTGGCAACAACACCGCCGGCGCCGTTAAAGATGTCAAAAACAACAAACATCGGCCGCTTCACAGCTAAAAATTTTTTCAGAAAATCTGCGTAAATTTTGAAATAATTCATCGCATTGCTTGTTTGACAATAGCCGGACTTAAAACTACCGCGCCTTCTTTGACAACCTTGAAGCCGTTATATTCCGGTGGATTATGGGAGGCGGTTATCATCACCCCACCGCTGGCCTTGAAACGGTTAACGAAAAAATAAAACATCGGGGTGGTAGCCAAACCGATAATTTTTATATTATGAACTTTTTTTTGTTCACGCCAACCGCGTTTCAAGCCGTCGGACAACGCTTCGGTTAAAATTTTAGCGCCATGCCTAGCGTCGTGAGCAATCACCACAATCCCATCGGCAAAAATATTAGCCAACGCTTCGCCTACCTTGAAAGCCACCACTTTATTAATCTCCAAGGGATACAAACCGCGAATATCATTGGCTCTAAAAATTTCCGCCATTAAAATAATTTGATTACATCTTTGTAAGTGATAACCAACATTAAAAGCAAGAGTAAGGCAAAACCGATGCCGTTTAGATAATTAACAATTTTCGGATTAAGCGGCCGACGGCGAACCGTTTCAATGGCGACAAAAAGCAAGCGACCGCCGTCCAGCGCAGGAAGCGGCAAAAGATTAATTACCGCCAAATTAAGTGAAATAAAAGCGATAAAACCCAACAAATTGGCAAAGCCCAAACTCGCCGCCGCGCCGACTAAACCAGCAATACCGATTGGCCCCGCCACTTCGGAAAAATCGGCTTGGAAAATGAAAACCTTATAGAAAAATTTACCGAGGCCTTTGGTAATTTCCACAAGTAAAACACCGGTGGTCTTGGCGCTTTCCAAAAGAGCTCGGAAAAAAGGTAATTTAACCGTGCCGATTAAATCCAAACCGACGCCAATCGCCGCGCGTTCGGCGACAAGGCCGGCAACAGGCACAACTTTGGTTTCACTTTTTTTATTACCTCTTTCGTAACCAATCAAAATTTCCCTGTCTTTATGTTGATTCATAAAATCCGAAACCGAATCGGCGGTCAAATCTGGAAGAGCGCTATCATTGGCGGCAACTGAAACAACCGCATCGCCGGCTCGCAACCCCGCTTGACTGGCGGGAGAATTGGTCAGCACTTGGGTTAAAACCAGTCGCGGATTTTTCACCGGTAAATCTTGATAATAACCGACTGGCGCTGGAAAACCGGAAACAAAACTAGCAGAAATCACAAGCCAAGCGAAAATAATATTAAACGACACGCCGGCAACTAACACCGCAGCTTGTAGACCGCGATTTTTTTTGTTAAAACTTTTCTCTTCGCTTACTTCTAAACGCTCGGCTCCAGGATTATCCGACGGATTTTCGCCGAAAATCTTAACGAAACCGCCGAAAGGAATCCAATTTAAGGAATAAATCGTCTCACCGATTTTTTTGCCGAAAACCCGCGGGGGGAAACCCAAACCGAATTCATCCACTCGCATACCGCATTTTTTGGCAACCAAAAAATGCCCGAGTTCATGAACAAAAATCAACACCCCCAGCACGATAATAAATAAAACAAAGTTCATTTTTTAATTTATCTTACCAATCCCCCGATTTTTAATTTTGCCGTATAACCAGCTGACAATACACCCAATGATCCCCCAAAATATTGCTGTAATTATCACACCGAAATTACCCACCATAATAATTGACAATAGTGGTATATGAATCCACGAAATAAGATAAAGAGGAATATAGAAAATAAACACGACAGGTAAACATTCAAAATCACGCGCGAACAAAGGACACCCAATATTGATAGCAATAATTAGTAAGATGGAAAACAAAAAAAAGTATATTCCACTTTTTACCCAATACGGCCAATTTTTCCAAAATTTCATGTTTGTTTTGTTAATTAATAAAATTGATAAATAAAGATATTAACACTTTCGCTTGACTTTTTGTTGGATAGGTATATACTCTCACTACTTTTGGCATTCGCCACGGCCCCTCTTCGGAGGGGAACTTTTTTATTTAGACAAGAATAAATCTCGAAATCCAATTTTAACCTTCTTAAAATTAGCCGAATCAATCTTTCCGATCAAGGTAGATAATCGCTTTGCATCCAACATGCGAACTTGTGAAAGGATAACATTTACTACTCTTCCACCATAGTCAATCTCTACATACCAAGTGCCGTGTTTATCCTGTGAAGTAGTTGGGATACCTAAAAATGTCTCACTTGAAAGCTTTTTGAAAACTAAAACCGGACGAGAAAATAACTTACTTTTTCCGTTGATTTCCTTTCCAACATTCTCACCAACACTGCACCACCATACTTCTCCCTCTTTGAATAACGGTGGCTTGTGCGATGCATTGTGGAGTTGCTCCTTTAATTGAATCCACTCCAAAAATCTTTTTACAATTTTAAACATAAAACAAAGTTCATTTTTTAATTCATTATTTCTTTTTCTTTCTTGGTAAATTGCTCGTCAAAATTTTTGTTAGCGGCATCGGTTTCTTTTTGCAATTCGTTTTTCAGCCGGAATTTTTCGTCTTCACCCATACCGCCGGCTTTTTCTTTATCCTGAATATCTTTCCAAATGTGATCGCGTTCCTGCCGTAAAGCCACTTTGGCTTGTTCCAATTTTTCTTTGGCTACTTTCAAAATCGCCTCGCGGCGCTCGGCAGTCAATTCCGGAAAAAACACCCGGACACCTCCGTCGCCGGCCGATACCGACAAACCAAGATTGGCGGCGGTAATTGCCTTTTCAATATTTTTCGCCTGTGTCGCATCCCAAGGAGAAATTTTCAAAGTTCGCGCGTCTTCTACGGTAATGCTACCAAGTTCTTTGATAGATAATTTAGCGCCGTAGGATTCCACTAAAATACCATCCAAAATCGCCGGTGCCGCCCGGCCAGTCCGAATGCCGGCAAATTCTTTTCTCAAATGCTCGTCAATTTCCCTCGTCCTTTTTTTGAAATTAGAAAAATCGTATGCCATTAAATAATCTTATCACCAATTCTTTGAGTTTCCAACTCTTACAATGCGACAAAAGCCCGAGATAAGACGGCAAGTTTTTATTACTTATCATCCTAAACATTCTATTTTTAGTTCTTACCCATAAAACTGCGCGATGCGGCAAAGTCACATAACCAAGAAAATCTGTTCCCCAATGAATCTTCCGAATTATTGTTTTTCGCTCGTGTAAATCTAACAAAAGAAATTTCCGACAAAACTTTTTGATTTCTTCCACCCATTCCAATAAAACCTCGCGCGATTGATGTAAAATCACAAAATCATCGCAATAACGAATATAATATTTTGCTTTTAGTTTGTGTTTTGCAAACTGATCCAATTCATTCAAATAAATGTTCGCAAACAATTGACTGGTAACATTACCGAGAGGTAGACCTTTTCCGGCTGAACGCTCAAAAGAACGAATTATTTGCCGGATGAGTAATAATAATCTTTCGTCACTTACCTTCCTCGTGACAAGCGAAAACAAAATTCGATGGTCAATTGAATCAAAAAACTTTCTGATGTCGCACTTCAAGACAAAACTCCCCTTCCTGTGATTGGCTGAAACTTTTTTGGCAAAAACAACGAACCTTTTTACTCCAACATGAGTTCCTTTTTCTAATCGCGACGAATATGAATCATGAATAAAACCTGAATCAAAAACCTGATACAATTTTCGATAAATCGCCTGAAACAAAACTCTATCGCGAACACTGGCTTTATGAATAATTCTTGGTTTGGGGTCGTTTATCTTAAAGACAACATATGGGTCATTACGCCAACTTCCCTCCGCTAACTTGCGGTGCAATTCAAAAATGTTATCCTCAAGATTAAGCTCAAAGACAGCGACATCAGGTTTCTTTCTTTTGCCTCTCCGAAACTCCCGCCAAGCCGCCAGTAAATTTTCAAGCGAAATTACATCATAAAAATCACAACTATGACGCCCCCGCCAATTATCCATGCGATTAGAATACTACACAAAGACCTTTACTACATTTCTAACAAAATATCTAAACCAGACAAAATTGGTATCCACGCCAATGTTCTAACCCAGTCAATAAAAATCCTGAAACTGGCGGTTGAAACGGCTTTCAAACCGAGAGAACTGAAACGCCCAATACTCGAAATCTTAAGGGTGGAAATCGAAATCTTAAAACATCTTATCCGAACCGAAAATGAACTACGCATCATTGATGCAAAAACCTATCTTCGTTTGGCCGAACAGTTGGTTGAAATCTCAAAAATGACAAACGGTTGGATTGGCTACACGCAAAAAGGAGCGTGAGGCTCCTTTATTTTGCGAGAAATTTCCGCACGGGCACCAAAGTTCGGATTCTGATTGTCGCGATAGTTCCAGTTGAACCTGACCTTGCCAGAGTTCGAATTGCCGTTCGCAACATTGCCATTCGGCAGCCGTAGATTGTCTCGTTTCGTCCATATCTTCGAAAATCTTTTTTAAGATTTTCTGCATCCGCTCATGGTAGTTTGATCATAGTATAAAACGAGACAAGCAATTTCTATGTTATTGGCAAATTGTTATCCGCCCAAGGCGAACCAATTTAACAGCCAGCCCAATATTATAGAAAAAAGAAAAACGGCGCGCAACTTTTGGTTGCGCGCCGAACTTGACTCAAGTGAACAAGAATCAAGTTTTGAAGGGAACGGGAATTGCCGCACGGGCACCAAAGTGCGGAAACTGATCGTCGCGATAGCCCCAGAGGAACCTGACCTCGCCAGAGCACGAACTGCCGCACGCAACATCGCCATCCGGCAGCCGATCATTTGGAAACCATGTCCATGTTTCCGGGTCAAGTAACTTCCCCGTAACAAGAAAATGGAGAGTGGCAGCATCCCCATAGCCGTGGAGTCCGCACCAGACCTTCGCAAGCGCAACTAGTGCATCCGGCGATTTGGCATTGTCGCCAAGGGTATCCTTGTCTGGTTGAACTGACCGATTGATGTAGTAGAGCTCCGGAACCTTTGATCCACCTCCACCAGAATTTGAATATTCTGTTACACTGACCTCTTCGTAAGGAATCGATATTCCGGCTTCCGTCATCCACCGCACCGCGGTGCGATTGGTGGCACCAGCTGGACGAAAGATCGGCACAATGTCTGTTCTGATGAGAAGTTCATTGCTCACCGCGAACATGTTGCAGAGGTTGACCACAAGACCCGTCTGAAACTTGAAAAGTTCCTCACGAGCTCTGAGCCAGTCGCCGAAAGTTGGACCAGTCTTTGACAAGTCGGGGGCACTAGCGCCAAATCCTCGAAGGAGCGCTTCAGGAACCACCTTTTTGCCACTTTCTTGCAGATAGTATTTCACCCGATCATCGGGCAAAAAACCGATATTGGCGATAATGATGCCGCCTAGCGCCAGACGAGCGCTTTCCGTTTCAGTAACCGAGGGTGCCTTTTTCATAAGGATTCCTTTTTCATTTCCCCAGCAGACAGCGACTTGACGGTTGTCTTTTGTTTAGTGCCAGGGAATTCAATATTTTTCGGAAAAAATACTGAATTCCCCAGCCAAACACCTCTATTTATCAACTTTTTTTAAAGAACGGAACTTTGATAGTATATATGATGGGCTGTAAAAAGTCAAGCCCGTTAGGTAATGTGCACACACATATGGCGGTTTCTCCTAGAATGGAGGAATGAGCATACATATGATTAAAACAATCAAAGAAGAAAGGTTAAGATGGGTACTGCCAATAGTAAGAAGAGAGGTAAAACTAATTGAAGGAACGAAGGTGTGCCCACACAGCAAACGGAGCCTGGAACGCTGGGTAGCAGCCTACAAAAAGAAAGGAGAAGCAGGGTTAGAATCCAGATCAACAGAACCAAAGACTCAAGAAAAAGAAACACCGATATGGATTAAAGAAAAAATCATTGAAATACGGGAAACAACAAAAAAGTGTGCGTTGAAAATACACTGGCAGTTAGAAAAGGTAGGAATATTGATTCACGAAAGAACCATTGGAAAGATTTTGAAAAAGGAAGGACTGGTTAGAAAATACAGAGTCAGGAAAATTAAATACAAATACATTAGAGCCGAAAGACAACCAGGAGAATTGGTGGAAATTGATGTTAAATATGTGCCTGGAACTGTTGCTGGAACGAGATATTTCCAATACACAGCCATTGATACGGCTTCAAGGTGGAGATACTTAAAGGTGTATGATGAACAGACAAATTTTCATTCGATTCTGTTTTTAAGAGAAGTACTTGAAAAATTTGAACGCAAGATTCAAGCGATTAAAACTGATAATGGGAGTATCTTCACCAACTATTACACCAGTATGACCAAACGAAGCGACCTGACGGTGAAAACAGTCCATGCTTTGGATGTGTTCTGCAGAGAACACAACATCATCCACTATTTAATTGACCCCGGGAAACCAGCTCAAAATGGAACAGTAGAAAGAAGCCATCGCGAAGATCAAGAGAAATTCTACGACCAAAACAAATTCAAAAACTTTAACGATTTGCAAAAGAAGCTCAAACTATGGAATGATTACTACAACGATTTAGAACATTGCGGTTTAAATGGTAAAACGCCCAACGAATTTCTGAAAGATTATCAATTAATTAAACCGCCAAATGTCTGTGCCTAAAACAGACGCTTTAATTTTTTATTTCATGGAAAAAATAAAGGGCGCATGTTTCCATGCGCCGGTAATTCATGATGAAATCAGTTTCCTGAGCTCTTCGAGTTGTGTGAGTGCTTGCAACAGATCGGAATCGTTGAGCGCTTCGTTCAGGCGCTTAACTTCCTTTTCCGTAGCTTGTATTTCTTCCCTCCGCTTCTCGAGATTATCAAGAAACATGCGCAGGTCGCCAATCCTTTTTTGGTGGGACTTGATTTCCGCTTCAACATTTTTTTTCTCGGTATTAATCTCAACCTCTCTCAGTTTTGTCAGCTTGCCTTGAACGGTAGCCAACTTATCTTTGAGAGTTTGATGTTCCGCTGCTTTTGCTTTCAATTCAAGCAACGAATGTTTGATGTCCGTTGGTGGTTTGGCGCGCGGCGTTCGTCCCCGGTTGACGGCCTCAAGTTGCATTTTGGTCTTTACCAAAGAATTTGGTATTGGACCGAGTGCAAACTTGACGGCAAAATCTGTAATCGCATAACGGGGCGGATTACTATCCGGATTAAGGCGTACCACAAACCCTCTTGTAGTAAACACCCTGATGAAAACCATTGGGATACCGCCGCCTTTTGGAACATTTAGTTCGGCAATGACTTTTTCGAAGTCGCCGAAACTGAAAGGTCTTTGCGTATCTTCATCGCACAAGCCGACGAGAGCACAGACACCCAAATGGAGTTTGGCTGGGTCATCAAAGTACTTTTTGTATTGTACCTGGACACCCAATGATTCTTGTGGTGCTGGCGCTGGAGTTATGGGCGAAACATCACTAACGATTTCAGTCTGTTCCATGTCCATAACGGGCGCAGTGTCGTCTGTTGTATTGACAGGATTGGTCGGGGATTCCGGTTCTTGACGATCGGCAGTATTTCTACTGATACCGGTTCGCAATTCACGGATCATTTCGTTGGTGACAATCATCATCCGGCCGTTAAAGGACTGAGTCATTTCCTGAAAAAGCGTATGGCCGTCGCGCGCTCGTCCGTTGCCGTTTATAAACTGGAAATGTGTTTCCACCGTCTCGTCGTTGCAACCCACATATAGTTGCACTGTAAACGGGCAACCGCGCATGAGTTTAATTCCCTGTTTTGGGAAAAATCTGCGTCGGTCGCCGCCGATGTATTGAAGTTTGACATGATTTTGATCATAACCGCATTGTCGGCATAAGACCAAAATAACATTTCGAACTTCGTGTTCCGGCGGCAGTCCGTGTCGCTCTTTGGGATAGTTTATTTGCATATTTCTCCTGGGTTTGGGGTTTGGTTGTCAATGTTCGTGTTACTAGGTGTCATTTAAGCATATAATAGTTTTGTTGTCAAATTTATTTAAACCTGTCAAAATTTTGTCGATGAGAGAAAACCAAAAGAAATTTCAGAAAGAAAATAAAAAATAGTAAATAGCAGCCATAGCGGTGATTTGCTAAATTTACCGAAAGGTTGGGGCTTTTTTTAAAAAAACGGGCGCAGTTTGTTGGTATATCAACAAACTGCGCCCTGAGTCACTAACAACGCCGCAAACTACTCGCCACTCGTCTTTTTCGTTCCACAGCGACAAGCGGCATTATAATTCGGCAGATGTCGCCGGCGGTGTATGATGGCGAAACGAATACCGGTATAATGTTCTGGTCAATTTCTCCATTGACTTGCTTGTTCACGAATCTCTCGCGGGCATTTTCCGAACTCTTTACTTGTAGACCGATGTCGCCGACATCAGTTGCGAAAACGACATCAATACCTTCGCTGTCTTCTTTTGGAGTGGCTTTTCTCACTTCCTTGAGCCATGGAATTTTATTTTCCCACGGATATTCTTCGTTGAACGCAGCCACTACTCTTCTTTCGTTGTTCACCCCAAGCCATTTTTCGGTTTGAAGCATGAGAAAGTTTAGTCGCTCAAAGCGATTCCTTTGTCTTTTTTGCAAGTCATTTACCCTCCTTTCCTGCCTAATATGATACAACAGAAATATAGTTTTTGTCCAATTTCATTCTTTCAATTCCGCAATTCGCATTACTGCCAACTTAAGACCGATGGTGGAATTTTTGTAATTTTTATCAACAATAGAAAGCAAGATATTGATAACTTCTTCGGTTTTTTCACCGCTCCACCGGGAAATAATTTGCGACAAGACAAAATTGCGTCGGTTATTTTCACTTTCTACCCGTGCTCGATAAGCGCCGTCAATCTCCATAATTGTTTCGCGAATAAATCGTTCCACTGACTTGCCCCCTTCTCGCAAAGCGCGCAAGTGATTGGCTACAGCTTTTTCATCGCCCCGCGCCAATAAACTGACGAAGGTGTTGATTTCTGTCATTTGATTAGCAACAGAGTGATTTTCTTGAGTCATTACCGGAGTCATTGGTGTTTCAGGAATGTTTGCGGTGATTTTTTCTGGCGCGCCGTAAGTAGGCACGGCAATATTTATTGCTGGTAAACTGGCATCGATTTTTTCTTTATTTAAGAGTAGCCAACCGTCTTCCCTTTGAAATTTTGTCTTGGCATTTTCAATGGCTTTGCCGAGTGTGGTAAGCGGTTCTTCACCCTTAGCCGAGGCGGTTTCAACAACTGCTCTCAAACCATCGGGTGAAATCAAAGTTCTCTCTTTTTTGGCTTCAACTGCCAGTAATGATTCCATTGGTTTAGTATCAAGTGATAAATCATCGAAAATCTCAAAGTTATCTGTGGCTTGTCTGGCGGTTTTGAAAATCATATTAGAATCGGGTGAGAAACGGGCGCGAACTTTATTAAATAATCGTTCCACCCATTCTATCGTTTTATGACTGCGTAGAGCATAGACAACAA
>Ga0209542_10016573_pt1 | contig 12208 bp, 13 predicted proteins | sample RifCSPhighO2_01_FD_184028 | JGI IMG/M metagenome (GOLD analysis project Ga0209542, IMG submission 184028) | Soil microbial communities from Rifle, Colorado - Rifle CSP2_plank highO2_0.1 (SPAdes) (version 2) | ecosystem: Environmental > Terrestrial > Deep subsurface > Rock core/Sediment ...
TGTTGTCAATCCGGCGGCGCGTCATAACGCCAACAGCCCCATTTACGGCATGCCTATTTTGGACGTTGATAAGGCGCGTCACAGCATTGTGATCAAAAGAAGTTTAAATCCCGGTTTTGCCGGAATAATCCATTAATTCCCATTTGCTGATTCCAAGCAACTCAGATGTCTTTCCTATAGATAACCCGTGTTCATATAGCCTAGATCCTTTAGCAATCTGAGATTCTTCAAAAACTTCTTTAACATATTTTTTTAAGTGAGAAGAAAGTTTATCTATTATATTTAGAATTTTTTTTATTTCATTCTGATAGTTCTGCATATTATTTTTATTTAATTCCTCATGAGCTTTTTCTAAACTTCCTAAAGTTATTTGATAGAATACTTTCCAATCTTTATATTCTTGATAACTTGTTCTCTGAAATATTTTGTTTAAGCTGTACATTAAAATAGCAATTGTAATAGAATTTTCATCTTGAAATATGCTTGAATCATGAATTGTTTGATTGCTTAAATCTCTTAATCTAACAATATTATTTTCTTTAATTGCTTCTATGCTTTGTTTTAATATTGCTAAAATATCCTGCTTAATCTGCTCCAGCATAATATATGGAACTTTATTAAATATTTAAACTTATTCAAAAACTTTATATATGGATTAAATTAGCAAAATAAAAATGGTTAACGAAAAAGTAAAAGAAGCATTTTCAAAAATCAAAGAAGATATTGAAATAATTAAAATTGAAATTCAAGAGTTAAATAAGAAAATACATGAACTTGATTCCTATGAAGAGGTAGAAAAATGAAACGCTCTTCTAGACGATGGAAAAAGAAAGGACAAATGAGATGGAAGTGGCAGAGAAAAAGAATGAGAAAAGAGAAAAGAAAGAGAAGAGACAAGGCTGCGTAAGCTTTAAATATAAGTTCTTAATCCAATATTTTACCATTTAACATGTTATGCGGGAGATAATTTATTTATCTTCTAAATTCTTAACAATTAATGAATACTTGATGCTCATTAAGTATGATGTATGAGTTAGATTAATTGTGGATAAGTCTCTATAAATTCTTTGCAACAATAGTTTCCGTTTATCCTGCGGAAGATCGCTGCTATTGGAATCCGACTTAGACATGCAAGTCTTAGGGTCTCGCAAGAGGCACTGGCGAAAGGCTCAGTAACACGTCGATAATCTAACTTATGGTCTGGAATAACATTGGGAAACTGATGCTAAATCCGGATAAGAGATTGAGGCTGGAATGCGCTTTCTCCAAAAAGTAATGCCATAAGATGAGTCGGCGGCTGATTAGGCTGTTGGTGAGGTAATGGCTCACCAAACCAAAGATCAGTAGGGGGAGTGAGAGCTCTAGCCCCGAGAAGGACACTGAGAAAAGGGTCCTAGTCCTAAGGGATGCAGCAGTCGCGAAAACTTTACAATGCACGTAAGTGTGATAAGGGGATTCCAAGTGCTTTACCTTCGGGTAAGGCTTTTGCCAAGTCCAAATAGCTTGGCGAATAAGTGGTGGGCAAGACCGGTGCCAGCCGCCGCGGTAACACCGGCGCCACAAGTGGGGATCATATTTATTGGGTCTAAAGCATCCGTAGCCGGCTCAGCAACTCTTTTGTGAAATCGTTGTGCTTAACATAACGACGTGCAAAAGAAACTACTGGGCTTGGGACCGGGAGAGGTTGGAGGTATTCTGGGGGGAGCGGTAAAATGTGATAATCCTCAGAGGACCACCAATGGCGTAGGCATCCAACTAGAACGGGTCCGACGGTGAGGGATGAAGGCTAGGGGAGCGATCCGGATTAGATACCCGAGTAGTCCTAGCAGTAAACGCTGTGAGCTATGTGTTACATATTCTTAGGGAATATGTAGCGCCGAAGCGAAGGCATTAAGCTCACCACCTGGGGAGTATAGTTGCAAGACCGAAACTTAAAGGAATTGGCGGGGGCGCACCACAAGGGGTGTAGTGTGCGGTTCAATTGGATTCTACACCGGGAATCTTACCATGAGCGACGGCAGAATGAAGGTCAGATTAAAGGTTTTACCTAACAAGCCGAGAGATAGTGCATGGCCGCCGTCAGTTCGTGCTGTGAAGTGTCCTGCTAAGCCAGGCAACGAACAAGACCTATACTTACATTTGCTAACATCTCAACTTGAGGAATGAGCACAATGTAGGGACTGCCCGGGAAACTGGGAGGAAGGTGTAGGCAACGGTAGACAAGGCGAGAATACACGTCCGTAAGCTTTATATAGTGGTTGGTCTGTATAAATAGATGTCAACTGCTCTATTAACTGTAAAAGACGTACAAAGGCTTTATGAAGAACTTGAACTAAAATCAAATAAATTTCAAGAAATAAGTGCAGAAATTTTAGTTATAAACCCACAAATATTATTAATATTTAGGTTGATGTTAAATATGTCTCAACCCGAGTTTGGTAAATTGATGGGTATAGATGACACAAATTTCTCGAAATATGAAACAGGAAAAATAAAAAATATGCAGTATAAGACTGCAGAAAAATATGTTCAAGTTATAAGTAAATTGATAAAACTAATACCTTTAGAAAGAGTTATTAAAAACTTTGAAAGATTCAAAAAAGAATCAAAGGGCTGGTTTGCAGTTTGCTCTAATACAAAAAAAGTGTTAGAAGCACGTCGGAAAGGAGCAGAAAATTCTTTGAAAAATAGATTGACTCCTCAAGAAGAAAAAGTTGAAGAGTTATTAAAAGAATTTGGCATAAATTACAAATCCAATTACTTAATCAATAAAGATAAAGCAATCATAGTTGACTTTTTTATTCCAAGAAAAAAACCCATTATATTGGAATGTAAAAGATTAACATCAAGTAACCGTAGAGAAGTTAGAGAACAAACAAAAAACTTAGCTTTTCAAGGTTATAAAACGAAATTTTATCATAACTTTATCTTAATCGCTCTTATTGAATCAAAAAAAAGACTTCAGATAAGAGATTTTCAGGAGCTTGACGGCCCTTTTGAAAAGGTTTTTACCAATCTTAAACAATTAAGATTATTCCTTACGGACGTCTCGCTTTGACCGAAGTCTGTATGCTTCGAATCTCATGGGCTACACGCGCGCGACAATGGTTGGAACAATGGGATGCAACTCTGAAAAGAGAAGCCAACCCTCTAAATCCAATCTCAGTCCAGATTGAGGGCTGCAACCCGCCCTCATGACGCTGGAATCCCTAGTAATCGCGTTTCAACATGACGCGGTGAATACGTCCCTGTGCCTTGCACACACCGCCCGTCAAGCCAACCGAGCAGGGTTTAGGTGAGGATTAATTTTTTAATTAATTCGAACCTAAGTTCAGTAAGGTGGGCTAAGTCGTCACAAGGTAACTGTAGGGGAACCTGCAGTTGGATCACCTCCTATTATTTTATTTAGCTTATCTACAAGTTTAGATAGTTCATACTTCATTATTGTTAAATGGAAATATGGGCCAGTAGCTCAGCCTGGAAGCGCTAAGCTAGGAAATAGAGCATCTGCTTTGCAAGCAGGAGGCCTCGGGTTCGAAAATAAAATTTAAGAAATTAAAATTTATCGAAGGTCCCGACTGGTCCATTTTAACTGATGAGGCTCATAAACTTTTAGTTATGGGTTGACGGTTACTTATGCTTAAAGTAACCATGCATAGGCAGATTACATGTCCTACACTATTGGATGGATAGCTAGGCTTAGGAAAGCGAAGAAGGGCGTGGCAAGCTACGATATTGCTCGAGCGAGACGCATGCAGTCTTAGAACTCGAGATTCCCGAATGAGACTTCTTTCCGCAAGGAGTTCAGTAATGAACGCGAACGCAGGAAACTGAAACGTCTTAGTACCTGCAGGAAAAGAAATTAATAAAGATGCTGTTAGTAACAGCGAGCGAACGCAGCAAAAGGCAAACCGAATACTGCCAGAAATGGATAGTAAATGTGGTGTTATAAGAGCTGCTTTTAGTCTTAACTAGTTTAGTCGAAGTTTTCTGGAAAGTTACATCTTAGAAGGTGAAAGTCCTGTAGACAAAAACTAGAAAGATGTGCAGATTTCTTGAGTAGGGTTTATCGGATATTAAACCTGAAATTAGGAGGCATTAACTTCTAACCTTAAATATTTCCTAAGACCGATAGAGTACTAGTACAGCGATGGAAAGCTGAAAAGAACCCATAACAGGGTGTGAAAAGATCTTGAAATCCAATAGATATAATGTGGTGCTGCTCTTAGGAGTTGCACCTTACGTTTCGAATAACGGGCCAGGGAGTGTATTTAAGTGGCGAGATTAATCTTTTAATAGAGCAATCGAAGCGAAAGCAAGAACTCGCAACTTGTGAGGAGTGTGGTATGAAAATGCCATTAGTCACTTGGATACGACCCGAAACCGCTCGATCTAATCCAGGACAAGGTGAAGCACTAGTTAATAGTGTGGAGGCCTGCAGAGGTTCTGTGTGCAAGCGTTCTTCTGATTTTGGATTAGGGGTGAAAAGCCAATCGAGAGCGGTGATAGCTGGTTCCCACCGAATTTGACCTTAGTCAAGCCCCAAAGGAGATTACTGAGATTGTATAGCTACGGATTAAAAGTTTAGGGAAGTAAAATTCTCGATTTTTTGTCCAACTCAGAATGTTTCAGCATCTTAGAATTTGGGAGACGGCAGTAGTCGCGGTAAACGTCTACTACGAGAGGGGAACAACCCGGACTGAAATTAAGGTCCTAAAATGTTCATTAAGTGTTAAAGGATTAAAGGTGTATGTTACCCCAGACAGAAGGGAGGTATGCTTAGAAGCAGCAATCCTTCAAAGAAAGCGTAATAGCTCACCTTTCGAGGTAACATGCCCTGAAAATGTACGGGGCTAAATGAACTACCGATATTTCAGACTTAATCAAATGATTAATGTGGTAGGTGGGTATATTGTTAGGATAGAAGTCTTTATTTAAGTAGAGATCAACCTAGCAATAATAAGAATCCTGGCAGTAGTAGGATCTAAATAGCGTGAGAATCGCTAATACCGAAAGGGCAAGGGTTTCTTAGCAATATATATTAGCTAAGAGTAAGTCGATCCTAACAAAGCTCATAACATGACGCTTTGGAAAGGGAAAAGGGTTAAGATTCCCTTACTGTTCAAGTACATAATGGCAACACAAAGTTAGTATTTGACATTTCGGGCTAAGTCGACATCTGTTATCTAGGATGTTAACTAAGACAAGCCAAGGGAGTATTGTAATAATGAGAACTTGGTTAAACTTAGGAATAGCAGGCTTATGGCTTGTTCGGCTGATGCCTGGAGTCAGTGAAAAAGATACTAATTGGATCTTGAACATTCGTACTCAGAACCAACACAAGATTTGTAAAGGAGTAAATTCCTATATAAAACTGTTGAGTGGTGCCCCTAGGTGAGAAGCCTAAGGTATGTAGGTGTAATCTAACTGAGGGAACTCGACAAATTGGTCCCGTATCTTCGGTAGAAGGGATCCCTGCGATTGTGCGCAAGTGCGATTACAGGGCGCAGTGACCAGGGAGGTCCGACTGTTTAACAAAAACATAGCTTTCTGCAAGCCTGTAAAGGTGTGTATAGAAAGCCACGTCTGCCCAGTGCTAATATCTAAAACTCTTTTTCAAGAGGGCTAAGGATTAGTAAACGGCGGGAATATTGATCATGAGTAAAATTATTCTGATCATTCCAGACTATAATTCTCTTAAACCAATTAAGGGAACTGCCTTATTGGGAGGACGGTAGCGAAAATGGTTGGACTAATCCCCAAAACATTTATAAGGATCAAAGTCTTGTTTAAATAGCAAGGCACTATGATTCCAAAAAAACCTTTGGCCAAAATTCCGAATTATATCAAGATTTTTAGTGAGAAAAATTATGACTTAAGAATTGATGGAATTTGTTCTCTAAAAAATATAGTAAGTATCAGCGAACTTGTTAATAACAAAAACATCGACAAAAGCGAAAGCAGTATAAGAAGATATCTAAGAGAAAACATAGTTCCAACCAACTTATTAAAATACTTGCTAAAAAAGAAAAGAGATTATGATTTATTGTTCTCTAACTTTAAGGAGATAAAAGGTGCAGCTAATTCAAAATCAGTAATCTTACCAAAATACTTAAGTCCAGAATTAGCATATTTTATTGGTGCATTAAGAGATGGTTCATTACCTAAACCTTACAATAATTTATATGAGGTTTATATCTCACAAAAAAATCGGGAATGGTTACAAAATATAATCATGCCCATAATTCAAAATCAGTTTGGAATTAAAGAGCTTAAAATCGATGCTGCTACAGATAGAACCTTAAGAATTAGGTTTTATTCTAAACCAGTTTATTATTTCATCAAAGAAGTTTTTGATCATCCAACTGGAAAGGGAAATTGGGATCTACCAAAAATAATTGTTGATTCTCCTTTAGAAATTAAGAGATATTTCTTATGTGGTTTCTTTGATGCAGAAGGTGAAGTCCCGCATATTGAAAAATATATTAAAGGAGAATTCAAAACTAAACCAAGTAAAAGATTAAGAATACATCAATCTTGGTCTGGAGATTTGTGTAGTGTCTTGCTGAAAATGAAAAAGATGCTAGAAAATGATTTTCAGATAAAGTGTGGGAATATTTTACGAAAAAAAGAACCGCACGGTACAATGGACAGCTTTGATTTAAACTTAAGCGGAGATAATGCTTACAAATTCTATAAAGAGATTGGATCATTTCATCCAGATAAATCAAAAAGATTAAATTTATTGTTTTGGGAATAGTCCAGCCATCGCATTGCCTTGTCGTTTGAATGACGACCTGCATGAACGGCGTAACGAGATCTCCATTGTCCCCAGTTAGAAGCCTCCGAACACACTTTTCCGGTGTAGATGCCGGATTCCTCTAGTGGGACGCAAAGACCCCATGGAACTTCACTGCAACCTGTTGCTGGAATATGGATGCTAGTGTGCAGAGTAGACAGGAGTCGTTGAGGCTCAGTCGCAAGATTGAGATTAGACAACAATGAGACACTGTCCTTTAGCATCTATGTTTCTAACTTCGTAAGGAGAACAACTGCAGGCAGGCAGTTTGGCTGGGGCGGCACCCTGCTGAAAAGGTATCAGTAGGGCCCAAAGGTCAGCTCATCTCATTTAGAAATTGAGAGTAGAATGCAAAGGTAAAAGCTGGCTTAACTGTGCTGCAAACACGAAAGCGGCGCAGGAACGAAAGTTGGGCTTAGCGAACCCTTATGTCCTCATTAATGGGGGCTAAGGATGACAGAAAAGCTATCCTGGGGATAACAGAGTTGTCGCGCCTAAGAGCTCGAATCGACGGCGCGGTTTGCTACATCGATGTCGGCTCGTCGCATCCCGGTCGTGCAGAAGCGACCAAGGGTGGGGGTGTTCACCCATTAAAGCGGCTCGTGAGCTGGGTTCAGAACGTCGTGAGACAGTTTGTTCGATATCTGCTAGAGGTGTATTGTGTCTGAGGGGAAGGACCACTTAGTACGAGAGGAACGGTGGTTCGGAGCCACTGGTGCATCTGTTGTCTGATAAGGCAGGCAGAGCAGCTACGCTCTACGTGGATAAGTCCTGAATGCATCTAAGGACGAAGCCATCCTCGAAAATAGACACATCAAGCGGCTATAGGAGATAGCGTTGATAGGACTGTGGTGTACGCACCAAGGTAACGAGGTGTTCAGCCAGCAGTTACTAATAGCTTGAAAACAACATGTAATCTGTTTAGCATGGTTTATTTTATTCATATTAATTCTATAGAAAAATATAAATACTAATTATCATTTTTAATCTTATGAATAAAGATTATGCAGCGTTGCCTTTGCGTTTAGTTCTTGGAGTAATTTTTTTAGTCCATGGCTATATGAAATTATTTGGAGGCATAGAAGGAACAACAACATTTTTTGCAAATTTAGGAATTCCATTAGCAGGATTTTTTGCCTATGCTGTTGGCATAGTAGAATTTGCAGGAGGAATTTTATTAATTTTAGGAATAATAATTAAAATATCTTCATTATTGTTATTAATTGATATGGTTGTAGCAACTTTATTAGTTCATTTGCCAAAAGGATTCTTAAACAGCAATGGAGGAGCAGAATTTACTTTATCTTTAATTGCAGGATTAGTTGCATTATTGGTTCTTGGAGAAGGAAAATTGTCATTGCAAAAGGTTTTTAAGAAAATAAGTTCATGATAAATTTATGATAATTAGTTTTTTTGAAGAATTTCCGGATAGTAAAAATTTAAGCAAATTAAAATTAATTAATTTTTCAGCAAAATTATATCTTGCTTCTAAAAGTTATAAAGAATTTTTAAATATAAAAAATAAAATTAAAAATAAATTTGTTAAAAAATTTATTTATTGGCCTGTATTAGAAAAAGAAGAAGGTTATTGGATAAGCCCATTTTCAAGTAAAAAAGCTTTAGAAAGAATATTTAACGAGATTAAAAATAAAAATATTCCTGTAATGCTGGATTTAGAAATTCCTTTTTATAAAAATTTAATTTACTGCATAATAAAAAACTTAAAGGATTTTTCAAAAAGTAAAGTTTTAATCAAGAATTTCATTAATGGTCATAAAAATATTTATGTTTGCGAGTATTATCCTGCTGGAAATTTTAAAGAGAGAATTTTGAATTTTTTGGGTTTAAGTTATAATACAAAAAACACAAAGAAAAAAATTATAAGGATGATGTATCATTCTTTGCACAGATTTAATGAAAAAGTAATGATTAGGAAAATCAAAATTAATGTTAAAAAATATAAAAATCGATTTTTATTGGCGTATGGCATTATTGCATCTGGAATTGGCAGCATAAATTTTATATTAAGTCTTAAACAATTAGATAAAGATTTAAGTTTGGCTAAAGATAATAAAATTAAAGAAGTAATAATTTTTAGGCTTGAAGGGTTAAATAAAAATTATTTAAATATTATCAAGAAATATGTATAACTTCAAAGAAAGGTTTTTAGAGCATTACAGCAAACTAACTAATATTAAAGAGTTCTGTGAATATTGCTTAAAGCCCTTAAATAAAAGTATTAGGGTAAATACATTAAAAATTTCAATAAGTCAATTAAAAAATAAATTAAACAATTTTACTTTTACACAAGTTCCTTGGTGCAAAGAAGGATTCTGGATAAAAGGAGAAAGAACTGATTTGGGAAATTTATTAGAGCATTCTTTAGGATATTTTTATGTTCAGGAAGCTGCATCAATGATCCCTCCTGTTGTATTAAATCCCCTGGAAAATGATTTAGTATTGGATTTGGCAGCTGCTCCAGGTTCTAAAACTACTCAAATGGCTCAATTAATGAATAATAAAGGATTAATTATTGCAAATGATATTAAATATGACAGATTAAAAGCATTAAGTATTAATTTGCAGAGGCTGGGAATATTAAATACAATAATAACATTAAAAAGCAATTATTCTTTTAAAGACATGAAATTTGACAAGATATTATTAGACGCTCCTTGTTCTGGTTCTGGTGCTATAAGAAAGTCATTAAAAACTATAGAAATGTGGAACCCAAATATGCTGATTAATTTATCTGGAACACAGAAAAAATTAATATTAAATGCTTATGACTCATTGAAAGATGATGGAATTTTAGTTTATTCTACATGCTCTGTTGATCCTGAAGAAAATGAAGCTGTAGTAAATTTTTTACTGAAAAATAGGAATGCAAAACTTGAGAAAATTAGTTTAGATATTAAAAAAACTGAGATAATATTAGATTATGGGAAAGAGCATTTTAATGATGAAATAAAAAAATGCTTAAGAATATGGCCGCAGGATAATGATACAGAGGGATTTTTTATAGCAAAAATTAGGAAAGGTTAAAAACTCAGAATTCTTTATCTTTAACTAAACTTACAGAAAAAGTATGGGCTAAACTTTCTATCACAATGAAATCATCTTACACTACTAAAAGACTTTTTACAAACTTAAAAAACTTTTCTGTATTTCTAACAGCAACATCAGCATCATTTTTGCTGAGTTTTCTTTCTCCATATTCTGCATCTCTTTTTAATTTTACAACCCCGGAAAAAAGATTTATTTTATTATTTAAATCTTGTACATTTAAAGTTTTTAATAAATTTATGGTTTCTAAATGATCTTCTCCTGAATGCCTTTGCTCTTTGAAAAATATAGTTAAAGCATCAGCAGAGCTTATGCAGCAATGTATGGCATTTATTACAGCAGAAATGTATTTTCCTTTTGAATATCTTTCATTCATTGTTTCATAGCAATCTTCGGCTCTTTCTAAATAATTCTTGTAAAAATGCTTTGATACTTGGCTTGTTTTTATCATAATAATTCCTTTAGGTCTTTTCCCTTGATTAATATATGCTTGCTTAATAAATCTTTCACATATCCGGCCTTTCTCTTAGCTTCTCTTTTAAATTTATCTAACGTTAAATGCATTATATGCAAGCTGTTTCCATATTTATCTTTTATATTGTTATCTATTTCTTTAAAATAATCATTTGTTATAACAAGCAAATCAATATCACTATTTTCTTTAGCTGTTTCTTTCATTATGCTTCCATATAAAACTGCTGAAATTGCGTTTTTAGGAACTATCTTTTTTAAATCATTAATCAACTCTTCTTTTGTATTTTTTTCTTTGCTTAAAATTTCTTTGATTTTATTATATAAATACCCATTTTTATTTATCTTTATTTTATAAGCCCCGGAATAAAATTCTTTAGCAATTATGTTATCTTTTTCTAAGTCATTAATAGTTCTTAAAACTGCAGTATGTGAGACGCCAGAAAGCCTTGCTAGTTCTCTTGATGTAAATTCCTTATTTTCATACCTAGTTAAAAGTCTTAAAACTTTTATTTTAACTTTGCTTCCAAGTACATCTTCTAAATAATTTTGAAATTTCATCTGGAATTAAAATATTCCACTTGGAATTAAAATATTCCACATATTTATAAAACTTTCTATTTAGCATTATAGCTTTAAATTGTTATTTTAAATTTTGCCACAAATCAAGAATATTTCTTCTGTATCCTAAAAATAAGCTGAAAGATTCATGCCTTCAACTTTAATTTTATCTATAATATCATTAAAAAGTTTAAATTTATAAAGTTTGTTTTTTTATTAATTTTATGAAAGAATACGAAGAGAAATTTTTACAGTATATTAAGGAAAATAAGATAAAAGCAGAACAGATATTTTTTACTGAATTAATTGATCATAAAGAAAATGTTGTAAATACAATTAAAGAGAAAAATATCAACTTTCATGACATTGTAAAAACAGTTGTATTTATTGATTTGGATAAAAAATTAGAATATGGAAATGGGGTCATGGCTTTGGTTCCAGCTGAATCTAGGGTAAATAAAGATAAACTAAGGAAAGTAAGTAAATCTAGGATAAAAATTAGTTCTCCAGATCAAGTTTTAATTTTAACATCATATCCTGCTGGCGGAGTTCCTCCTTTTGGATTCAAAGGAAGATTTTATTTAGATAAATCTTTACTTAAGAAAGATATTGTTTATGCTGGCGGCGGAAGTTTAAGAACTTTAGTTAAAACTTCTATTAAAGAAATTCTTAAAAGCAATAAAGCTGAAGTTGTTGATCTAATTGAATAATTTTAAAAATCTATAGCAATTTTATGATCATTTTCTTTGTATAAATATCCTCTTTTAACGTTTTGCAAGTCTTTGCTTAATTCTGTTGGTAACCTTATCACGATTGCATTACCAGATTTCCAAAATTTTATTTCTTTTCTTCTTGTTCCCCATAAACCATGTTCTTTAAGTTTATTTTCAACTATTGCTAAACTTTCATCTGGCAGATAGATCTCACTGCATTTTTTACAATGTTCAATATCTAAAATACCACAATCTATCCCATCTTCTATAACTCTTTGTCTTTTCCACTCTAATTTTCCGCCACAAGGACAAGGGTAATTTGTTTTTTCCATATTAAACCTCCATAACAGTGATTGGATATATTTTTTTAACATTATCAATTACAAATTCTCTATAAGCAACGGAATACCATCTATATACTGCGATTATTGAACCATCTCTTCTTATTGTTTTAGCACCCTTCTTTACAGCGTCTATTATTTGCTCTCTTCCAATGCCACGTTCTTTCATTCTGTCAAAAACATGTTCTGATCTTTTCTCAGAAGCTTTCCATTCTTTAATATTTCTAAAAGCGACATTTAGCTTTATATCCATTATT
>Ga0209542_10016574_pt1 | contig 12208 bp, 18 predicted proteins | sample RifCSPhighO2_01_FD_184028 | JGI IMG/M metagenome (GOLD analysis project Ga0209542, IMG submission 184028) | Soil microbial communities from Rifle, Colorado - Rifle CSP2_plank highO2_0.1 (SPAdes) (version 2) | ecosystem: Environmental > Terrestrial > Deep subsurface > Rock core/Sediment ...
TAGAATACTTCTGGAGGTTTATTTTCGAGTTGGTAAGGTATTCTCTCGACAATATAATTTTTGTAGCTTTAACTCTGATTATCATAGGGACATTTTCAAGAAAATTAGGGCCGATTATATTAGGAGTGATAGCAGCAGGAGCAGATTTCTTAGTTGATTTAGCAACAACAGGAACATTGGGTTTATCTTCATTCATGACAATAATGGTTGCAATAGCAATAGGCTTTCTCTGGGCATCAATGGCTTTCTCGTCTGGCATTTCATTATTGATAGCAATCCCAAACGCATTTTTAATGTTCTTATTCGGATTAATATTGGGATTAGCTCCAATACCCTTTATGGCGCCATTATCAATAGTAGTAGGTTTCTTGCTGCAAAACTCAAGAATATTTAATTATCTTATAGGGATTTTTTCAGCAGTTTTCCTTTACTTAATTTTATATTTCAGCTTTTCGATACTCACTGGTTTTTGCCAAGGATTAGATTATGCAGTAAGTTTATTTTGATTAGAAATTGCCTTAATAAATTGAAGGTAATCAAAAAGAGTTCTGAAAGAATAGTCTTAAAAATGTTATAGTCAAATTTATTTCTATATGAATACTATTTTGCTATATCATCAAGAGAACCTAGGATTAAAATATGAAGACAACATTCTTCCGACAAGGAGATTCGTAGTGGATCTAAAAGGTTTTAAAAAAGAAAACGGTCCGAGTCGAAGTTGGGATTCTTATAGGGGACGTCTATCAACGATTAGGCCAAATTGGACAGGAATCACAACGTACGAGGGAAAGAGAATTGTAAGTCATATTGCAATTTATTATGCAATAACAAGAATCATGTTTGAAACAACAGATTCTATTGCAGAATGTATGATGAATGAAGATGGTGGAAAAGGATTAGAAATAACCCTTTCTAGTATGTTAGACACAGAAGGTATTATAAAATCCTTCCTTGATGATTCACGGTTTTATTTCAAATATAAGGAGAGGAAAGCTATGCCTCCTTATGAAAATGTTAAGGATTATCCACTAGTTAGAGTAAAAGATATAGAATCCGAAATGTTAGATACAAAATCTACTAGAGTAATTAATTTTTTGCATACTTTTAAAAAAGTATTAAGTAGTGCACATTATATTCCAGATGAATACTCAGCTTATGCAGAGTTAGTACCTGAATGCAGACATTTTGAAGATAACTGCTTCTTTTAACACTTTAGAGCAACCACATAATTTCTAATAACCACCATTATATATATAATAAGTTAGTAGAAAAATTTGAAAAATCTACGGAGGGAAAAGATGATTAAAGCAAAAGAATTGAAAGTCTATATAGAAGACACCCAAACATTTAAGGAAAAAATAAAAAAAGAATTGAAGGCAATAGATGTAGGAAGAGCAAAAACGTTGAAAGAAAACAGTATTAGTTTCCAATCTCTAAATCAGTTTCGAAAGTTCTTAACTCCAAAAAGATTAGAACTATTAAGGGTAATAAGACATAAAAAGCCGGAATCAATTTATGAATTGTCAAAGTTTGTAAAAAGAACACCTGAAAATGTAAATACAGATATAAAGTTTTTAGAACAATTAGGTTTCATAGACCTAACAAGAATAAAAGAAACAAGGCAAAAGGTTGTTCCAGAAGTTGATTACAACAAGATGAGAGTAGAAATACCAATATGAGAAAATAATTTTTTAAGTTTATTTTAATAATTTAAAGAGAATTAAGAATACCCAACTATCACATTACCTTCCCTATCAATTAATTCTATCTTTTCAGATTGAACAACCTGGTTAGGAGCACGAGTTTCAGGAAGAGAATAACCATCACAGTATATCCTCAATCTGTTTCCTCTAATTATAGACAAGACCTGTTCTTTATAGTGTATTTCTATTTTTTTTCTAATAATCTCTTATATGCTTCATGAGCATTTGATGGTTCAACTCCAGTAATTTTAAAAGGAATAATAAAAGTGGGTCCTTGATAGAACTTTCCAAGATATTCTGGCACTCCTTCAACAATGCCATCAAGAGTAACCTTAGTTGTTGCTTTCATTATTAAAATAATTTCTTCTCTCTATAATATATAATTTTCGTTGCTATATTACAATATTACTAAGATATAGTTTACGTATTATCTTAAATTATTTTAATCCCTGCCTCATCAAGAAATAAATTAAGCTCGGCTTCAAAAACAAATGCATTCCAGAAAAAGGTTTGTCTCTATTAAATCTTCCAAGGTCGACTTTCCTTAATAATCTAATGAATTCATCAAATCCCTCCTCGCCAAATTTGCTCAAGAATTTAGCAGCCTTGGAGTGCAGCCACAGCTCCCTTCCAATTTCTTTCCTCAATAATCTGTCATAATCCCCTCCATTCCCCAAAACATCAGCAAGAATTTTAGCAGCCCTCATACCATACACAATACCGCCAAGTGTAGTTGATTTTACATGTCCAGCCGCATCTCCGACAAGGTAAATATTATCTTTGCAGCATTTTGCATTGTAGTCAAAAACAGGAATAACTCCGCTTTGGCATTCAACAAAGTTTTTTTTATTTATCTTTGCTCTGTCTAAAAATTTTCTAAAAACCTCAGGAATATCCTCATCGCCAACAATCCCAATTCTCGCAATTTTTTCATTTTCAGGAACAACCCATCCGAAATAATTCTTAATCCCATTGAAGTAAACAGTAAAAGTCTCTTGATCAAATTCTCCCTTGGCAGTGTATTGATGCCCTATTTTGTATTTTCTTCCATTCAGCAATCCAGCTCTCCTCGCAACTATGCTGTTAGGGCCATCAGCCCCGACCAAAACATCAGTCTCAGTTTCCTTATTATCAAATTTTAACTTTATCTTTCTATTATCAAAAGAAAAATCATTCAATTTATGCTTGGCAAATATTTCAGCGCCATTTTCCCTCGCTAAATCAATCAAATGATTATCAAACTTATATCTATCTACAATGATCTCAGGATATTTTAATCTAAATTCATACTCTTCATTTCTAGGAGAAATTAAATTTATTCTTTTAATTTTATTAATGACAAACTTCTCATTAACAGGGATTAGCTCTTTAATGCTGTGAGTCAAAATCCCTGTGCATTGAATCGGTTTTCCTATAACAGAATGCTCTTCATATAAATTTACTTCATCATCCAATAAACTAGCTAAGTAAGCGCCAATAGGTCCTCCTCCAATTATAGATATCATGAATACAAAAACAACCACTAAATTTTTAAAGATTGTGAACAAAAATACCATATGCCTCTATCTGAAAAATTCTCTAGATTGATTGAAGAAGATTCTAAATATAGAAAAGCCAAAGAGATCGTTTCAATGAATGCCAAAGAAGATATTTGGCTAGTTGGAGGGCAGGTGTATAGGAATTTAGCTAACATATTATATGGTATCCCTATCCCACAAAATACTGACTTCGATTTCATAATTGAAACACAAAATCAAGAGTTAGTCATCCCCTGGCCTTGGAATATAACAAGAAATCACTTCGGAGACCTGAAAATCAGAGGTCCAAACTACAACATTGATTTAATCCCACTAACCTCTATTCACATCCAGTCTATAGAAAACTATCTAAAGCATGTCCCTCTGACAATACAATCAATTGCATATAATATAAAGGATAGAAGACTAATAGGAGAAATAGGAATGAAGGCACTTTATGATAAAAAAGTTGAAGTCAATAGCTATGAAGATATAGTATTACATGCAAAGATATATCAAAAAACACTTACAGAAATTATAGAAGAAACAGCACAAAGTATTGGGTTCACACCGATTACAAGGCTTTAATTATTATCTATTTTATTCAACTTGCTTAGGTACTTGTTTTTGAACTTGCTGCTGCGGCACTACAGGAGCTAAAAGCAATGTTCTCTGGTTGTTTTCCTGGTCAACGACGGTTAAAGTATAATAGCCGGTAGTTTGAACAGAACTTAAGATATTCCTCTGCTCAACCAGTCTTCCAAGCTGCTGGTTCTGAAATGCAAAATCATTTTGTTTAGCATTATAATATACATATCCTATCCAAGAAACAGTACCCACCAATAATAAAGCCATAACAGCAATAGTCACTAACTTCCAATCTCGATTCCTTGCAATTGCCAATTTTATCCCCTAAAAAACAAGGGTAGCAATAATATATAAATCTTTTTATTATACTTGATCGCAATGTTCGAAATAGAATTAATCTTGCTCATATTAGCATTCATAGTAACAATAGTAGCGGTAATCTCAGACATCAAGACGACAGAAGTCCCGGATTATGCAAATTATTTCTTAATATTTTCAGCAGTTTCATTAAGGATTCTATATTCGTTAATAACCAAGGACTGGAGTTTCTCATTAGAGATTTTAGATTCATTTCCAATTATTTTTATTCTTGCATTGGCAATGTATAAGCTGAAGCAGTGGGGGGGAGGGGATGCAAAATTATTGATGTCATTAAGTCTGGCATTGGCAACATATCCATCTTTCCTGTTAAACTTTTTCATCCCAAAAAATATTTTCTTTTTCCCGATAACTATCTTCACAAATATTCTGATTATCGGAGCAGGGTACAGTCTGATATATGCTATCATCATCACAGTTAAGAATAGGAAAAAATTTCTCAAGCCTTTTAAAGAAGTACTGAGAAATAAATTTAAGCTGCAGGTAAGCATGCTCGTAATAATCTTTCTTGTAGCAGCAATGCTGGAAGTTCTGAAACTTCCAAAACTAATATTGTTAATAATCTCTGCTTCGCCAATAATTTTATTTTACATTTACATTTTCATAAAAACAGTTGAGACAACATGCTTGATAAAAAGAATTCCTCCTGAGAAATTAATGGAAGGGGATTTAATCTTGGAAGATATCATCTACAAAAACAAGCTAATCCACAAGAAATATCAGGACTTGACAGAAAAGCAGCTGAACTTAATTAAGAGGACAAATATAGAAACAATAAAAATAAAACAGGGGATAATCTTCACTCCTGCATTTCTAATCTCATTGATTATTAGCTTGATTTTCGGCAACTTGTTCTTATACTTAATTTAGCCAATAGCTCTCCTCACATCCGTCACATCAACAGACTGCACGCCTTTAGTTTTCTTAACACTGCTTTCTATAACATCAACGTTTTTATCCTCGTCCATTACAAAAAGAATTTTAAGTGCATTCAAACCAAAGCCAATCGCCTCTTTCTCGACTTTTGTCTCCGTATCTCCAATAGCATCCTTTATCTTTTTCAAAGCAGCTTTCTGCAGCACATCCAAATTCACTTTAGGGCTGTCAGGCATGATTTTTAATGTAACAACAACCTTCGCCATTTTTTAATTCGGTCCCGCAAAGCCACATCCATGGCATTCATATTTTATCGCAGTTTTTTTGCAATGCTCACATCTGACTATCTCAACCTTGCCACAGCCAGGGCATTTAAACTTGGTTACTCCGTCTTGAGAACGCCTATGACAGCTTGAACATATTAACATAATAAAATTGCTACTTGAAATTCGCTTTATAAAAGTTTTTATCTGCTTTTATCTCACTATAGTCTCTTCTCTATCTGCACCGACAGAAATAATAACAACTCTACCATCTGTAAAACTTTCAAAATCCCCAATAGCAGATTTCAGACTTTTAGGTAATCTATTATAACTCCTAACTCCACTTATATCATCATACCCTTCATACGACTGATAGGTTGGACTAGACTCTCTTAACAGACCTTCATCCTTAGGGAAATCATCAGTTCCACTTTCATAGCTATAACCTAATTTAAATTTTCTAGCTCTAGATATGGAATCTAATTTTGTTAAAATCATAAATGGGCCATTTATTCCAACTGCATATTTAGCAGCAACAGCATCAGTCCATCCAATCCTCCTAGGACGTCCTGTTGTTGCACCGTATTCATCAGCAGCCAGTCTAAGACCTACTCCCTGCGTGAATTCATCAGAAGAATTTATCATCTGATATATTCTTGAATCATTTCTGTTATACTTAATTCTCCCTTCTATTACTTTATGAGGAACTTTGTACATAACCAGCTCATCACTTTTTGTATGCCCATCTTCAGCACAATAGGATTCAGACCTTCTGCCACCGAGCTCAGTAGGAAATGGTCCAGCGCCGACCCTTGTCATAAATGGAAACTTAACAACTCCTAATGGCAAATCGACTATTCTTGCAGATATCCCGACGCCACTAGCAGTTCCATTCAAAGAACAGTCAGAAGAAGTAACATAGGGATAAGTTCCATGTTCTATACTCAAAAGTAAACCTTGTGCTCCTTCTAATAATATTTTTTTGCCTTCTCTCATAAATCTATGCATTTCAGAAACAGTATCTCTAGCAAACGGTCGGATTCTTTCAGCGAAAGGAATTAATGAATCTATAATTTCATCTGTGTTTATTTTTTGTTCAAGATATATTTCTTTTGCTGCATCAATTTTTCTAGACAATTTATCTCTATCAAATAAATCTCCTATTAAAACTCCTTTTCTTCCTATTTTATCTGTATAACACGGCCCGATTCCCCTGCCAGTAGATCCAATGCCACCATTTTTTTGTGATCTGTTTTTAGCTACATCTCTTTTAATATGATAGGGCATAATAATATGAGCATCCTTGCTTATCATCAGATTATTACAAGTAATTCTTTCAAGGTCAAGCTCATCAATCTCATTAAATAATACTGAAAGATCTATTACCATACCATTTCCTAAAACAGTAATTTGTCCTCGATAATCATTAATTATTCCAGTCGGTATCAAATGAAATATTTTTTCTTTTCCATTTACAACAACAGTATGTCCTGCATTATTTCCTCCAGTTCCTCTCGCAGTAACATCTGCCCAATGTGAAGCAAAGTAATCAGAGAATTTACCTTTTCCAGTATCTCCCCATTGATTGCAAACTATGGCCATTGTTTTAACATCCTTAAGTAATTTATCTAAACCCATCAAGTCCCCTCCCGATAGTTTGGTGCATCTTTGGTTATGATTATGTCATGTGGATGTGATTCTGAAAATCCTGCAGAAGTTATTCTGTCAAAATCTCCTTTTTCTCTAAGTTCTTCAATAGAAGATGAACCAGCATAACCCATTCCTCTTCGCAAACCACCAACATATTGAAATAAAATATCTGCCAGTTTTCCTTTATATGAAACTCTTCCTTCAATCCCCTCTGGTATAATCTGATTTTTTCCAGTTTGTTTTTGAAAATATCTTTCCCTTGAACTTCTACTTTTTTCCATAGCACCAACTGAGCCCATTCCTCGATACTCTTTATACGGATGCCCGTCTACAAAAACAGTTTCCCCAGGTGCCTCTTCTGTTCCAGCAAGCATCCCTCCAATCATTACAGAATGTGCTCCAGCAGCAATAGCAATAGTTATATCTCCAGAGTTTCTAAGACCACCATCAGCACATAATGGAATATTATCTCCTTCAATTGCCCTAGCACAGTCGTATATTGCAGATACTTGAGGTCTTCCTACTCCTGCAACAATTCTTGTCGTGCAAATAGATCCAGGACCTTGTCCAATTTTTATTCCGTCAGCTCCGGCATTTGCCAATCTTTTAGCTGAATCGCTAACAGAAACATTTCCGACAACAACATCAACTAAGTAGTCTTTTTTTATTCTTTCTAAAGTTTCGAAAACAGCTTTGGAATCACCATGTGCTGTATCTATAACAATTACATCTACATTTTTAATAGTCAATTTAGAGACTCTTTCTAATGCTTCTTCGCCAGTGCCGACAGCAGCTGCTACTCTTAATTGTCCTCTCACATCTACATTATAAGTCTCAGCACTTCTTGTTTTTATTCTCCTAACATCGCTAAAGACATACATTCCAGCAATTTCGCCTTTGCAGTTAATAAGTGGAAGGATTTTCTTTTTTTCCTTACACATCAATTTATAAGCATCATCTATTGAAGTTCCTTCAAGAGCTGTTAGAAGCTCAGTTGACATTATTTTCTTAATGCTTAAACTCTGATCCTCACAAAATTCAAAATCATTTCCAGTAACTATTCCAACCAGTCTTCCATCATCGTTTAAAACAGGAAAACTATGAAACTTATAATCTTTGGATTCTCTTCTAGAAAGAATATTATCAACTGATTCATTTTGATTAACACAAATCGGTTTTTCTATCAGGCCATTCAAATGATGTTTTACTTTTGCTACATGAAAAACTTGGTCTTCTAAATCAAGACTTCGATGAATCACCCCGATGCCCCCAAGTTTAGCAAGCTCAATTGCCAATTCATATTCAGTAACAGTATCCATAGCAGCACTGACTATAGGAATTTTTAGACCAACGTTTCTAGAAAATCTTGATTCTATATTGACATCATCAGGCATAATTTCCGCATAGTTTGTTCTTAATCTAACATCATCAAATGTCAATGCTAAACCTTCTTCTCTAGCCTTTTCAAGAACTAATTTATCAATCATATATAAGAATTAAAAAATATACTTTTTAATAATTATTGTATTCTAATATCCATTCATAATCAACTAATTATTTAAAATTAGATTTATAAAGTTTTTATTAAAGCTATCTATATATTGTGCACTATAAAAGTATTTTAATATGAAAAAAGTATCAAAATCATGGTAAATCTAGAAGAAATTCTAAAGCGTGTAGTAAAAGAAAAATACCTGGGTTTAAAGGGTAAAAATTTTAGAACTAAGTTGCAAAAAGCCATAAATCTCTATGTAAATGATCTTGCCAAATTTCCAGATGGTAATAATGGGCAGTTGACTTCCCTGGATGTAAAAGCAAGAGGGAATGAAGGGGAGGTTATTGTATCCTACATTCCATTAGTTAAAGAATACGATGAAAAAAAATTAAAACAAGTTCCTCAAGATTTTTTCTTCAACAATATTAACTTTTCGATTATATATGCAAGAACCACCAGTCCAGAGATTGTCAAAGTAGATTACAGCAAATATAAAGGAAGAAGCAGTGCTACAGGGAAAGCCGACGATTAACTTACTTTTATAAATAAATTTACTAGTATCAAATATTCTTGGCATTTTACAACAACCATAAACAAAAGATTGGATAGAGGGAAGATTTAAAAGTTAAAAACAATCGAAAAATCTCAAGTCCCCGTAGTTTAGCCTGGATAAAATGCAAGAGCTAAAAGCTGCAAAGTTGCGGTCCAGTGCAAAAACCTTGCGATCCGCGGTTCAAATCCGCGCGGGGACGCTAAACAAGATAAAAAGAAAATAAAAAATTAAACGTCTTTAATTCCCTCATCAGTTACCTGAAAAATCGATTCTGATTCTGGAAGAGCTGGCGCATCAACAAGTTTAGCAACCCTAGTCCCTTTCTTACCTCTCCTCAAATATATACGATAAGTCGAAGCGTGATGCAATACATGCCCGCCAATGGCTTCAGTAGGATCTCCAAAAAAAGTATCTGGTTTAGACATCACTTGATTAGTGACATAAATTGCTAGGTTATATTGGTTAGCCAATTTCAGTAAAGTATGCAGATGTTTGTTTAACTTCTGTTGTCTATCAGCAAGTTGCCCTCTTCCAGAAAAATCACTTCTAAAATGTCCCATCAAAGAATCAACAATTATTATTTTGACAGGCAACCCTTCCTTTATTAAATCTTCAACCTTTTCAGCAAGCAGTACCTGATGATCGCTGTTGAAAGACCTCACTCCTCTAAAATTCTTCAAAATTTCTTTAGAGTCTAAGCCTTGAGCTACAGCTAATTTTGCAATATATTCAGGTCTTATTGTCCCCTCGCTATCAATCCAAACTGCAATCCCATCAGCACCGCCTTTTTCTTTAGGTAGTTGAACATTAACAGCAAGCTGGTGCGCAAGAGAGGTTTTTCCGGAGCCAAAAGCGCCATAAACTTCAGTTATAGCTCCAGTTTCAATCCCGCCGCCTATCATCGCATTCAAGCTCTGGCTCCCAGTAGAAATTTTAGTGACGCTTTCTCTTTTTCTCAGCAGTTCCTCTCCAGTTTCAAACCCCATCTCAAGTTTACTTCTGGCTGCATTTATTATCTTCCTGGCAGTTGCCTCAGTAACACCAGCAATATTAACCATTTCTCCAGGAGACGTAACAGCAATGCTCAAGAAAGTATCATATCCAGCGCTTATCAGTTTTTCGGCAGTTGCAGCGCCAACACCTGGCAAATCTTCTACTTTGTCCATCATTCCTCCTCCCGGCTCAGCAGCAGCTCTTCCTGTGCCTTCTGCAAGAGCAGAATCATTTTGGCAATATCATTTTTCCTAATGTTCGTAATCGTATGGTCAAACCACTTTCCATCCTTCTCCCAACTTTTCCTTAAAGAAACAGTTTTGAACTCAACCACCATCTTCACCCCATCCCTCTCAACCTCTCTTTTATTGCTCCAAACACTGCAAGTTATATTGCCGCTTCTAAATTTTTTTATAGGCAGATCACCCATTTTAACCCTCCATCCTTTTCGGTTTTTATTTCACAGAGATTTAGAAAACCTCTTTAAAAAATACAAAATGATTAACATTTATAAATACTGTGTCACCATGTCACTTATGTCAGTTGAATACAAACTATATTTTACAAAAACTATATAATATTAATATCATCTCTTCAAAAAGAAAAAAGAAAAATAAAATTTAGCTCGCAACAAAGACTCTTCTCACTCTTTTTCTGTCGACAAATTCTTCATTAAAGTCCTCGTCATTGAAATCTTGGGCAAGAAGGTCAAAAAACTCATCATCCTCTATTTTTGGTTTAAACATTCTATTTTTAGAGATAGTACAGTTTAAAAGCTTTACTTCGAAATTAAGAATACCGTAATGTCTGCAGCAACAAGAAAATAAAACAAAAAAGTTTCTATTTTACCTCCAGTTCTAACAAAACCATTAATAGCAAATTTTCCAAATGGATATAAAAAATTAATTCCTTCCTTGGTAAAAGAATCTAAAAGGATATGGCTGAAAAATCCGAGCAAGAATCCCAATCCGAAATCGTTATCAAAAGTATAAGCTAAATACGCTGCAATAATTCCAAAAAATAAGCTATGGAAGATTTTCCTGTGTTTAGAAAAAAATGTTGCTGCTCTGGAAAAAATATTCCTTCCAAATTTGCTTTTGCTATGATCGACATCAGGAAAGCCTGCGCCGATAAAAAGAAGCAGGAAAAATAATATCCAATTGTCAACTAAGTTATTAAAATAGGCAAGAAACCCGATTAATAAGCTAAATGCAACATGCGTCCTAAATATCATTTCATCGATTAATTTATTTGTAACCAAATTTTTTGTTATACTTTTTATGATCCATTACATCCAAGATAAAAGCAATAATTTCTATTTCAGTATCTCCATTAGTAAGGATATAAAGCATTCTCCAAAAACTTGGCAGTTCTATTCTAAAAAGATTTGTAGCTCCATATTTTATTTTATATTCTTCTGGAATGAGCATTTTTGCGATTGGCTCGCCATAATGAATATTATCTTTTATTAGCTCCAGTTTCTTATTAAGCGAATTAAGGATTGACCTTTCGATTTTTGAATTTGGAGCAACTTCATTAAGATACTTGTAGACTTCTTCTGCTTCGGGTGAGAAGATTACTCTGACTTGCTTCATAATTCTAAGCCTTCTTCGATTGCTTTTCGTAAATTTGGATTTGGGTTATATATCCAAGTTATGCCTTTCATTGTTACTGCTATTTTGTTGCTTTCCTCCAGATATATAAGAATTAATTTTAAAGTGTTATGATTTATTTGTTTCGGAAGTCTTCTTTTAAGTTCAGCAATAGTTATGACGCTCTCATCCACGTTTTTTAGGGTTTTTTCTACCATAAGTACAGTGTTTAAAGTAGGCGAATGTTCTAATCTCCTTTTCTCAATCAATTCTGGCATTTTAATCACTAATTATTATGAACTAATAACTTTTTATTATTAACTTATATATAAAGATTTCGATTATTGGTAATGCTGCTAAAATAATTGGTGCAATAATTCATGCTTTCACTCTAATAAGAATATAGATCATTCCATCTCTTGCAGTAATTGCTCAGGATTTAATTCTTCAACATGATTAGCTACAAACTCAAGCCTGTCAAACATGGTATTTTTATTAACCCTTCCATCTGTTTTTATCTGTCGCCCCAAGACAAAATCTTTCATCGTTTCAAATTTGCTCGGATTTTCTCTGACAGATAATAATTCTTCCTCGCTAACT
>Ga0209542_10016575_pt1 | contig 12206 bp, 11 predicted proteins | sample RifCSPhighO2_01_FD_184028 | JGI IMG/M metagenome (GOLD analysis project Ga0209542, IMG submission 184028) | Soil microbial communities from Rifle, Colorado - Rifle CSP2_plank highO2_0.1 (SPAdes) (version 2) | ecosystem: Environmental > Terrestrial > Deep subsurface > Rock core/Sediment ...
GCAAGAGAGGTACTAATCCGCCCTTTATCTGATAGCCCGGTTTTCTAAACCAGATATCTCCGTTGGAATCGCGTACAATTCCTGGATTTCCCCAGACTCCCATCGAGTTCGCAGTTCTGACTACCGAATCTATACCTATCGAACGAGCCAGATCAAGTGTCGGGAGATTTACGGATCGAATCAGGGCAATGGCTAAATCAACATTGCCGTAAGGAAGGGGATTAGATTCTACGAAATTCTTCGGTGCCCAGCGTTCGCCCGGACGGGATCCTCTCATGCTGAACGGACAGTTGCATATCTGGCTGAAAAAATCTTTTCCGCCATATTCGAGGGCCGTAGCGTAGGTAAAAGGCTTAAATCCCGAGCCGGGAGAGCGGGAAGCCATCACCCGATTATATTGGGTTTCATTGAAATCGTTACCGCCGCTTAGAGCAAGGATGTTTCCCGTTTTTACTTCTATAATCACAAAGGCGCCATTAAGCCTGTCTTGCGGTTGCTTTTCCTGATTGACATAAGCCAGATACTTCTCAAATTCTTCCGAGGCAATCTTTTGGATCCGGGTGTTGATGGTCGTGTATATTCTTAATCCGCCGCTGGCAGAGAGTTCCTTATCGCTATGGCCTTGGCCTAAGAGAAGCTCTTTAACCATGCGATTGCCGTAACTGAAGGCGGGGTCTTTTAGAGGCTTTACTTTTAGGGCCTCTAAATCCAAGTGGTCTTCTTTTTTAAATAAAGAAGTTTGATATTCTTGTTCAGAAATATAGCCTTCGTCCCGCATGCGTCCCAGAGCCCAATTGTACCTGTCTATAGCGAAGATCATCCGCAATCCTTCATCGGCCAGCTGTTTGTCATAGTCTTTTCTTAGCTTATCGGCTACATCCGGCTTCATATCGGGGGCGATCTTGGGTTCGGCAGGTTTATGGAATATGGGACAATAAACAGCCGGCGATTTGTTTAAGCTTACAATAATAGCGACTTCTCTTGCCGTCGGGACGGTTTTGCGAATATCTCTGTCGAAATATCTCGAAAAAGCCTCAGCTACTCCGTTCACTCCGTGGCCGAAGTAAATCGAGTTAAGATAATTTTCAAGAATCTTTTCTCGGGGATGCTGCTTAATTAACTGTATTGCTATTTTGGCCTCTTTGATTTTCCTGGCGATAGTATGGTCCCGATTTCTGAAAGCTTTTACTTCTTCGCCGTAAGTTAATCTTACATATTGCTGGGGGATACTGCTGGCTCCCGAGCTTCGCCAATACTTTATGTTGAATTTCTCAAAAGTATTCCCGATAAAAGCTCTTGCGACGGCTATAAAATCAACACCCGAATGATCACGAAATCTCTTGTCTTCGACAGCAATAAAAGCGTTTTGAACTATCTTGGGGATCTGGCTTATTTCTATAGGGTCTCGTACTTCCTCAAAAAATCTTCCAATGGGCTCTCCTTTATCATCGTAAACATAAGACGCTATTTTAAAGTGAGGCTTTTCCGGTTTAGTGAAATCGATCGGGTTACCCTTATCGTCCAGCAAGTCGCCGGTATAGTGGAACATGTAGTAATAACCGCCTACGGCTACGAACAATGAAGATAGAAATACTGCAAGCAATGTTCTCCTTAACCACGAACGCCGCTTGATGATGACTACCCAGTAGTCCTTTCGGAATGGGGTCAGAAGAGTTCTAATCAGGACCTTGGGCTTGGGTTTTACCAATTTCTACTCCTTTGTCAATGAGCCGATGGTGATATTTTACATTATCTCGAATCTTTGGCAAGATATTAATTTTTTGCAACAAAAAACCCCGTCTTATAAGGGTTTAGCATGAACCTGCTTTATTATTGAGTTGAGGCAGAATGCACCTGGATCAGCTCAATCAAGCGCTGTCTAAGGACGGAAATAAAAGCTACCAGGATCTCTCGCTTATTGACTTCGAGATATTCTCTTCGTCTCTTATGGTACATTTCCCAGTCGTCGTCATAAAGAAATGCCGGACCGACATATCTTTCCATCCGAGGGTCGGTTAGCAAGGCAAAAACTTCCAAAATTTCATCCAGATTCTTTTTTCTGCTAGTTTGGATATTCCGATATCCCTTTGCAGTATTGGAAGTCACTCTCCATCTTCCGTTGCCAGTCAACGTAAGCACGCCTTTGAACTCTTCGTTGCCAGCCACTTCTACAAAACCAAGCGCACATCCTGGTTTTCTAAGAAATCGGATCAGATTCTTCACTGCTCGCATAGCGGCTAACTCTAACGCTCTCTCGGCCATCATTCTCTCCTTGTTAAAAAACCGCTCAGTAAGGATACAGGAGTTAGCGCTAAATAGCAATCGGCGTCGTTTACTAAACACGGGTTTCATAGTAAAATTACCTTGGTAAATAAGCCCCTCGTAGCTTAATGGATAAAGCAGGACTCTTCTAAGGTCTTGATGGGGGTTCGATTCCCTCCGAGGGGACACTTTAAGAAAAGGTGCGTTGACATTAATGGCTGATTTTGTATATTTGCTCTATGGTTAAGAATAAAATGACAATTGATTTATTGGCTCGGATGACAGCGGAACAGTTTGCAAAGGTTGATGAGCGTTTTGATGGTGTCGATGCTACATTAGTCGAACTTAAAGGGGGTCAACAAAGGCTTGAGACTGGGCAACAACGCATTCTCGATGTTCTCTTAGAAATTCCATCAAAGAAGGCCTTTGAGCGTTTAGATAACAAAGTCCAAACATTTGATGCTCGGCTGACATCTGTTGAGAGAAAAGTGAAATAATAAATATCCACTAAACTTGAGGGGCACCTTAAACGGGTGCTTTTCGTTTTTATCCCACGATTTACCAGAACGCAAGTGGATTTGTTAAGCTTATCATTATATAATCTAAAGATGGAATCAAAATTCAAAATCACCTATGGAGGCTGGTATCAGAGAACCACACTTCATTTAAGCGAGATTTACGACCTTTTCGCTCTGGGCAAATCCAACCTTGACCTTTCCAAGGATAAGCTCTCCGAGTTCAGGGAGAAATTCAATTTCGAGTCCGTCACCAGAGAGGCCGGTTACTTTGAATTTGTAAAAGCAAAGACCAAGAACGGTATTGAAGTTCGCTATTATGAAGACGGCTTGTACATTCTGGAGACGGAGTTAGATGCCCTGGATCGAATAAGCGAGGCAAAAGAAAATTTGGAAGATTACTTTAATCAGATATTAAGCCCTGCGACGTCTTATATCTTCTCGCTCGGAGCCCCAACACCAAAAGTTCTGGCAAACATTAAGACGGTTCATCCCGTTGTTGTGAGCGTTGTTCAGGACGATCCCGAGACCTTTAAGCCGGCCCAGAACGAATTCGGCAGCGTCTATAGCACAATAAAATCTGAAGATATCATCGTTCACAAAACTCCAGGATATATCTTCGTAGTCTCATCCCCGAAATCAGAAGCTGTAGTTTCGGAGCTGGTCGAAATGCAGATATTTTTCAGAGAATTTAAAGATCAGCTTGAAAAATATTTAAACATCCATCGAACTCTTTGGGAGGAAATATCGGATATTAAAGAGAAGCGAATGCTGAAAGGCCGCGAGGTTGAACCAATCAGAGCCAAGCTGGACAGCTATCAGAAAACTATAAGCCTTATAAGCAATAGAATTAACCAGATGGGTTCTTATATCCGTACCCGATCCTCCATAGCTAAAGGATCCAGTATTGAGGATCATCTTAAGAAATTGTTTGAATTTAAATTCGAAGTTTTAACTGATACCCTGGATTATATAAAAGAGATTTGGAAGATGACTACGGATTATCTATCATCGACAATCCAGAATATAGTTGAAATTAAGAATCAGGGGACAAGCAGGGGGATACAATCACTGCAGGTCATCACAAGTATCGGCGTGGTATCTGGCATAATCGGCTATTTCTCCAAAAACGAATTACCTAAATTTACAGCTCTGGGTGCATTATATTTCGTGCTGATAATAGCCGTCACCTGGCTGGTAAATTACTCTATCTCCGCTTTGTATAAAAACAAACGGTACACGCTCAAATTCAGCGAAAGAGTCAAGGACATATAAAACGCCCCAGAGGGCGTTTTTGATTTATGGCGGATACATGCTAATCTAGATCAGTTTCTTTTTAAACAAGGCGATATCTTGTCGGTCCACGACGTCCACCGAATCCGCTTCCTGCAGATTCTAGGCATCAATATCTTTGTCTTTCTGGCGGAGTTAGCCGTCGCTCTGTATTCAGGAAGTTTAACAATGCTGTCCGATAGCTTACATGTTTCGATACACATTCTGGCCCCATTCTTAGCCTATATTTCAGAATTTGAGTTCTTGGGGTTCTCGGGCCCCATAATTAAAAAATGGACGGCAGGGATGAACATATTATTATTTTTTGTTCTAGTCGGAGCGATCTCCCATGAAGCATTAGGAAGACTTGGCAATGCTCCTGATCTAAGAATTGGCTGGTTGTTCTTTGTAGTAGCCGTACTCGGCCTTGTAGCCAATATTTATTGCGCCAAGCTTTTGTATAGTATAGATGATGACGAGTGCCGCGAAAACATAAAACCTCTTTTCTGGCACATGATTTTTGACGGAGCAGGTTCGGTTGTCCTTATTGTCGGAGCGGTCATAATGTATCTGACCGGATTATATGTTCTGGATCCAATTCTCTCTCTGGTTCTTGCCATATTAATAGTTCTCGGAGCGGTAACGATGGCCCGAGATCTTCTTCGCGGTCATAGTCATAACAATCATTAATTTCCCGCCCATCTTTCAAGATGGGCTTTTTATGTTATAATTTATAACGACAAGTACCCATACGAGCCCTGACACCTATCAAGTATATGTTTCCGATCAGCTACCGTGAGAAATGATATTATTTAAAGAGTAATCTAGCGTAAACTGAATGAATTTATACTGCTAGAAACAAAAGTAGCAAATACTTGATAGGTGTGCGGGCGGAGCGTAGTGTAACGGTAGCACGAGACGTTTGGGACGTTTTAGTCCGAGTTCGAATCTCGGCGCTCCGACAAGTTGAAAAGTACAGTATGTTTTTATCAAAATTATCCGAGAAATAACAAGTTAAGGCGGTAGAGCAGGGCAGGAAGTCTCTAGCCTGGGTTGGCAAAAGCTATCGAACTAAATTGCCATATCTGAACACCGAGGAAGTTCTAGTCTGGCTGGATGGCGGGAAAGTTGTCGGTCTCAAACTTTTAGAGGGTTGGATATATTATAAATTAGCAAATAAAAGAAGAGCAAAAGAGCTTAGGGATCTTATAGCGAAAAGCCAGGAGCCGTCTTTTAATCTAAAACTTAAGCAAGGCGATAAACGAAAATCTTTTTCGGACGCCTATCACACGCGGGTCGGCAGACTTCTTGGGTATACCGAGAGGGAAATTAAGAATTTCTTACACCGAATTCGTCACATTAAGGGGAAATAAAAACGGCTGTTCTACTTTTATGACTTGGTACAGGTAACAAAAAAGCGGACATGAGTCCGCGGAAAGATTATTTGATTTTAAAATTAAAAATGACGGTGAGCAATATTTCTATGGGCCGGCCGGCAAGCGTGGACGGGGTATATCGCCACTGTCGAATTGCTTCAACTGCTGTTTGATCAAGCAGGGGGTTTAATGATTTTATAATTTTTACGTTTTTTATTTTACCGTCTTTTCCTATCACAGCTTCCAAAATTACCGTACCCTCAATTTTGGCGGCGATTGCGGCCTTCGGATAAGCCGGTTCAACATAATATATCCGTACAGGATCTTTAACGTTGCCACCCGGCCTGAAGGGACCTAGCGGATTTACGGAGCCTCCCGTTATTTCTAGGCCTTGGACGATCTCAATCTTTCCACCCGGTTTGCCACTTTCTGATCCTATAGTTGTATTCGGGGGCGCAGGCGGTCCAGGTGGTCCAGTTGATCCCGGCGATATCGAGGGCGGATTTTGTAGTTCCGGTTTTAGTATGCCGGGAGCTTCTGTCGGTACGGGCTTTTCAGGCTGGGACGAGGGCTTCTCCGGCTCTATGGTCTTAATTTTAGGCGAAGATTCTTTCGGTGACGGTGCGCCTTTAGGAGGCAATGACGGCGGCAGAGAAGGTTCGGAATAGAAATTTATTGTTGTTACTATAAGTTTAGGCTCGGAAACCACAGTTTTCTTCGGTGGTGGTAAAAACATAAAGCCGGCGAATAAAACCAGGTGAACCGTAAAAGATAAGACGATGAATATTGTTTGCTTTTTTCTTGTCCGAGTTGTCGGCGGACTGAGGTTGTTAAAGAGCTGTCGATCCAAGGGACACCCTTCTGTTCTGAAATCCAGGTTATTAGAAGAATAACACGGCTGGGATTATTGAACAAACGGCCAATTTGTGATATTCTGCTTAGAATCTATCTCAATAACTGCTTTCAAGGCGAAATGTTCTGTACTCGAGCGAGACGCCGTCAAAAATTTTGAGGACTACCCTAGGGTAATTTGAGAAATTTTTGACAAGTTGCAGCTGAGTACAGAACATTTACAGCCGAAATGAGTTATTGGGATAGGTTCTTAACTATTATGGAACTATCAGAAAAAGACCTTGCCTTGCAAAGGGATCAGAGGGGAGAAAAAAACAAAGTCCGAGAATGGCTCGGCGAATTTTTAGATGTCGATAAAATGAATTCAAGGATTTTAAAAAGACTTGAGCTCCTGAATAGTCTCACAAGTTTTGTCGAAGAAGAAAAAGAGGCAATAGGATATGCCCGTAAACTTTTTGAATATTACAGAAACAGCAAACCAGAGAGAATATTTAGTCCAGAGGAAGAAAGAATTGCTCTCGTGGGTGTAATAATGGCTGATATAGGAAAAACCGGTCCGGCTTCAGCCAGTGAATCCCAGCAGGCGGTCATAATCAGACTCTTCGGGATAGAAGGAGTGAGGGACGTTAAAACTCCGATACGAGATTTTCTACGAACTAAATTCCCGGAAACGGCGGCTAGGGATATAGAATTGTTGAAAGAAATGAATATCGATCCCTCAATGCCGATCGAGAAATTCTGGCGTCTCCACAGTAAGTGGACCCTTCAGATTATAGAAGGCGATGGAATTCCTGAAAAAGATCTTCCGGGAGCGGCTCTTCATCATGTCCTGGAAGGGGATAATGTGGAGCTATTGGACGAAGCAGGCAATTTTAAAGAAATAGTAGTCGATGGTAAAACCAAGCTTCGTTTCGGCGAGAATCGCCGTTTTGACCGGCCGGAGAAGTTAGTAGTTCTGCTCGATAAATATTCCGCATTTATAAAACGGATTGCCAATATAAACCACGGTAGAATTATAGAACGGTTGAAAGAACTGGTTGCCAGAAATGATAGATTTAAAAATGATCCCGGATTTTTAGAGTTAATTGACGATCTGGATAAAGCTCTTGAACCTCCGCATGAAGAGTCCGATTAAGAAATTCGGAGAATGGTACAGAAATAATATGGCCCTTAACAGGGCCATTGTCGCTGTTCTTTTCGGATGGCAGTTACTCCATCTTTTTTGGCTTACTACTAATGTTGTGGCCTACCGTTTGTTAGGCCACGCGTTTTTTGATCCCAACGAGATTTACCGCCTCCTGCTTGTAATTGCAGATTATTTTGAAATTCCAGCTTTAGTCAGCGGAACCTTGTTGTATTTTTATTCTTTGAAAGAGAGTAGTGCTAAGAGAAGCTGGCTGTTCATTATACTCATCAACAGCCAATGGATGCACCTTTTCTGGATAACAGATGAATTTGTATCGGCCCATTTCAGGGGAGCGCACTCATATTTCCCCGTCTGGCTGATTTGGGCAGCTATTTTAATAGACTATCTTGAGCTGCCGGTCATTTACGATACGATAAAAAAAACCGGAAAAAACATCCTCAAAAAAAGTAACTTATAATGAGATCTTTTCGATCACAATCTAGAATATAGCCGATCTTATATAAACCTCAGTGGCCGGAATGGCCAGAGATAAGAGGAATAAGTTCATGCTTACCAATGATCGAAGAGCCATCATCGGATGATTCGATCTCCGTTTTAGGAGAAAGAATGCTCCGATGGAAATTAAAGCCATGGCGAAGCTGTAGAAGGAATAAACCATGTTAGTAGACGATATCATTGAATTTATTTCAAGCCCGCTGTTATTAGCCATCGGAAAAGGTTTTGCGACTGGCTTTATCTCGATATCCGTTGAGATCGCGTGCTCTTCTGCCGTTGGTTGAACTTGGGTCTCGGCCGCAGCAACCGTTTGAGGCTTTAACTGAACGAGCGTTGCCACCGGAACCGGCGATTTTGTCGGGATTGATTGATCTGATTGGATAGCAACTGCGTTCAGCCGGCCGAACATTTGAACTACTATGATACCGTCATTGCCGTCAATTCTGCTCTTCCCAACGGCTATCCCTATGTCTTTATATCTCGGGCTCAGCATATTTGCCCTGTGAGAAGAAGATTTAAACCAGGCATCGACAGTATCTTTTGCAGTGAAGAAACCGATGGCTAAATTCTCCCCAGCGACACTATAGGTGTAATTTACTTTCTTTATCCAAAACCAGGGAGTTACTCCGGCGGGACTTACGTGGGCAAAATAACTATTAGCGATCATGTCTTCTAATTTTCCCGAAGCTGCTGCGTCTAGTTGATAACTGGGCGTGAGCGGAGGAAGGCCGTTTTGAACCCTAGCCTCATTTGTTTGTGCAACAACTCCCCTCGAATTAAAAAGAGGCGATTGCTCGACTATTGTAGCCAGAGGAAAGACCGACTGGGGGAGAATAACCTTGATAAAAATTAGCAAAGCAAGATTCCAGAACAGGATATGTCCTCCCAAGGGATGAAGGTGTTTTTTTAGGATATTAGCCATTGCTCTTATTATAGCATATTTTGGCTTTTAAGTCCAAAAATTTACAGCAGGTGCGTAAAATGTTAGAATGGTTCTGATTTATGGGGACTATGGTGAAATGGTATCACAGCTCTCTGTGGAAGAGCGGTCACGGGATCGTAACCCGTTAGTCCCCCAGGCTAGAAAAAGCACTAAAAACATCCGTCAGATGACGGATGTTTTTAGTTTGACAGAAAACGCATATCATGCTAAAGTCTCTGCACAGTTGTTTGAAAACGAAAAAGGACCGCAAAATGACGAACTTAGTGATCTTTATTATAACTCTTTTTATGGCCATCCCGATTCATTTCCGATTTAGGGTAGTTTTTCAAGATCCCGGGTCGTATCCTATTAAGAAATTATTTAAAGAGTGGGCCTTGATAGCTGTCTTATTTCTACCCCTCAATATCAACGGCAATGTCTTTACCGTATTCGGGAGTGGTGTTAGTGACAAGAGTTTTTATTCTGCTTTCTCCGTATACCAAGAAGCTGAGGGCGATGCTGTTGCCGTTCTGGGAAGTTTGGACCAAGAGGCCGGACGGGATGCCGAGTCATTTGTTGGCTTAGTTGGTTATCAAAAAGCTGGTCGGAATGCGCTCCTTATTATAGGCATATCGGGTTATCAAAAGGCTGATAACTTCACCCTGAACGCATTCGGAGTGAATGTTTTTCAAAATGGAGAAACCAATACAGTAGTCCTCGGTTTTTCAGGATATCAGAAAAGCCACGGAGATAATCGAGGTGAGGGCAACTTAGTGATGATCGGATTAGTCGGATACCAGAAAGGAATTAATAATGGTCTGGGGATTGGTATCGGAGGATTTCAAAACTCCAGCCAAAGAGCTTTAACTTTAATCGGGTTGACGTTCTACCAGAAGGCTGGTCCTCAGAACAGATCATTCGCTGTTTTCTCGGACCTGATAGTCCCTCCCAAGAAAGTCGCACAAAAATAATCTCATATAAAAAGCCCAGTAACGTACGTTCGTACGCGTTATTGGGCTCTTGTGTTTACCACAAGTTTTATAGACATTCTAACATTCTGCAGAATGTTAGAATGTCTATAATGGGATTCTATACCGAATGAGAGATATCTTGGGGTGCAGGCTTACGATTACCGAAACGGGATTTCCAGGCATTCAGTCTCAATTTGATTTTTTGTTCGTCGGTAAATTTATATGCCTTATCGCACCGATCGAACATCTCGAACATATCCTCCATGAATAGATCGTCGTCAGGATGCAAAGAAACTCTTAGATTCGCGTCGAGGAGCCGATCGATTCTTAAAGTTTTCACGTCAGCGATCAACTCCGTATTCAAGTAAGAGCTTGGACACATTGCTATGCCGATATTACGTTCAGCAACAAGATCCATCAACTCCGCGCTGTGACCTAGGATACGAAGGTGTTCTGCTCGGTCTATTCCCAGATCAATAAGCGCTGTTCGTGCATTTTTAATCAATTGCGGAAGGTCTCGTTTCAAATCAGCGTTTTGAATGTCTGGGTTATGGACCCATTCGGCAACGTGTCCGGCAGTCTTTAAGCCCAATTCTTTGGCTCGTCTGTACATTGGCAAATGTTTTTCCGGAGGATGCTTAGCCTCGTCACAAACAAGAGTCACGCCGACTACGTAATTTCTATCACATTCAGAAAATACATTGATAAGCCTGACGGCCTCTGCGGGGTCAACTTCACGGCCAACTGCCAAGAGGAGGTTCACTTCAATATTGGGATACAGGTACTCTTCGGCAACTATTCCCGAGATTAAAGCCTCAACAACTTGTTTCTCGCTCAAGCCGCTATAAGTATGGTACTGCGGAGCAATCGTGATCTCGCAATACTTAAATCCCTGCTTGGCTCTTTCCTCAACGTAAGCCCTAGTTGCCAAATGTAAATTAACTCTACTCTGCATAACCCCCGTTGTCAGGGAGAACTTACTGACGATGTCTCCTTTCAAAGGGTTGCCAAACCATCGTCTGACTTGATCAAGGTGATTTCGTTGCAGATCAAAAGGGTAGGGCCGGTTGTCTTTATGGGTGAGCTTCCATAGTTGAGGCAGAACATTCAAGAGCGGTCTTGAGCCGTCAAGGTGATCGTGAAGTATTGCGTCTGGGTAATGGTTAGGTCTCATGGTCATTTCTTGTTAAATTACTTTCGGTCATACTATACCGTTTTAAACTATTTAGCAAGACAGCAAAAAATCTTCTTGAAACGAATTTAAAACCGCCGATTGAGTGGCGGTTCTTAAATAATCTCAACTCGGCATTCGGCCGATTTATTTTTTAAGACCCGTATCTTTGATCCTTTGGGAGGAAAGTCGGGGTGGCCGACGACGGCGATACTCTTCCCGTCTTCGAAATGAATCCTGGTTAATTGCAGAGTAACCCTTTTTACTATCGGTGCCATGGAGAAGGATTTCACTTCTGACGTGGCATAATTGAATACTCCTTCGGCGGCTACCTTCCAGTTATTACGTGAATTTTTTTCGCTCCAGGCTAACAAGCCATAGGGCACCAAGAAGAGAAAGAGGAGGAAAAGAGCGAGCTTTAGAAGTTCTAACCAAGGCATAACCACTCCTTATCAGCCACACTTATTAAAGGAACTATATTCGATATTTAACACAATGTCGGTAGGGGTCAAGAGATAAATTAACATTCTGACATAAGGCATCGATTGACAATACTATCGGATATGATACTTTATAGCCAATCCGTACTTTTACATGGGCGACGCAATGAGTTCGAGTGAGTATCCTCTTAAGAATCGGCGGCTTGAGCAACTTAGCGAAGCTGGATTCAATGTTGCAGATTTTAAGTGTTGGGCGCCAAGAGAGCTTAAACCCGAAGAGTTGCGAGCCTTCCTGGCTAAACACGGCAAAATTTCATGCCGGCATTTTCACGCTGATGAAAAACGGCATTTCAAATGCCCTGTCTTATATGATCAAACCGACTTTGATAAGATTCTGGCTTTTTGTTTGGAGCATAATAAAACTTTCTATACCCTCTGCAACGAGGCCATTAATACAAAAGATTCGGTGTGTGCCGGGAATATCTTAGTTCATAATGAGCATACCTATTTCATCGAATATTTCTATGGACCGGGCACGCCTCGGGATATCGAATCCAAAGGTCCGGATGAGCTGAAAACCTATTCAAAATCTTTGGGCCAACCGGCTCAAGGAGAAAGACCGCCCGAAGAAGTATTGAGGATGGTCTTAGATGCAAGGAGATTCCAGCCGCTAAATAAGGCTTATATTATTGAATTTTCAGTCTATCCTTATCCGGTAGGCAAGAGTCGGGATTATGTGGTCTGCTGGGAATGGCGCTGGGGTTGGTTGCATTATCAATTACA
>Ga0209542_10016576_pt1 | contig 12206 bp, 13 predicted proteins | sample RifCSPhighO2_01_FD_184028 | JGI IMG/M metagenome (GOLD analysis project Ga0209542, IMG submission 184028) | Soil microbial communities from Rifle, Colorado - Rifle CSP2_plank highO2_0.1 (SPAdes) (version 2) | ecosystem: Environmental > Terrestrial > Deep subsurface > Rock core/Sediment ...
CAAATACCAGCACTAAAAACAGAAAAAGACCAAAATAAAAGGGCTGCGGCAAAAGAGCTTATTACCTTGCGCCTAAATCATCTTTGGAAAGTGGCTCAACTCTCACACGGCCCCACCAGTATTTATGCTGACATGGATAAAAAGGATGTTCTAAAACAAGCAGTAACTATAGCTACCAAAATATTACGAGAAAAGTAGTTATTTGTTTCAAAATTCCCACGGTTTTTCTTCTATTTTGTAAGATATTTAACAACTGATTTCTCTCTTAAATTATCATAACCTTTATAAATAATTAACAATAGTTAAGAAAAGATCAGAAGATGCAGAAAGTAGACTTAAATCTCAACCGGGAACTGTATGATAAAGCAGATCAACATAAAGCTAAATTTATTGCTAAACCTGGTTTAAATGAAGAAATAGTAAAGCTTATCTCCAAAAGTAAAAATGAGCCGCAATGGATATTAGACAAAAGATTGAAAGGATTAGAATTATTTAATAAAACAGCCATACCTACTTGGGGACCAGACTTATCTGATTTAAATATTGATGAAATAGTTTTCTTTGTTGATCCTAATACTACAGAAACAGACAAATGGGAAGAAGTGCCGGAAGAGATCAAACAAACTTTTGATCGTTTAGGAATTCCGGAAGCAGAGAAAAAAGCGCTGGCGGGAGTGGGCGCGCAATATGACAGCAATGTAGTTTATCATAATATCCTACAAGAGCTAAAGGATCAAGGTGTCATTTTCGAGAACATGGATGTAGCGGTGCAAAAGTATCCTGAATTAGTTAAGAAATATTTTATGACTTCTTGTATTCCCATCACCGATCACAAATTTATCATGCTTCACGCGGCAGTATGGAGTGGGGGAACTTTCATTTATGTTCCAAAAAACGTCAAAGTAGAATTACCATTGCAAGCATACTTTCGCATGAATGAGCAAAGCGGAGGACAGTTTGAGCATACCCTAATTATTGTTGATGAAGGTGCGGAATTACATTATATTGAAGGGTGCAGTTCGCCCAGATATTCAAAAAATTCCCTGCACGCTGGCTGCGTAGAGCTGCATGTTCTTCCCGGAGCAAAGATGACTTATTCATCTATCGAAAATTGGAGCAAGAATGTCTATAATTTGAATACTAAAAGAGCAATCGTGCATACCAATGCAACGGTCAGATGGCTTAATGGTAATATGGGAAGTTGCAAGACCATGCTCTATCCCTGTTCAATATTAATCGGAGAAAATGCTCATTCAGAAAGTATCGGGATTGCTTTTGCCGGGCCGGGACAAGATCAAGATACGGGAGCGAAAGCAATTCACATTGCGCCAAACACTTCTTCTATTATCAAAGCAAAAAGCATCAGTAAAGGAGGAGGAATTTCCAGTTACAGGGGATTAGTTCGAGTGACTAAAGATGCTTTAAACACAAAATCAAATGTACAATGTGACGCCTTGCTGTTGGATAATGAATCTGTTTCGAATACGTATCCATACATGAAAGTAGATAATAATAAAGTGAATCTCGGCCATGAAGCAACTGTCAGTAAGATTGGCGAAGAACAATTATTTTATCTTACTTCCAGAGGTTTGAGTGAACAGCAAGCAATTCAGATGATCGTTTCCGGATTCATTGAACCGGTGATCAAAGCGCTTCCTTTAGAATATGCTGTGGAATTGAACAAATTGATTGAATTAGAGGTAAGGGGATTTTAGTGAACTAGGAATAGAAAAGGAAATACCACACCAGATGACTAACGCTATAACACAATTAAAAGAACAAGCAGAGAAGAATTTTGCGGAATTAGAATTGCCTAGTTTCAATTATGGGAATGGATTTGCTTTAAACCTGACCATGGAATGGGAAAAAATATTTACAGGAATAGAAAGAGCGGAAGATGCGGAAATTATTGCAGATCAAAGAGTAAGAATTTGCAAGCTTTCAGATCTGGGAGAAAATTTTATTTCCAAGCACGCGCAAAAGTTGATTCTTGCCTCAGAGAATAAACTTCTGGCTCTTCATTATGCAGTCGCTTCTGAGACCACAGTAATTATTATTCCTAAAAATACCGTGCTTGAAAATCCGATCATCATCAAAAGCAAAGCCAGTTCTATCTCAGCAGAGAGCATTATGATCGTAGCCGAAGAAGGCGCGCAAGCAATGATTGTGGAAAAGGCTGCTTCGAATTTGAATAGTTATTACCATAGTCGAATTATACAAATCTACCTTAAACCTAAAGCAAAAATGACCTACTGCACTATGCATAATGAAAAGACCGGCACACATGCATTTACCAGTAAAAGAGCAGAAGTGGAGCAAGATGCGGAGATGAAGTGGTTTGACTTAGTGATAGGAGAAGGCTTTACTCAAGTTCAACTGCGCAGCAATTTACAAGGAGTAGGAGCAGCTGCAGAGCAATATCAGGTAATAATCGGTACTGAATCACAACTAAGCGATATTAAATCGGATACCTTTCACCAGCATAGCAACACTAAATCATTGATGCTGGCTAAGGGAATTCTCAGCGATAAAGCAAGAGCAATGTATCGGGGAACGGTACGAGTAGAAAAGAATGCAAAGAATTGCCAAGGCCATCAACGTTCTGATCTACTCCTAATGGGAGAAGAAGCCCATGGCAATGCTATTCCTATCCTAGAAGTAGAAAATGATGAAGTCTCTTGTTCACACGCAACCAGCATGGGACAGATTGATGAGGAGCAATTATACTATTTACTATCTAGGGGTTTAGATGAGAAAGAAGCAAAAAAAATACTAGTGCTAGGATTTATAGAACCATTATTACAAAAGATAACCCATGAAAAGAGCAGAGAAGAAATACTGAATATAATTCAACTAAAATTAGAAAAATGATTCCAAAAAATATCAAAGAAGATTTTCCAATATTGAAGAATGGCCTGGCTTATTTAGATAATAGTTCCACTACTCAGAAACCAAAAAAAGTAATAGAAGTAGTGAAAAATTATTATGAAAATGATAATGCCAATGTTCATCGAGGCATATATAGGTTGGCGCAGAAGGCAACTGTTCTCTACGAAAAGGCACATGAAACAGTTGCAACATTTATTGGCGCTGAGTTTGAAGAAGTAATATTTACCAAAGGGACAACCGAAGGATTAAATCTATTGGCGTATTCTCTGGGAAAGAAAATCCAGGCAGGAGATGAGATAGTATTGACGGAAATGGAACACCATAGTAATATCGTTCCCTGGCAGCAGTTAGCAAAAGAGAAAGGTGCAGTACTCAAATTCATCCCCCTAACCAAAGAGTTTAGGTTGGATCTGAATAAAGCGCAGGAACTGATTACCAGCAAAACTAGGATTGTATCAGTAGTACATATGTCCAATGTTTTAGGAACTATCAATCCGGTTAAAGAGCTGGAAGAGATGGCTCATAAAGTTGGTGCGGTCATAATTGTTGACGCGGCGCAGTCTGTGCCGCATATGCCTGTCGATGTGAAGGAGCTGAATTGCGATTTCTTAGTATTTTCTGGGCATAAGATGTGCGCTCCTACTGGAATTGGCGTACTGTATGGAAGAAAGGATTTATTGAAAAAGATGTCGCCGTTTTTATATGGAGGAGATATGATCCGGGAGGTCAGTTTTGAACAAGCAAACTGGAATGATCTGCCCTGGAAATTTGAAGCCGGAACGCCTAATATGGAAGGAGCAGCAGGATTGATAGCAGCGATCGAGTATTTGCAAGAGATGGGCATGGAAAACATAACTGCACATGGACAAGAATTGACAGAATACACTTTAGAAAAAATTTCTGTAATCTCCGAGGTTAGGATTATTGGACCAACCACTATTGAAAATAGAGGGCCAGTCATTTCTTTTACTATTGAAGGAATGCATCCACACGATGTAAGCGAAATGCTGGATAAAGAAAACATTGCTGTACGAGGGGGATTTCATTGCGCCATGCCTTTGTTTTCAAAGTTAGGAATAGAAGGAAGCACCAGGGCTTCATTTTATATTTATAATACGAAAGAAGATATTGACCAACTAGTAGAAGCGCTTGAGAAAATAGTTGGGAAACTAAGAACAGAAACAAGTATCATCAATAGAAGAAAAATTACTTCTGCTGATTTAGATGAAGAGCAAGAAATATATAAAGAAAATGTCATTGACCATTACAAAAACCCACGCAATAAAAGAGAAATGCAAGATTTTACTCTAACTAAGCGAGAGGTTAATCCAGTTTGTGGGGATGTTATCACTATATATGCTAAAGTTAAAGAGAAAAAAATAGAAGATATTTCTTTTACCGGAACTGGTTGTGCAATCAGCCAGGCTTCAGCTTCCTTGCTAACAGAAAGAATAAAAGGAAAGAATGTGGAAGAAGTGGAAAAAATAAATCAGCAAGAAGTCTTTTCTTTGTTAGGAATACCAATCAGCCATACCAGAACTAAATGCGCATTGCTTTCATTGAAAACTTTACAGCATGCTTTGGGGGGAATATAATTACTATGAAAAAATTAGAGATAATTGATTTAAAAGTAGAAATAGAAGGAAAGGAAATTATCAGAGGAGTTACTCTTACTTTTTATTCCGGGAAAGTACATGCACTAATGGGGCCAAATGGCTCAGGAAAGTCAACCCTAGCTCATGCTTTGATGGGGCACCCTAGATATAAAATTACCAAGGGAAAGATTTTGCTTAACGGAGAAGATATAACTAATGCAAAGCCAGAAATACGCGCACAGAAGGGATTATTTTTGTCCTTTCAGTATCCTTCGGAAGTAGCAGGAGTTACGATTAGCAATTTTTTGAGAACCGCAGTAAACAACTTACGAGAAAAGAAAGGCTTGGCTGCTTATTCAGTAGTGGATTTTCACAAGCTGCTGAAAGAAAAGATGGCCCAGTTGAAGATCGATGCTTCTTTTAGCAAGCGCTACCTTAATGAAGGATTTTCTGGCGGAGAGAAGAAACGTATGGAAATGCTGCAGCTTTCCATGTTAGAGCCGAAGTATGCCTTGTTGGATGAAACCGATTCAGGCTTAGATGTAGATGCTATGAAAACAGTTGCGGAAGAGATTGAGAAAGTTCGTAAAGAAAAGGAGATAGGGATTATTGTCATCACTCATTACAGCAAGTTTTTGGAATATCTCAAACCTGATGTAGTAAGTGTACTTTCAAATGGCAGAATTACCAAATCGGGAGATTATGAATTAGCAAAACACATTAATGAGAAAGGATTTGAGGGATTGGCAAAATAAAATGTCATTGCTAATAAAATTAGGAATTGGAGAAGAACCAAAAGAGATAGTAAGACCTTCTTTTGAAGAGTTAGTAAATACTTCTATTAATCCTAAGAATGCTCGTGCGAATCAACTTGCTACTACTGTTAGAAAAGAAGCTGAGAAATTAGATCAAAGATATTCCTTTAAGTATAGTTTTGCCATTGCCTTAGCCTATCTAGGTATCGGCCGATCACATGATGCTCTGGTGACTCTTAAAGAGGTAGGGGAATTTTTACCGGATTTATATGTGTGGGATCCTTTTGAATGTCCTCTTAAGTTTGTCCCGGTCGTTGCCAGCTATGCAGTTCTTGGGAAAGCAGAAATTGCTGAACAGATTATGGAAAAATGGAATCGAATAACACCTAAAAGATGGCATTATTCACCGGAATTTTCCTTAGCATATCTTGCTGTTAATGATTATGAAAAAGCGTCAGAAATGATCCGGAGTACATTACAGGCAAAAGACAATCTCCAACCACATTATTTTGACTGGAGGAGATCTATGCTTATAGAAGGCAGAAGTGGGACCATAAGATTTGACCCCTATCTGAATGCTGCATTTGCAATTTCACTTTTCTGTTTAGGAGAAAAAGATATAGCAAAGAAAGTAGTAAGGGGCTTAGAATCATTAGACTTTGATCTGGAAAGCGGTCTTATCTGTTACAGATGGCATAAGGATAATATTAACACATCAGATATTGCGGCAACTGCTCTATTATCCTTCGCTCATTCATTAATAGATGAAAAAGAAGAAGAACTTCCGCGATTACAAGAAGGACCAAAACATCCATATAGGGGTTTGCCACAAAATGTTTGAAAATAATTGAGAGAATGACCATGGAAATAACCAAAGAACAATTAATCGAAAATGTTTTCAAGAGATATGAAGATCCAGAGCTGAATATTGATGTCTGGACCTTAGGATTGATTTATGAGATAGTGATCAAAGAAAAAGAAGTTAAGATAGTTTTGACTTTTACTTCCGTGATGTGTCCTTTCGGACCGCAGATGGTAGAAGAATTGAAAAAAATGATCTTTGATCTGGGAGCAGAAACGGTGAATATTGAAGTGACATTTACTCCGCCTTGGAAACCTTCAGAAGAGTTGCGGGAGATGTTGGGAGTGTAAGATGATCTATTTAGATTACGCTGCAGCTGCTCCGGTACGCAATGAAGTTCGTACAACTATGGCAGAGGCAGAAAAATACTTTGCTAATCCCGGCAGTACACATAATGCAGGGAAGAAAGCAAAAGAATTATTAAATCAGTCCAGAGAAAGGATAAGAAAAATACTACAGGTTGATTCTGGAAAGATAATTTTTACTTCTAACGGCACAGAAAGTATTAATCTCTCAATTAAGGGTATTGCAGAGGCATACCAAAGGAAAGGAGATCATATTATCACTAGCAAAGTTGAACATAAGGCGGTTTTAGAAACTTGCAAGTATTTAGAACATAAAGGATTTTCGGTGACTTATCTTGGAGTTGATAAGTATGGAAGAGTTGATCCAAAAGAGCTAGAGAAAGCGATTACTTCCAAAACTATTTTGATTTCTATCATGTATGCAAATAATGAAGTAGGAACTATTCAACCGATTAGAGAAATTGCGGCAATCGCTAAGAAAAAGAACGTTTTGTTCCATACCGATGCTTGCCAAGCAGGATCTTTAAATTTGAATGTGCAAGATCTTGGGGTTGACCTGTTGACCATAAACAGCAATAAAATTTATGGACCTAAAGGTGCGGGATTGCTATATGTTCGGCAAGGTCTGAAGATAGAACCATTGATCCATGGCGGAGGACAAGAGGAGGGGATACGTTCTGGTACAGAAAATGTTGCAGCAATAGTGGGATTTGCCAAGGCTCTGGAATTGGCACAGCAGGGGAAAGAAAAGGAAAACAAGAGATTACAAGAATTAAGAGATTATTTTATTTCTGAAGTTATGACAAAAATACTGAACACTTTTCTTAATGGTCATCCAACAGAGAGATTACCTAATAATGTACATCTTGCTTTTGCTGGAGTAGAAGCGGAGACAGTATTATCTTATCTGAATCAAGAAAAGATATTTGCATCTGCTGGAAGCGCTTGTACGGCTAAGGAAATTGAAATCAGCCACGTCTTGAAAGCAATGAAAGTGCCCGAGAGGTTAGCGAGAGGAAGCATACGCTTTAGTCTAGGTAAAGAAACCAGTAAGAATGATATTGATGAAGTTGTGAAAGTTCTTTCAGAAATGGTTTTATCTTTGCGGAAAATAAGAGAGTGATAAAATTATTTTTCGCTTTCTCCAAATTGAAAGAATCTATTTAAGGTAGAGCCAAGGTTCCAATGCGTAGCTAAATAACTTCCTGCTTCTGGTTTTGGGTTGAAATAATCATCGCTATTACAATCATATTGAAATGCAAACCCCGCGCTCTTGCAAGCTTCCGTAAAAACCGTACCTTCAATATCTGATTTGCACATGACATCATTACCACCCTTATCCTGCGGAGGCTCGTCATTACAATGGCCAGATTCAACCGTTGCATCTCCGCTAGTATGGGGAGCACTTGACTGAACTGCACCCAAGGTATGGCTGAATTCATGCAGCATACCGATCGGAGCGATCATTTCCAGAATGCTACCTGTTTTTTGTGCAAGCTCAGCAAGACCAGGATCAAACAAGATCGAATAATCAGGTCCGGAGTTATAGAGATTGTCTTCAGACAGGCGGTCATCCATGCCCCTGGTTACGAATTGCCCGCTGCACTTTGCTTTGCCGCCTTGGCAGCCATCTGAATTGCCGTCATAATAAACAATATATTTTGCTTTTGAATCACCATATCCAAGTGCTTTCATCCCGTCGGCAATAGCATTTTTAGTCTTACCGTCGTGCGTATTCAATTCAGCTTCAGTTTTTGGCAATACTATGTTAAGTACTGAAATTTCATCTCCATTGCAAGCAACTTTGATATCGGTGGTCATACTAAATTTCTCAGCGTTGTTGTTAACGATGCCATTTGCTTGCGCTATCCAGGTTTTCATCTGGGCTGATTTTTCTGCATACCGATCCAGCGCGTCAGATGGACGGACATACGCAAGCTGGGCGTGATAATCTTTGGTTGCATCAACACATGCTGGTGCTCTGGTATGGAATAATAATTCAGTTGAGCTTCCGCTTGGTGAGGGAGGCATCCGTCCTCTAGTGGGCATTTGATTTGAAGGAATGGCAGGGAAATCTCGCTGCACATTTTCACTATTGTTCTTCTCAAACTCGCACAGCTTCACGCATTTGGGAAAAGCTGCCATCATTGAGCAATCAAACCATTGGACTTCCTTTCCCGCTTTCCAGTCCTCACACAACTGTTTTCCCTGAGGCTCTGAAATTAAAGAACAAGACGGCGGCCAGCAGCCGAAATCATCCCCTTCTTTAACTTGCTCCGTTTCTGCTGTGGAAACTTCTCCTTCTTTAGGCGCGCAGGAGATCATAATAATTCCGATGATAAGTAAAATAAACAACCACACATACTTATTTTTCATAAGAAAAGAAGAATTTTCTAACTATTAAAGCTTTCTCCCTACCGCGGCTTAGTAGAAAGTCTCGAAAAAGTCGCCTTGGCCGCGCGTTCGACCTATCCTCGCTATAACCTTTCGAGAGGATAGGACTTAAATTTCGACTAAAGTATACATTTTCTCACGCGCCTCTTGGCCATGGCGGCGACTTTTTCTACAGAGCCCCCTACCGCAACAACCCTCCAAAACTTCCACAACACAAACTATTTAAATCAGCCCTTCTCCTTGCGTCCACATTAAGTTGGAGGGAAGAATATGAGAAAGTTAATTGTTATAATGATGGTTTCTGTTTTGATTTTTTCCGCGCTGGCAACAGCAGCTGAAAGTCAGCCAGAGAAAGTAAGGGTATTCTTAGAATTTAAAGGAAAGCCAGATGTTGAGGCAGTACATCTGTCTGAGGGAAGAGTTTTGCACAGTTATGAAATTTTAGACAATGTCCTTGCTGTAGAAGTCCCGGTTACTGCATTAAATGGGCTTCTGTTAAACCCTAATGTTGTGGATGTTGAATTTGATGCAGAAGTTTGGATGACTGGAAAACCTGCGCCTTCCCAGCCGGCACAAAAGCTGCCGTGGGGAATCAACAGAATTGATGCAGAGCTTGCCAATGGAACTGGTTTAGGTATAACAGTTTGTGTCGTTGATACTGGAATAGATAAAGATCATCCTGATTTACAAGCTAATATAGTAGGGGGAAGAAACTTTGTGGCTAAGGGAACTACAGTTGATTCAACTAAATGGGATGATGATAACGGTCATGGAACCCATGTAGCAGGAACCATCGCTGCACTTGATAATACTATCGGTGTGGTTGGGGTTGCACCAAGTGCTTCTTTATTAGCCGCTAAAGTCCTCAATAGGCAAGGTTCTGGCTATCTTAGTGATGTTATTGCTGGAGTTGATTACTGTGTACAAAACGGTGCGAAGGTTGTATCTATGAGCCTAGGTTCAAGTTCAGATGTACAAGTAGTGCATGATGCAGTTGATGCTGCTTATGCTAGTGGTGCACTAGTGGTGGCAGCTGCTGGCAATGATTATGGTGGAGCTGTTTCTTATCCAGCTGCATACGACTCAGTAATTGCGGTTTCTGCAACAGATAGTAACGATATCATAGCATCTTTCAGTAATGTTGGACCACAAGTAGAATTAGCCGCTCCAGGAGTGAGTATATTATCTACCTATAAAGGTGGTGGATACGCTACTCTGAGCGGAACCAGCATGGCTACACCGCATATTTCAGGAGTGGCAGCATTAGCAATACAATCAAATCCTTTGCTAAGTAATACTGAAATCAGAGCTCTATTACAAAGTACTGCTGATGATTTTGGTGCAGTTGGTAAGGACAATTTGTTTGGATATGGGTTAGTGGATGCTGAATTGTTGAATTAGTTTTTTCTTTTATTCTTCTTTTTTTAGATTAATACGCTTAATCAATAATATAATCTTCTGTACTTATCTCATTTGCGGGGAAAACCTTTTGATGATATAAATCCTTGAGAACTTCATTATTTATATGCACTTCAATCTCTGGTTTAATCAAGCTAATATTTACCAAAGCTATTTGCCAAGAGTCAATTTCAATTATTTTTTTCTCTAAGCTTTCACATACAAGGTTAGATTGTACTCTCCCTTTTCTAGTTATTTCTTTTCTAGAGAAGTTATTATTGAGAAGATAACTTACCTTTTCTTGAGCAGATAATGTTTGTAAATTAATAGTTTGAACTTCTTGGTAGTTTTCAGGATTAAAAAGATAGAGAAAACAACCGCTTTTAGAATAAATATTTGTTAGGTCCAATCCGGGAAGATACATTTTAACTGCCCCAATCCAGTCTCCACTTTCTGTTTTTGGCTTTATATAAGTAAGGTTCCTTTTTTGCACCATCTCTCTATTGGTAGATCCCATCCACATAGCCATCCAGGCAAAATGAGGTTTGGTTACATAAATACCATAAGCATTTTCATATTCCCAGCGCGATTGTGCTCCAGTAGCATGAAGATGATCTAGGGGAAAACTTTTTCCATTAGCCCAATAACTATTTTTTTTAAGGAACTCATTGAGATCTTCTGTGCTATTTATGCCTTGTTTAATCATCATTTTTAAAAAGAACAAGGTATTTAAAAAGAGATTGAAAGCTCCTTCTTTATCAGGGTTTCTCCAATAGATTTTTAACTTCTCAATAGTTTATAACTCTCATGAAAGTTCCAACACAACATCCTCAAGAAATAGAAGTTTGGTATATTTTACCGGCAATTAGGAAAGAACTAGTTACCGTTCTGAAGGAAAAAGGAAAAACACAGAAAGAGATTGCAGTATTATTAAGTATAACAGAGGCCGCAGTTTCCCAATACACCACTAAAAAAAGAGGAATAGGAATAATTTTTCCGCAAGAAACCAAGGATTTTATCAAAAAGGCTGCTTTAGAAATTACTGATCCTGCTTCGGCTTTTCATCAGATTCAGAAGATTAGTGAGCAGATTAAGAATTCTAAAGTATTGTGCAAACTTCATGCGCAAATTGAAGGAAATTTGAAAGGCTGTGATGTTTGTTATACGAAATGAATTATTAGTTAAAGGAAAAGCCTATATCTAAACCACTTCTACCCTAGACTTATTTCTGATATTTTTCTTGCTCAAAGTTTCATCAACGCCATCTTTTCGTGGAACTGCTCCAGTAAGAATAGTGATCACCGATTCCATGAAAGGAAAAAAGCCTATCCACAGCAAGAAGGAATTCATCCAGCCAAAGGCAATGCAATAATGTTTGGATGATGCTTAGGAGAAAGAATAAGTCTTTTTCTCTGTAAGAAAGCAATAACACTTGAAACTTGGTCTTGGTGCGCCCATTTGTGAATTTGATTAGTAAAGAGCCCCACAAAGGTAAAAAGGCCAAAGAAACTCATTAAAAAGTATGAAGAATACACCAAATGAAAGAAAAGATATCCAAATAGCTGGAGAGGTACAACAACTAAAGCAACATCTCCATTGGTTTGAAGAAAATTGTGGTGAGTAATTCCTTTCTGATCAACATGATGCATTCTAAAAGATTGAATTACTGCCTTTCCTATAATTGGCCAATTAACATTTCCCCAAGTATCTGCCGCCCAATGGAAAAATCCAGACAGAAAATCAGCAACCAGGATAGCTAGGAAGAGAACAAGGGTAAGGCCTACTGCTTTTCCAAAAGTAAAACCTGATACTATCTGAGAGAAAAAAAGTACGGAAAGTATAACAAATCCAGCTAGAGAAAATACTTGAAGCACCCTCTGAGTTAAGCTATAACCTTTCTGTAAATGGACAAAGGAGTTCTTCTCCTGAGATGTTTTCTGGGCCATACTAAGCTTATTTCAATAGGAGGGTTTTTAAGCTTTTCGGTTGATTGTCCCTTATTAGTAAC
>Ga0209542_10016577_pt1 | contig 12206 bp, 13 predicted proteins | sample RifCSPhighO2_01_FD_184028 | JGI IMG/M metagenome (GOLD analysis project Ga0209542, IMG submission 184028) | Soil microbial communities from Rifle, Colorado - Rifle CSP2_plank highO2_0.1 (SPAdes) (version 2) | ecosystem: Environmental > Terrestrial > Deep subsurface > Rock core/Sediment ...
GAACAACCGGCGCGCCGTCATCAACTGGAAATTCACCAAAGACGACGCACGGAGAGCGCTGAAGTATGAGGTGGAGAACTAATTTAATTCAGTACTAGGCCTTCACTTTGAGAACCCTCGGTTCTCAACGGGCTTCGCCCTGCTCTCCGACACGGGAAAACTACAGTTTTCCCGACCCCTTTCGCCGCGCCTTGGAGGCGCGCGAAAGCTCCTGCGTGCAGCAACCGAAATCTGCCGAAATAGTACCACCCATCCTCTTGACTGTCAACAAGCCGCAGGTGTACAATCTTGCTCGGTGCCCGGAGCTGTTTCGGGCCCGTTTGAACCTGATGGGAGAAAGAATAAGATGCGCCATCATATTCACAGTGCTGAAATCAGGCGTCGGGGTCAGCAATCAAGGGTGGCAAACGCGCAGCGCAAGCGCAACATCGCCCAGAAGCGAGGGCGAGAAGAAGCGATGCGCAGGCGCATGCGCGTCGAGCGGCTCGCCCCTCGCATCTATCTGGCAGAAAGGCAGGAGTCTCGCACGCCCGCACGGCGGCGCGGAATCATGGCTCTGCGCGCGGCAGCGGCAAGTGTCGTTGCGGCGCTCTTTGCGCCCTTTGGCTACGCCAAAGCCTAACCGGCGCGCATTTACAGAAATCGGCCCCCCGCAAGGAGGGGCCGATCGTTTTCATTGACACCTTTCTTCCCGCTGCTATATAATGCGCCCGACTTTAGAAAGCTAGAGAATCATCACTATGGCGAAAGCAAAGAAAAAGGCTCCGAAGAAAGGAGGGAAGATCTCGGGTCCCGCCCGAACCCCCAGCACCCAACCGATACAACCCCTGGGCGATCGCGTCTTAGTGAAGCGCCTCGATACGGAAGATATGAAATCCCCCGCGGGCATCATCATTCCCGACACGGCCCAGAAGGAGAAGTCAAAACGCGGTCTCGTCATCGCGACGGGCCCCGGCAGGATAAGCGACGAGGGGAAGCTCATCCCGGTTTCGGTCAAGGCGGGAATGAAAATCTATTTCAATGCCGGCTGGGACAATGAAGTGAAATTCGATGGTGATGAGGCCGAGTACTTCCTCGTCCATGAATCTGACGTCCTTGCCGTAATCAAATGAATTTACTAGAACCTATCACCTAGAACCTAAAACCTATGTCTGCCAAAAAGGTTATATTTGATCAAGAAGTAAGGAATGCGCTGAAGCGCGGCGTGGATATCGTCGCAGGCGCGGTGCGCGTCACCTTGGGCCCTCGTGGACGCAACGTCGCCATCGACCGCTCATGGGGTGGGCCCACGATCACGAACGACGGCGTTTCCATCGCCAAAGAAATTACACTCAAAGACAAGTTCGAGAACATGGGCGCCGGTATCGTGAAGGAAGTCGCGACGAAGACGAATGATAAAGCAGGCGACGGCACGACGACCGCCGTCGTCCTTACGCAAGCACTCGTGCATGAGGGTCTTAAGAGAACGGCGATGGGCGCGAACGCCATGATGATCCGCCGCGGCATCGAAGCAGCGACGAAAGACACCGTCGAAGAATTGAAGAAAATGGCGAAGCCGATCAAAGGCAAGAAGGATATCCAGCAAGTTGCCTCCATTTCTGCAGAAAATCCGGAACTTGGCACGAAGATCGCCGACGTCGTCGAGAAAGTCGGGAAGGACGGCGTCGTTACCGTCGAGGAGTCGCAATCCATCGGCATCGAGACGGATTACGTGGAAGGCATGGAATTCGACCGCGGCTACGTCTCGGCCTATATGATAACGAACGCGGAGCGTATGGAGGCAACGGTCAAAGATGTGCCGATCCTCATTACCGACAAGAAGATCTCCACCGTGAAGGAGATATTGCCGCTCCTTGAGAAGCTGGCTGCATCAGGGAAGAAAGACCTCGTCATCATCACCGATGACGTGGACGGCGAGGCCCTGGCAACGTTCGTCGTCAACAAGCTCCGTGGCGCCTTTAATGTGCTCGCGGTGAAAGCCCCCGGCTACGGCGACCGGAAGAAAGAAATGCTCCAGGACATCGCGATCACCGTCGGCGCACAAGTCATCTCCGAAGACCTCGGTATCAAACTTGAGAATGCAGAGCTCTCGATGCTGGGGCGCGCACAACGCGTCGTCGCGACGAAGGACTCGACGGTGATTGTGGGCGGGAAGGGGAAGAAGAGCGATATCCAGGATCGTGTCGCAGCGCTCCGCAAGCAGAAGGAGAATAGCGATTCGAAATTCGACAAGGAGAAACTCGACGAGCGCATCGCGAAGCTTTCCGGCGGCGTCGCGGTCATCCGCGTCGGCGCGGCGACGGAAATGGAAATGAAATATCTGAAAGATAAGATCGAAGATGCAGTGAATTCCACCAAGGCTGCTATTGCAGAGGGGATTGTTCCGGGCGGCGGCACGGCATTAGCGAAGGTTGCGGACAAGCTCATCAAAAAAGTTGACGCAAAGGCGCACGACGAATACACGATAGGCTATCGCATTCTCGTCTCCGCGCTCTCTGCGCCGTTCCTGCAGATCGCAAAGAACAGCGGCCGCGAAGACGGGCCAGTCATCCTCGAGCATGTCGTGAAGCGAAACGGCGTATTCGGCTTCGATGCCGCGAGCGAATCCGACGAACCGGCGATCGTTGACATGTTCGAGGCCGGCATCATTGACCCGGTGAAAGTGACGCGCAGCTGCGTCGAGAATGCGGCATCTGCCGCGGCAGTCCTCCTCACGACCGAAGCGGCCGTGGCCGACGAGCCGGAAGAGAAGAAAGGCAATAACCATGCGCATCCGGGTGGTATGGGGATGGACGAAGAGATGTAGATAGGACTTACGCAAATGGCGCATTTCAGCGTTGTGCGGCAGAAAATGCTCCTCACCGTACCACAGTACGCCTCGTCGAATTTTCTTTGCGCGCCTCGAACTGCATCCATTTGCGTAAGTCCTAGTAGAATAAGTTCTCAACAGAAACTCCGCGCGGCCGCTCGAAAGGGCGGCCGCGCCGCGTATAATGCGATTAATGGCGCATATGCGATATGCGACGGGCATCCTCGCGGTGGGGATTATTGTTGTTGCCGGGCTTTTTTCTTTTCATTTTTCTAGTGCCCAAGGTGGTGCAGTGCCAAATTATCTTGAACAATCGTTGTACGTGAACGAACAGTGCGCGAAATGGTGGGAGGAAGAACAGAAGAAGGAACCAAAGGATCAAAAAGAAACAGGTCCTGAATGTCTTGTCTGGGTAAAGTGTTCACCGCTTATAGGACAAGGGCCGGGAGCACAAGTGGCGGCCGCTGTTTTGGCCCAACAGTGTTATGTGGAAGGACATTGTTTGCGCGATAAATGCAAAGGCGAAGGATTGCCTGGATTGCCTGTAGAAATACAACCACAAGATTTACCGCCGAACGCACAGACTTCGCCTCTAGATCCGAATACACCTGCGATTCCAAACACGAACCCGAATGCCCCTTCTTCCTCAATACAACCCTCTGACATTTATCCAGTGCCGCCCGATACGAATGTCACAACTCTCGACCCTAATGCGCCAGTCTCCACTCCGCCTCCTAATGCTCCCGTTTCTTCGCCTCCGCCCTCTTCGGTCACGAGTGGCGGCGGCGTGCAACCGACGTTGCCAATCAACCCGCAGCCCTTGTTGCCGTCTCTCCTTCCCAATACTTCTGTGGGTGAGGTCCCGAGCGGGGGGCTCCAGCCGGGCGGCATGTTCGGCAACCCGTATTCTTCCGGGAGCACGTTTGGCAGTGGCGACTTCAGCTCCGGATCAGGAAGCGCTTCTGGAAACGGATTTTTCAACTTTTTCGCGGGTCTCGCAAATTGGCTCTCTGGTCTTGGGGCGAGGAGTTCACGAGGGAGTAGTAATACCGGATCTTCTTTCCCTCCACCGCGGCCCGCTCCGCAGCCGCCGCCCACTCAAATAGCTCAAGCGCCGGACATCAATCAGCGCACTGAAGATATGATACGCCGTCTTCAGCAGCGCGAGGACGTGCAAGAAGCGGCTCGTCGCGCGGAAGAAGAGCATAGAAAAAGGATTGAAGATGCTCTCAAATTAGGAGCGCCGGGTCCCCTCGATGGCGGGTGGTCGGATCGTTCGGGTTTACCCAAACCGGGGCAGAAAACGCCGGAAGAGCAGTTGCGAGATGATGCGGAACGGGCCTCGAACCCCGTCTTTCCTCCCGGAGCTGTCCAGGAAGAACAAGAAAACCTTCTTCCTTCTTCGCCGCGCAGCGAGAACGGATCAGGAGGCACGCAAACTTCGGCGAACGAACCGGGCACACGCACCGACGAGAGCCCACCGCTCCCTAAACATCCCGACTGGTGGCCGCAGGATCTGGAGAGGAAACTTGCCGAGAAGTTAGAACAAGGCTACACCGGAGGTGAAGCGCTCCATGCGGCAGGAGATGAATATGCAGACGATGTGATCAGAGGCCTTATGACTGGCGATATCGCGGGGGATGCGGAAGCGGTGGGAACCACCCGCCGTCTTCTGCAGGAGAAAGTCGGAGGCGCAACGTCCGCGCGGGATCGGTACGCAATTTCCGCTTTCGGTGAGCGGGAATTGATAGACTCTCTGCCATGGCTGCCGGATATGTTCAAATCAGAGGAGCAGCGGGCGCTCAATGCTGCGCTCGGTCGGCAGAACCTCCTCGGATACGCGGAAGGCATTGCGAAGCTGCGGCAGGACGTCGCAAACGGCGTGCCGCGCGCCGACTCCTCGCTCTCGCCGAAGCAGGCCGAGCTGCAGGAGCTTGCAAAGAATTACAACGATCTCTCGCAGCAAATCGTCAATGCGAAGGAAGCGGCGGGCTGGGGGACACGATTGAGGGGCGCGCTCCTTCCCGAGTCATTAGAGCCGCAGGCAATCGCGGAGATCAAGGCGATGGAGAAGGCGCTTGCGAACATGGAAGAACGGATCGTCGCGTTCGCGCGAGAGAACGACATGGGCCTCACGTATTCCATGAAGCTGGGAGAGCCGTGGCAGATCTCTCTTGATATTGGAGGCGCGGTCGCTCCGAACACGCCCGTCTCCGGTTTGCCGGCCTCTACGGCAGAGACGCCATCTGCCGGCGCAGAGTTTTCAAGCTTTCCCGCGGAGACAATCCCTCCGGAAGCAACGCTTGGGTCGGCAGCTCCTCCAACTCCTCCAACTCCTCCCGCACAACCAACACCGCAACCCGCAACGCCGCCCCTGCCGGTACAAAAGCCACAGCCTCCAGCGCAGCCAGCTGCTCCTCCTTCGGCATCCCAGCCGCCACCTTCTGCGCCGAGCGCACCGGGAAGCGGGCCGGCACCAAGTGCAAGCAGCAAGCCAAGCGGTGGCGGCTTCATACAAGGCGGCCTTGATTTCCTAAACGCGCTCTTACAGAGCCTCTTGGGCTTCTTCACCGGCGACTCAAATGCGGGTGAGGGAAACTCGTTTTCGCCGCAACCCCCGCCGCAACAACAGCCGCCGCAACAGACCACGCTTCCCTCTGCGGCCATTACCGCGAATCCCTCACTCTTGGATGCAGGAGAATCCACGCAGCTCTCATGGTCGAGTGTCGGCTCGCCAAAGTGCGCGATCGTTGACGCGCTCCTGAACGTCATCGCGAGCGGGGTGAATGGCACCGCATCATCGCCATCACTCCAAGAGTCATCGCGCTTCGGCATCATCTGCGATATCGAAGGGGGGAACGATAAGTTCGTGAACGAAACCCTAGTGCGCGTGGACGGCGACGATACCGATCCGCCGCCGTTGTTCTCGCACAGCGGCCCGGTATCTCAAGCGGCACCCGCAAGCGGCAGCGGCCCGAATGATTCTTCCGGCACAAGCGCAGGAGGAGGAACCGGAAGCGGCGGCACAGGCGGCAGCAGCAACGCTCCGCAACCCATCGACGTCCGCACGTGTGATCCCGAACAGCCCATCGACTCCTTCATTAGATGTCTCTGCGAAGCCGAACCCAACCCCGCCGGCTGCACGATCCCGCCAGGAGGGATTTAAGCGCGGCTTGACGCACGCATACTACGAGATTATGATATTCATACTTTCTTACATTCATTATTTTCTAAGCGTATGACGATTACGATAAGCAAAATAACGCGCGTGGGGCAGATTACACTGCCGAAGAAGATCAGAGGCGGACGGGCTTTTGTCGGTGCGCACGCGGTCACGTTTGAAGACCGCGGAAATGAAGTGGTTGTGAGGCCGCTACGGCACGAGAAGGCATATCCTGCAAAAAAGCGGCATGATCATTTATCTGTTGTTGAACACACTATGCGCGACTGGTCGGATACAGCACACGACGACCTGTTCGAGGTTCCCGCAGCATGAAGCAAGGAGAGATCGTCATGCTGGAGTTTCCATTTTCGAACGTGGCGGAGAAAAAGTGGCGACCGGCGGTGGTGCTCTCAAATGAACGCTACAATCGGCACGCAAATGTGCTCTTGGCCGGCGTATACGGTAAAAAGCAGCCGTGTTCAGTGCGTATCACTAACGGCGACGTCCAGAAGCGACGCCTGCGCAAGACGTCCTATGTCAGTCTGCAAAACGTGTTCAGCGCCGACAAATCACTCATCAAGCATTCCGCCGATCTCCTGACACCGCAAAAACTCAAGGAGCTTTTAGCGGAAGCTAGAAAGTATCTGTAATGGCAGAATGGTTTTGTCGCTGCTTCGCCGAGCCCAATCCCGCCGGCTGCACCATCCCGCCGGGAGGGCTCTAACGCTTCATAGCGCAGCGTGATACACTGCTGCAATGCAGGTAGCTGATATACAAAAGAAAATCGCACCGATATTACGCGCGCACGGCGTGCGCCGCGCGTCTCTTTTCGGGTCGCATGCGCGAGGCGATGCGCGCGAAGACAGCGACGTCGATATTCTCATTGAATTTCCCAAGGGGAAGAGCCTACTTGATCTTATTGGCTTGGAAAGGGAGCTTGCCCGAGAACTCGGAAAAAAGGTAGATCTCGGAACGTATAAATCCGTTTCGCCGATGTTGCAAAAATATATCGCGCAAGACGAACTCCAGCTTATATGATAAAAGCTTCGGATGTGCTGCTTGATCATATAGCCGAACACATCACACGCATTGAAAAATCCGTTGGCACTATCACGAAAGAGGATTTCTTTCAGGATGTGGATATACAAGATGCGATAGTAAGGCGTTTGGAAATTATAGGAGAAGCCGTGCGCAATCTCCCTCCGGATCTTAAAGCGAGGCACCCGGACATTCCATGGCAAGACATCGCTGATATGCGCAACAAACTCATCCATGAATATTTTGAAGTTGATGTGGAATTGGTGTGGGATGTGGTGCAAAGGCATATACCACCCCTGAGGGCGAAGGTGCAGGAATTGCTCAAGATGTAACTTCAGCGTCTGCGAAGCCGAACCCACCCCCGCCGGCTGCACCATCCCACCGGGAGGGTGGTAAGCAAAATGCAAAATGCAATTGTTTGACTGCCTTTAGCGAAGCATGTTAGGGTGGCATATGTTGAATATGTCCATCTTCTTTCATAAGGGTCATGGTTTGCATGTGCGACCACTGTCGCACCTCTAACATTTTCAATTGAATAGGGCTTTATGCGAGGGATTAACACTTAGATTTTGTGCTGTTATGAATGAAACATATATTCGGCTTGAAGGGAAAGAAACTGGCAAGACCAGCCTGATTCTCGTGGGCGTACATGGAGATGAGCACTGCGGTATCGAAGCGATCGAGAAGATACTTCCGAACCTGGAGATCGTGCGTGGCACCGTGCTGATTGAATACGGGAACCCACGTGCAATAGGACAGAAAAGACGGTTTACAGAGTCAAATCTGAATCGGATGTTCAAAGATGATGCAACCCTTACATCAAAAGAAAAGTCCAGTTACGAATACAAGCGAGCTCAATATTTAAAAACCTTGTTACAGCAAGCAGATGTTCTGTTGGATGTTCATGCAAGCTTCACTCCTGCGAGTAAGGCATTTCTGATCTGCGAAGCAAATGCATATCACCTTGCTGCGAAGTTGCCGTTCGATACCGTCGTTTCCGGCTTTGACGATGTGGAGCCCGGCGGCACTGACTATTACATGAATTCTATCGGCAAAGTGGGCATTAGTGCAGAATGTGGCTCTCTCGAAGACCCAGCCGCAACAGAACGAGCCGCCGATGTCATAGTCAATTTTCTAAGGGCCCGCGGGCATATTCCGGAAGCATCAAAATCACCTAATTTGCCACAATCCTACATTAGAATGCACACTTTGTATCTTACCGAGACAAGCGAATTTGAATTACTACGACCTTTTGCAGACTTCGATCCTATCTTAAAAGGAGAGATTATCGGTATCGATGGAGCCCGGACGATACGAGCTGATGACGATTGCATCATTCTGTTTGCTTGTAATCAAAACAAGGTTGGAGACGAGGCGTTTTTGCTGGGAAAAAGAAGAGCGACCGAGCAGATTTGATACTACTCGGCCGCCGAGTCTACCATCACATGACCATAATGACCCTACCTTCGGAAATGTGTTGGACGATAGTCCCGCACATTCCCTCAACGAGTTTTTCCATCGGAGATTTGTGTAGGGTTCGGAGCAACACACGCCCTTTTTCTTTATCTTGCGTAATGGCCTGGACAAGGTTCTTGCCAATACCTTTCCTTCTATAGGGAAGAAGGAGAGCGACCTCATCAATGTAGAAATACGTACCGTGAAGACCTTCGTGGATTCGAGGGGCCTCCAGGTAAGAACTCGCTTCAGCATTGAGTTCCATTTGATAGCCCCACGCAAATCCAACCAAACCCTCATCGCTTTTTGCGACGACAAGGCTTAATAGCCACTATCAATCAGCGAAAACAGAACCTTGTTTATACACATTTTTTTGGGTACCCCATCTTGACGTAACTAATTTTACGAAATGCTAAGTTTAGCGTTTGGGGCGACTTGCACCCGACCCCCGGCTCTGCGTTCAGATTCGTTCGTGTGTTATTATTTCTTCTATGACGAAACCGCGATATGCAGATCACGTCAGGCAGATAGTTGAAAAGTTCGATCCCGGAGGCTCGAACCGTTATTTTCTATTTGGCTCTTCGACCCGCAAAGAAAAATTCCACGACATTGATCTTGGCGTTGTGGGGAATAAAGTATCGCGCAGGAAACTGTCGGAACTGAAGGACTTCTTTTACGACTCTCGCATTCCCTATAAAGTAGATGTCGTTGATTTCGATGCGGCCGACAGTGATTTCCGTGAATATGTCCTGAATAACGAACCGATCATATGGATACGATAGGTGCAGCGCGGGTTCAGGAAGAAGATGAAATATCAATACGTAGTCGTTGTGTTCCTAATACCTACATTGTTTCCATAGCGAGCAATGGTATTGATTTGAAATCGCGAACGTTTCTGGTTAAGAGAGTCGTATTAGTGAAGAGTGCCGTGGCGGCAATGAGGCTATCAGCTAGTTTAACGTTATGTAAACGACCAATCGCTCCCGCTCGATCGGCGATTGTCATGTCAATAGTGATGACTGAACAAATAAAAAGAAAGGTACGAATCGCGTGTTCTTCAGAGGGAGTAAGTTTGGGGAAACGTAAAAGCTCCGCAACGGTAATGGCAGAAACATATAGCGGCATACCGGCCATAAGTGCTTTCTCGATACGAGCGCAAACAGAAGGCTCATTACCAATGTAGTAGAGGACGACATTGGTGTCGAGTGTATACATGGACTATCCAATGTTTCGGTCAAGTCCTTTTCTGATACGTGCAAGCGTACGCAGTGATTGTTTGAGCGGACGTTTCCACATGCCGCGCGTGCTGCGAGCAATCGCAAGCTTTTCAGCGGGAGCGAGCAGCGCAGTCGCGCTCCCACGTCCAAAATCTGAACGATGTTGCTTAAGCGTCATTTTACTCATGCCACAAGCATACCATACTAATGCCCCGTATACGTCCGTCATCGCAATTGAGTATCGAGGAGCAGAGTAGATATCACGTTGCAGCTCGCATCACTCAAAGGTTATACACATTTTTTTGGGTACCCCATCTTGACGGAACTGATCTCATGAAATGATTGTTTTAGCGTTCGGGGCGGCTTGCTCCCGACCCTTGACGACCGGCTCTTTTTGTACTAGCGTAACAGAGGAGGTACAGCGAAAGGCTAAAACAATGCTAGTTTCCCCCCGAAGGACGCTGGCTTTCGTGGCAGTGGCATTAGTATCGTGGATTGGACCCTCGTCCATTCCCGAGAACAACTTGCTTGCGCTAATCGAGCAAGCAGGCCAGGAACTTCAGACAACTGTCGGAGAACAACTGGACCTTGAACTGCGTCCAGAAGATTTTCCGACTCGTCCACTCCCTGAGCAGTTGCCCCCACCACGTGAGTACGAGCATGTTTGACAAAAGACCCCGCCGCGCTTGCGACGGGGTCCCGCTATTCATACGTATATGGGGAAATCGAGCTTTTATTGATGCAATTCCCTTTATAATGATGTGCAATGATATTCGCGCGAGTCGCGGCGGTCTTTTTCCTTGTAATCAGCGTGATGTTGTTTACGTTTGGAATTGTATTTGCGCAAAATCAATGTGCTGGAGGAGCGGCAAAAATAAATTGTGCCGTTAATGGGGCTATTAGTTACGTATGTCCAGAAGACTGCCCTGCTCAGCAAAAAGACAATGTCTCTGGAGGGCAGCAGCAAGGTGAAGCTAACGCCAGCACGGAAGGTGATAAGAGCAAAGAAAAGGCACTTGAATGTGACAAAGTAAATCTCACGGGCTTGTTGGGCGGTATTACCACCTGCTGGAAAGAGGGCATACGCGGCGGAAAGGAAGAAAAAGCGTGCGCGGTGAAGGGGGTCACCTGTCAGTCTCTACGAAAGCAAGCTGAAGATATTATGAAGTATGGACAGTCAAACGTTGGGGAGCAGGGGCTTCCTGGGTCTCAAAGTGGTGCTACTGATCTGGGAGGAGCCTTAGAACGGGGACCTCAAATAAGGCAGGCTGTATACGATGAGTATAAAGCGACAGGAGGAGAATTATCGTATCAGGATTTTTTCAATCAACCTTCTCAATCGAACTGGACTCCAAGTCCTGAATTGGAAAGTGCTATTAATCAGGCCGGACAAGAACTTTCCCAAATGCTTGATTATCTTGGTCAAACAGACAACCTTCCTGCAAATCTTCAGAACAACGCCGCATTTCAACAGTTAAATGATTTCTTTAAACCGCTTGATTTGAGCATGACTCCTGAAATGTTTCAGCAGTTTGATGCGGCGCGAGGCATCGACACTCCTGATTGGATTGCGCGAGCTTCCGCAAACATGGCAAATGAATGGTTGGGCAAGGTGAATCCGGACACTCCGTACTATACAGCTGACGGTGAATCAACGTTCGGAGAACAGGGCCTGACGTCGGGGGGACCGAATACGTCAGCTGACGGCTCGCCAGCTCCGACTTCTCTTTTCGGACGAGCGATGGCGGCAATCCAAGAATGGTACGACCAGAACATTGCCGAACCACTCGCCAACTTCTTCAGTCCGCCGCCTCCGCCCGAAAGTGTCACATTTCCAGAGGCTCCAGAAACAACGATAACAACAGAATTTCCATCGTCGGACGCCATTCTCGACGAAATGGACATGCTGCCTTCGCCAGAAGCCATAGGACAGCAATTTGCTGGCACTAATCCTGACGCGATACAAGGCAAGAACTTTCTTGACAGCATCTTGAATAAACAAGCCGCGGGTCAGGCAGTGGATGAGGCAGAAGCCGCAGCCGCAGCCGCGATTGCTGAAAGAATGCAGGCGCAGGCACAAGAGGCCTATGATAATAGGAGTGGAATAGCACGCATGTTAGAGGCCGTTGGTTTCCAATCAAAGGAAGAAATTGCTCTCGCAGAGGCAAATATGCGGCTGAACGCAATCAGGGAAGGTCCTGTCAAGCCGCTTGATCTTGGTGCCGAGGCTGTCAAAATTAGTCCTGATTCAACAGCGGACAACATAAAATTCGTCACCGCAGGTCTATCAGGTCAATCTGGAGAACAACTTCAAGCTACCTGGAATAAGGCGTACGAAGCAGGGAAGTTTGCATATGATTCGGCTACCACTCCTTGGGGACCAGGAAATCCTACGTATGATGCTTTGAATGGACCTGGCGCAGAATACGCAGCACCGATAGTCGCTGAAGGATCATTCCAAGATCAGGGTCTTCCTGGCGCACGAACAGGGGATGTAACACCTCGAGGACTAGGAACATTCGGT
>Ga0209542_10016578_pt1 | contig 12205 bp, 10 predicted proteins | sample RifCSPhighO2_01_FD_184028 | JGI IMG/M metagenome (GOLD analysis project Ga0209542, IMG submission 184028) | Soil microbial communities from Rifle, Colorado - Rifle CSP2_plank highO2_0.1 (SPAdes) (version 2) | ecosystem: Environmental > Terrestrial > Deep subsurface > Rock core/Sediment ...
AGATTACCGAACCAAATGTAACCAAATTATCGAGAATCTCTGTACTCATAAAAAATAGCCTTTATTTGACAGATGAATTAATTTGATGAATCCCATGATAATAAACGAACATCTTGATGTGAATATCGTAGGTTATTAATGGGAATCGGTTAAAATCAACAACTAAATTCAATAAAAAATACTAAGTGGCAAATGTTCATGAGTAACATTTTTCGTATTTATCTGGGCTGGAGAAGTCAAGCTCTAAGTAGATTCGTGCTCCATAAAAGAACTTCCTTGTTTTCAAAAACAAAATATTTTTCCCTCGGAGGACAGGCAAGAGACAAAGGAATTCAGAAATTCAAAGAATCTTTGCATCAATTCAAAAAAGTAGACAGATATTATATAGTTACTGACGAAAAGATTAACTAATCCTCAAACGTCTTTCTTAACAGCTTCCTTGATGTTTTTATTAAGCTGTTTCATACTCTCTTCTAATTGATCTTTATTCTTCGTTCCTGTACACACAAGTTTTCCATTGCTGAATAATAAGAAAGTAGCTGTCGGGTCAACCAATTTATAAACAAGACCTGGAAACTGCTCTGGCTCATATTCCGTATTTTCAAGTTGAAGAGCAAGAGTATTCAAATTCAAAGTCAAATCAATACTTCCAGATGCAACAATATTCTGAACTGTTATCTTTGGGACATCTGTTATCTTAACTCCGATTTTTCCAATTTGTTTTATAACCTGCTGTATGACTTCCTTGACCTGCCCGACGCTCTTTGTCCCTGTGCATACCAAGTTTCCAGAAGAAAAAACTAAAACAGCAGACTTTGGCTCCTTTATCCTTAAAACAAGACCTGGAAACTGTTCAGGATTATATTCAGTATTACTCTGCGTCCTTGCCAATTTGGTCAAAGAAACAGGCTTGCCTAGAGACGTAGTAGCGACGATATTTTGTATTTTTAGATTAGATTTTTCGGCCATTCTTAAATTAGTTATCCTTTATAAAGGCTAACCCTTTATAAACCTTCCTTTCACCAATTTTTTAATCATTATCTCTCAATACTCAGTACAAATCAAATTTCCAATTTTATCAACTTTCTAAATCTTAAACCATGCCCATAAACAGCCTTACTTTTCCTATGATATTTGTAAATAAATCTAACAACAAAGAATAATACAACTAAAGATATTAAAAATACTCCTACAATAGATAATCTTTTCCTAGCGTTTGTAGAAATAACAAATCCTATATTGGAAGTGGAAGAAGGCAAAAATATCTTCTTTTCTTTATTTATTAATGCAACCCCATCATTAAACTCCATTACAAATACAAATTCTCCAAAAGAATTTTTAGGAAGTTTAAATTCAATATTTTCTTTCTTTTTTTCTCTATTTAGCAATTTAGTGGCTGCCTGCCCCCTATACCTTGTTATATTATCTAAATCTTTCATTTCATAAATAACAGATATATCATGATCCTCTCCAGAATATTCATTCAAATTATAATAGACTTTTAAATTTCCACCATTTCTTTCATATTCTCCAATCTCTCCTTCAAATGAATTCCTATATACATTAACTTTTATTTTTATATCTGAAGAACCTTCATCACAGACCATCTCAACATTTGATAAGAACTCTCCGTGCTCTCCTTTATCAGGAACATTTACATTTATATCATAAACAAATTTCTCACCCTCTCCCAATCCCTTTGTTTGGTCATTACTTAGCCAAGAAGCTACATCTCCAGAAAATCTAAGTTTACAATTATTCAAAAATATATTTCCAATATTTATGACTTGTAATTTTGCATTTCCGCTAGTACCTTTTTTCAAAATAATCTCTTCTAAAAATGATAGATTAATTTTTACAATCTTCGTTATATTCTTAGGTTTCAAAATTCCTATACTTCTACTACCCCCGCCACCAAGTCCTCCTTCATTGCCCCCGCTAGGCGGCGAAACTGCATTTCCACTATCGGCAGTAACAAGAAGCCTTATCCTTGGAGCATTATCACTTTCTGAACTAAGCGAAGTGTTAAATCCAGAAGATGTTGCCTTGCAAGTTGTTTCCAACTGCCCATAATAAGTATTTATCGAGGGATTATTTATTGTTAAAGATAATGCTAAAGATTCTCCTATATTCAAATTAAAGTTATTGTTAGAAAAACCCCCAAAATTAGATATATCAAATCCTGTTATATTCAGCATACAGCCCATTAAACTATGGTTTCCTGTGTTTCTCAAAACCCAGCTAAAAGTTTTACTCCCATCATTCTCCATGTTTGTATTAATATCGCAATTTCCTCCACTGCATCTAACATTATTCAAATTAAAAGCATCAATATTTCCGCTTGGAGGGTTTATACCTATTATTAAAGGAATAGTATAGTTCTTTCCGTCAAGAATTCTCATAATTGTAATGTTGCCCCTGTATATAATATCTTCCTGAACATTCTGAAAAATATCTATTCTGATTTGATTATTAAAGAGGTTGCTGTCATTATAAACTTTCTTGCTTAAAACAACGCTCTTGTTTGTGAATGTTAGATTAAAGTAAGTAGTATTTAACATGTGAGTAAAACTAAAATTGTAGTCTTCATTTGATAGATGATATAACGAGAGGTTCCAAATCAAAGTTTGGTTTTTAGGATCTGGAGTAAATTCATAAATAGAAGGAAAAATTCTGATCTCGCTTAAAACTCTAAATGTTCCGTTAACTCGAATAAAATTTGAACCATCAGATAAAATATAAGACCAATTCCAATATCCATAATCATTTATTGTATAATTGTCGCTCTCCCATATTAAATTTCCTCCAGAGCTATAATTTATTCCTTTCTTATTATTTATTGCTTCACTTCCATTAGGCGCAATCAAGCTAAAGTTAACAAAATCTGTAAAGTTCTCAGGATCCGTAACATTAACCTTAATAAAAAAGTTATCTCCATCAACAGGAACTTTTACGCTTCCATTTACAATAGTATTATTAGAATTTATTATTGGAACCAAATTAATGCCGCTTGAACTTACATTTACAAACCATGTTTCACTATTTGCTGTATAATTCTCATTTCCTAAATATATTGTGGTTATATTATAAATTTCAACATCACTAAACACAGTAAAATTTGATAAATTATTTCCAGAATTAATAAGTGTTCCATTGTTATAAAGTTGTATATTTCCTGTACCATTTATCAAAGTCCCATTTAACAATATGGAACTTCCTTGTATGATAGTTATATTGGCTCTCAAGTTATTCAAGAAAGTATAAACTGCTCCGTTTGCTTTCGTAACATTCAACCAATAATTAACACTAGTAGAACTATGATTCTGGTCTCCGGATGAAACAGCAGTTATATTGTAATATCCAAAACCTCTCGTAGCATTTAATCCATTTTCACTAGTTATCACACTCCCGTCTTGATAAATTGTTAAACTCCCGTATAATGTACTTGCGCTAATATTGCTCTGCTGAGGATATTGTATTGTAAGATTATTTGCATTTCCATTCAAAAGTAAACTGATGCTCCCATTTGATTTACTTATATTCAAAAAGAAAGTCTCTGTTCCAGAACTATGATTCTGATTTCCTGCAAAATATGCTGTAAAATTATAATATCCAGCTCCTCTTGTTATATTTAATCCGTTCTCACTTGTTGTTACATCGACTCCATCTTTATATAAAATAACTCCAGTTACATTTGAATAAAAACTTGCATTTGTCTGCACTCCAAATGTTGCATTCGCTCCAGATCTAGCCCCATTCAAATATAATCTAACATCTGGATTTGCTTTCTCAATAGTATAATACCTTATCCCAGTAGCATTATAATTCCCATTTGTATCATTTGCCCACCAATAATAATTATATGTTCCTGTAACAAAATTTGTCCTATTAAACATATAAACATTTGAGATATTTGTAATCTGTGTAGTATAATTTATTCCATTAAATTCAATTCCAACCGTTCCAATTGAACTCTCACTAACAGTCACATTAAATCTATATGTCTGTCCAGAAACATAGCTGCTTCCATTTAAAGGGATTTCTATAAAATTGGAAAATAATGGGGATGTTGTATCGGGCAAAGAAAAAACTAAAGTAAAATTAGTATTATTAAAAGCAGAATTCGAAGAGTTATCATAAGCCAAATAATTCCAAAAATAAGTTCCTGTTCTAGGTAAAGTGAAGGACAAATTAGAGCTAATACTTGCGTTACCAAGCTTTGTAAAATTAGTACCGACTAGCGAAGTTGAATTCCAAACATATAGCGTAGCATTTGAAACATTTATATTATCTGTAAATGAAGCTGTAAAATAACTAACATTTGTTGTTATTGCCGTGCTATTTATAGGGGAGATTAAATTAACTAGGGGTTTTGTCGTATCCGTAGATAAAATGGCATCTCCAGAAATAGAGACATTATCGACTCTGCAAAACTCTGAAACAGCCCCTGCGGTGCATTCAAATTTAATTCTAAAATTAGCATTATTATCAGCATTTGTGCTTAAATTAAACTCTTTAAAAATATAACCGGCATCGTCTGCGGAACTTCCCCCGGTTTGCTCCAGAATAATCCAACCCGTTCCGTCATTCCATTCCATTTGGAATTCATCTGCTATATCGAGAGCGATTAATTTTCTATAATATCTAATAGTTATATTTTCATACCCTTCAGTGCTAATGTTTTTTTCTATCACGCTCGCAGGCTCGCTAGTGCTCTGTGGTTGTGATTGTGCATGCCTAGTCCCTTCCTGAGGGCCAGTCACAGTATTTGTCCAGTTATTAGCTCCAGAGGCAGCAGTTAAGTTCCATCCGTTCAATGTTCCTGATTCAAAGCCATCAGAAAAAATTGTCGCAGCATTTGCAAAACTTATCATCATAAATATTTCAATAAAGAAAAACATAAAAGTAATTTTATTCTTATTTTTCTTGTAAAAGTCGTCCATAAATTCATTATAATTACTTTTGAACCAATTCGCAAATTGTTCTTCATTTTTTATTACTTTGTTCATTTCACCCTCCATAAATTCATTTTTCCTACTTTAAACCCTTCAATTTTTCCTTCTATTTGAAGCATTAAACAAGTTCTATCAATTGTATGCCAAGCTTTTTTTGTCAAAATTGTTATATCGGATGTAGATAATGGTCTTTCGGATTTCTTAACAAAGTCCTCAATTTCGTTCTTCAATAATTCATTTTTGCGAACAACAGCACTTTTATTAGTATTATTATTAATACTTTTCATAATACTTTTATTTGTGCTATCAACCATTCTAACAATAGTACTAAATACTTTTTAAATGTTTTCAGCAATTGCAATTCACAAGAATTTAAGCATCCAAATATAATCAATCAAAAAAGGTCAATAATACAGAGATTCCCGATAATTTGGTTACCTTTAGTTCGGTAATCTCTGTCTATACATTCCCGTTTTTTAGTAACTGAATCAACGGGAATGTCTATATATAAAATCCTACAAGCTCATCCCCTTAACTCTAATTATCAACCCTGTAAAATTCAAACTATTGTGAACTCTCCAGTAGATGGAATAGGCTGATTTCCAGCAGAATCATTAGCGTAAACCGTATATAAATAAACCCCGCTTATCAATTCCGTAGTATTATAATAATATCTATAAAATCCAGTCGAAGAGCCTGAAGAAGAAATATTCACATTATCAACTCTGCAAAATTCACTTACCGCTCCTGCAGTGCATTCAAATTTTATTTTAAAGTTTGCATTATTATTTGCAGAACTAGGCAAGTTAAATGTTTTAATAACATAATTTGCATCATTAGCAGAATTACTTCCAGTCTGTTCTAAGACATTCCATGCTGTGCCATCAAACCATTTTGCCTTAAATTCATCAGCAACATCTAATCCAACAAGTTTTCTGGAATATTTAATAGTAATTTCATTATATCCAATAGTACTAGTTGCTCTTTCTAAAACACTAGCAGGTTCGTTTGTTGACCTAGGTTGTGATTGCGCGTGCCATATTCCCTGGTAAGGATTTGTCTTTACAGCACTCCACTTTTGACCTCCAGAAACAGCAGTATTTGTCCATCCGTTCAATGTTCCTGATTCAAAGCCATCATAAAATATCATCGCTCCTTGTCCTACTTCTAAACTCATAGGATAATTTGTCTCCAAAATATTCACCCAAACAGATTGTACACCAATATTATCGCTCACATTTGCTTTTATAATCAATAATTCTCCCGAATTTAAGGGATCAGGATTATCCGATATACTATTAATGCTCGGTGGAATTCCATCAGAAATATTAAAATTCCCGCCAGGCAATTCAGGAGGTTGAGAAATCTGTTTATTCATTAACCAGTCAACAGCTGTCCATAAGAATGGCCAATCAGAGCCATTGTCATTTAATTCAGAACCAAAGTTATTCCCATCTCTATCACTGTTCTCCTCAATTTCAGGATGAGGACCAACCAGTAAAACTCTTCCTAAACCGTAATTAAAGCCAATTATTCCTGGGGAGCCATTGGCATTAGGGTTTGTAGGAACATTCCAAGAAGCAAAAGTCTGCATTTCCTGTCCTTGATAAGAAACAAAATAAGGCTCTCCGTAATATAATATATCTTCTGTAGCAGGTTCGTATATATTTGCTTCATGCGCCTGATTAATTGACATTGTAGTCATAACATAATCTGGCCAAGGTGCAATTTCATCTATCGGACCAATACAATCACCGTGAAACAAATTTAAATAATAAGGATAGTCTACTCCTTCCCATCTAACATTGTCACAAGCATAATATGCTCCAGCGCTCATCCCAATATATGCCCCTCCCCCAGCAACCAAATCTCTAATATGCTGATCTCCATTGTCATTTATAGATTTTTTATAATTATAAGCCCATCCTCCGGGCATAAAAATTCCTCCATATAACAATCTTAGATCATTATGATTTACATCCCAAGCAGAAACTTCTTCCCAAGTCAGATTCTTCCATTCCAAAAATTTTTCAAATGCAACAATGCTCGGCGCCCATGTACCAGATCCCGTATAGACAGCAAAATCAGCTCCCTGTAAAGCAGAAACCCTTATTCCAAATAAAAATATCCCCAAGATAAAAGTTATTAATATTGAAAGCCCCTTTTTCATACATTTTCTTAAATGCCACGATATTTAAATATTTGCGCATAGAAGAATATAATTCAAATCAAAAACAAGCTATTGTTCAATCAACTGTATCGACCAATAAATTTAAATACTTTTCATTACTATTGTAACCGTAGATTATTATAAAAGTAACCATGAAAATAGATGAGCATGAAAAAGCGTATAAAGAACATTTAAGCAACATTAAGAGAGCCATTGAAGAAGGTATAAATGAAAATCTTAAAATAAGCAACAATCTAAAAGAACAATATTAATCAAATTGTTCTTACTACCCAAACAGCAGAAAATCAATGATATTTTACTGTCTAAATGGTCTAAGTTTTTCCAGCCCTCTTCGATAAAATATAAAAATCCTTACTGCCCAGATGATAAAGTTCATAAAGCTAAAGAACATATAAAGACAACAAGCTAGCTTATTTCAATTCAATTGAAAAATCAAAAGAAGGAAGATTAAAAAATTATAAGATAATCTATCGCTTCAATATCCAATTTTGTATAATCCTAATTATACAAAAGACCATAAAGCTTAAATAGTATAATTTAGATTAGTATAATTATGATTATACAATTTAAAGATAGAAAAAGTGAAACAGCAGAATTAAAAAATGTTCTTTCCAGTAATAAATTTGAATTCATAATAATATACGGCAGAAGAAGAATAGGAAAAACAGAGCTAGTCTTGCATGCAACAAAAAACAAGAAAAGAGTTTATTATCTTGCGACAGAGACTAATAATCTAAATAGATTTTACCAAACTTGCATAAATTACGATAAAGAAATCTCGAAACTAAGAAAAGATTGGGAGATTTTATTTGAATATTTGAAAGATAAAACAGATACAATAATAATCGATGAATTTCAAAACTTAATTAAAGAAGATAAAAACATTGTTAGCTTATTCCAATCTATAGTAGATACTAAACTTAAAGACTCCAAATTAAAGTTATTTATTTTAGGCTCTTCAGTATCAATAATCACTTCAAAAGTTTTAAGTTATAAAAGCCCGCTATATGGCAGGCGTTCTGGTTCGATAAATCTCAAAGCAATATCTTTTTCTGATTTGAAAGAATTCTTTCCTAAGATAAATTTTGGAAAACTTGTAGAAATTTATGGATTTGCAGATGGCATCCCCTATTACCTTATAAAAATTGATGGTGAATTCTGGCATTGGTTAGAATCCGAGATAAAGCAGCAAAAGACCTTTTTGAAAGATGAAATAGACTTTATCGTAAGATATGAATTCGAAAATGCAAATACTTATAAATTACTCTTAGAAGCAATTGCAAATGGAAAAACAAAGATTAACGAAATAAAAGATTTCATAAAAGCAGAAAGAACAGATGTCTCTCCTTATTTAAAGAATTTAATAGATATTGGTTTCGTTAAAAGAGAAGTTCCTATAACTGAGAATATCAATTCTAGATTAGGAAGATATTATCTTTCAGATAATTTCCTAAAATTCTGGTTTAGTTACATATATCCAAATTTAAGTGCTATTGAAGAAAATATATTTTCAATAGAAAAAATAAAAAACAATTACAATTCTTATTTAGGGTTTGTTTTTGAACAAATTTGCAGACAATTTATAATAAAATTAAAGCCATTTAATTTCACAAAAATAGGAAGATGGTGGTATAAAGACACAGAAATAGACCTTGTAGCTTTGAATGAACAAGAAAATAAAATCGCATTTATTGAATGCAAATGGCAGGATAATGTAAATCCAGAAGAAGTTTTAACTGCTTTAAAAGAAAAAATAAAACAAGTTAAATGGAAAAATGAAAAAAGAAAAGAAAGCTATTGTATCATAGCAAAATCATTCACTAAAAAAGTAAATCAAGATAATTTAATTTTATATAATTTAAAAGATCTAGAAAAAGCTCTTTAAATTAGATTATTAGTATCTGCTAATACGGATAAAACCTTTAATTAAGACAGAAAACAGAAGGTTTTATCCGTTAGAGAAAACTGGCAAGATCTTGTTACAATTATCCGTTTTCTCTATAGAGGACTTTGAATAACCCCCTATTTCGCAGCATTTCGCGGGGGTTTTCAAAGGACTTCTTAGAGAGTTTTGGGGGTTCACTCCACTCCCATATATTAAGAAATTATAGTAAAAACTATTTAAATTATGGACAATTAGGTTGATTAGGTTCTTTGGTTTTCCTAATTGTCCATTAGAGATTTAGGGACAAAAAGTAACTCAATTACCCTAAATCTCTATACAACTAAAAATAGCTTATTATTTCAATGCTTTAAAGCCCTTAATTTGTTGAATACATATTAACAAAATACATCTTTTGCATCGATACAATGACATATTGCACATCATAAATAAGGAGATTATAGATGATAATATTGGTTATAAAGAAATTAGTCTGTTTGAAGACAGCCAATCTTTTAAATATAATAGAATAATAATAAACAAATATCTGTTAGCAAATATAGTTATTGCAAATATCTATAAATCCCTCCATCCTATTTTTTCCATGGAAAGAATAAAAATAACCTTTCTTGGAACAGGAAATGCAGTCCCAACAGAAAAACGCAACCACACAGCAGTCTTACTTAGTTACAAAAATGAAAACATCTTGATAGATTGTGGCGAAGGCACTCAAAGGCAATTCAGATATGCAAAACTTTCCCCTTCAAAACTCACGAGAATATTAATCACCCACTGGCACGGAGACCATATATTGGGTCTTCCAGGCCTATTCCAAACTCTTGGAATGTCAGAATATCAGAAAACACTTGAATTATACGGTCCTAAAAATACTTATTACTTTATAGAGCAATTAAAAAAACTAGTTAACATTAAAATTCCTCTTGAAATAAAAGAACTCTCCAGCGGAAAATTATTTGAAAACAAAGAGTTTTATCTAGAAGCAGAACAAATGTCTCACGATACTCCTGCTCTAGCATATTCCTTTGTGATAAAAGACAGAAGGCATTTAAATGAAAAAAAGATTAAGAAATTAAAGATTCCAAATTCTCCATTGCTAGGAGATTTACAAAAAGGAAAAGATATCATATTTAATGGCAAAAAAATTAAGTCATCTCAAGTATCATATCTTGAAAAAGGAAAAAAAGTCTCCATCATCCTCGACACTTCACCAAATCCAAATACAATTAAACTGGCAAAAAACTCAGACCTATTAATTTGCGAATCAACATTTTCAAAAAAAGAGGAAAAGGTCGCAAGAGAATATAAGCATTTAACCTCGACAGACGCAGCAGACATAGCAAAGAAATCAAAATCAAAAAAGTTAATTCTAACTCATATTTCCCAAAGATACGAACACTCTCCAGAAATTATCTTGAAAGAAGCTAAGAAACTCTTCAAGAATACCTTTCTAGCCAAAGACCTAGAAGTTGTAGAGATTTAGCAGATAAAGATCCTTGTTTCCTAAATATACTCTTTATCAAATATATATTTCCATTTATAGATTATCTTAAATATAACAAAATAATACAAAAAACATGGCTAGAAAAGAAGAATCTCCAAATATCGCAGGTTTAAGCATAGACCAACTTATCTCTTTATCTAATGAAGATGACCAAGAAGGAAAAAGGATTAATGAAGCAATACAAGCCTTGAAAAAAACGGGTGAAAATCTGCGGGCTAAAAGAACTCAATGGGAAGCATATTTAGCAGAAACTCGAAAAATGATTGTAGAAGGTACAATGACGATTCAAGACCCTGCAACCGATTATCTTATCGTAAATATGCCATTCCAGCCAGCAAATTTCGCAGAACAATTAGGAACAAAAAAAGCAAAGCTCGCAAGCTTTTTGCAAGCAATTAAAACAAATAAAAAATATTGGCAAAAGACAGTAGAGTGGAAAGGGTGGAACCATATTGATACTTACCAAATCTTATTTTTACAGGACCCTGTAATAGAATTAACTCCAAAACAGATAAATCTTAATGCAGAAAGAATCGTAAATGTTTCACTAGAAAAAATATTCATAGATGACCAAGATAGAGCGGTTATATGGCCGTTCGTAGAAATAAGAGGTCAAGAAGTTATGGCTCTAGATAATAATAGAGAATATTCAGCAGAATCTAGCGACTTTAAAAATCTATTAGACTCGATAAGAGACTACCCTTCGCATGTTTATTCTGAGTTATTAAAAGCAACTGGCAGAGAAATCCCACAAGAGATTGTGATAAAAGCGCAAGAAACTATTCACCAGATAGCAACTCGCGCAGTCAAGCAATTAGAAAAAGCTTTTGATGGAGTAAAAAAAGCAGATGAAAAGATAGCTGAAATTGAAGGAAGAATTAATACAGATAAAAAACGTACAGAATGTTATGCAACACGCCCAGTTATACTTCCTTTAGAATATGACAGAGTACTCGCAGCTTTAGATTCTGATCCATTTATAAGAGATGAAAGACGGGCTCTAGTCGGACTTAAAGATGTTCTCCAAAATATGAAAAGAACTGGCATTTTAGAATATAAATTCCCTATAGAAACCAAAGTCAGAGAAGGAAAAAGCACCATTTATAATATTCCTGAATTTGCTGGAAATATTATGTCTGTCTTAGGAGAGAGATTATCTTCGGTCCAATCAGCATCTTGTAGATAAATAACAAAATCTCTATTCTTAATAACTAAAGACTCTTTCAATCCTCAAAAAATGCCCAAACTTACTTCATACTTGTCGAAGCAGGAGAAATAAATATAATTGTATCGCCTCTCAAAAAAGTCAATCCAATGTTTTTCTTAACTTCCCCGCTCTGCATTTCTTTAGCATTATCTAATGCGACATTGATGTGCATATCAAATGCTAAAAGGGTGCCAACAAATTGCCTGTCTCCTTTAAGTTGAATCAAAACCTCTTTACCTTTTGATTGATTCAAAAGATCAAGCGGCCTCTCAATTCCGTTTACCATATCTGCTTTCATTTCCTACTATATTTAAATCTATCGCTTGTCATTTTCAAAAAATAAAAAATATGCTGTGTTGCATGATTAATTTAATCTTGACCCATCGATATCAATTTTATAAGATTTATACTTGCATTTTAGGTTTTTGACTAATTTTGCAAAATCTGT
>Ga0209542_10016579_pt1 | contig 12205 bp, 12 predicted proteins | sample RifCSPhighO2_01_FD_184028 | JGI IMG/M metagenome (GOLD analysis project Ga0209542, IMG submission 184028) | Soil microbial communities from Rifle, Colorado - Rifle CSP2_plank highO2_0.1 (SPAdes) (version 2) | ecosystem: Environmental > Terrestrial > Deep subsurface > Rock core/Sediment ...
CAAGGACTTATTGACTTTTGATTCATATATAGAGTAGTATATAAGAATACCTTCTGTTACTTCGGTGACAGAACGCGAAACCGCAACATAAGTTGCGGTTTCTGCATTATGTATATATCATTGTGATGTGAAAATAAATATTTATATTGATGGGTTTAATTTATATTATGGATGTCTCAAGGGTACTATGTATCGTTGGCTCGATGTAGATAAAATGTGTACTTTCCTTTTTCCAAATGACGAAATATTGAAAATTAAATATTTTACTGCTCCAATCAAACTTAGCATGAGTGATAATGATCCAGATAAACCAAATCGACAACAAATATACTTGAGAGCGTTAAGGACTATTCCCAATTTGGAAATCATAGAGGGTATATTTTTGAGACATAAAGTATCTATGAAATTAGCTAACAGAGAAGGATATGCTTTAGTTATTAAACATGAAGAGAAAGGCACAGATGTTAATATAGCGACTCATCTTGTCCATGATGCCCATAATTTTTCCTTTGAAAGGGCCGTAGTTATTTCTAATGATTCAGATTTAGTCACACCAATCAGTGTAGTCACAAAAGAAATAAATTTACCCATTACTGTAATTAGTCCTTTTGATGAAAATAATATTCAGCTTAAGACTGTAGCTACAGATGTAAAACAGATAAGAAAAGGTTTATTGAAAGTCAGTCAGTTTGAAGATAGACTGACTGATAATATAGGTGAATTTTCTATGCCTGAAAAGTGGAAGGTCAATTTATAGATTTATATAACCAATGTATGTTATATGTTGCGGATCACCGCATGCTCGCTTGGTCTTGACTTTATCAATAAGTTAAGATACTGTACTTTCAGTAATCAAGCACTTTGTTACAACCAACACATCTACCGTACTAGTCGCAGGTGAGCTTGATTAATGGAAAGGTCGTCATGGCAATTATTGTCTCGGGCGATATGTATATAAAGTTGGATGGGCAACTTCATGAGATTAAAAATCAACTCCGTCTTCATGGCGGATACCCATACGATTCAGAACAACTCTCTCATGCCTTACAGAGGGCGATTGAAGGGAAGTTTGAGGATAATCATTCAAGACATGAAACTGAAATTATTGTGCAATCAAGAGGAACTACTTCCCCTGCAATCCTCTCCACCTCCGACCAATGGCGCTCTGGAATGGTCAAGCTCTACCAAAACCACATGGGTCTGGACATCACTCCAGAACTGGAAAAGTTCCAGTGGCCGTCGGAGTTACCACAGGGTTTCAATTGGTCTGTTTTCCGTCCACAAGGGTTGACAGCCAAAATGGCTCTGGACAAGCTGTGTAAGCCACAATTTAAAGTAGTAGAGTACATCAATCTTAATGACTACTCCCTTGAGCGTCAAACAGACCAACCTCACCTTGTCCTGTGTCGTGATACAGTGGAGCCAGACAAAGAATGGCTCAACCAATCCGGAGACGACATGTCGGCAACGACGACACCCTTCTTGGACATATGTGAGCGTATTATTTTGGAAGCCACCTACTTCTACATCTTCAAGAAGCACCTGGACATCAAAGGATTGACCAGATGTCCCCGTTCGCGCCACGGCGGCACTGTTGCGAATGCTTACTGGGATCCGGACTATCGCAGGTTCAAGGTCAATGCTAACTATCGCGGCAATCGCTGTCCGGCCGATGGCGGTCGTGAGGCAATCCCCCTTACCCTTAAAACTTCTTAACTTTTCCCCTTTTGCCATATCTTGTGGCGACATGGGACAACTTTAGTAAGTCCTTCAACGGCACGCAGTCATGCACTGTGTGCCGGTTTTGTTTTTTATATTATAATAAATCTGGCTGCAGAAATCATGCTAATGTAATCCTTATGCAAATCCTAGATGGCAGAAAAGCTCGTGAGCATTATGTTACTCTATTACAAAAGAGAATAAAAGAGTTAGCTTTTACTCCATGCCTCGTTATTATTCAAGTCGGGAATTGTACCGATTCCGACTCTTTTATCAATGCCAAGAAGTTTTTTGCAAAGAAGATCGGTGTAAAAGAAATTCATGTAAAATGCGATGTGAATATCAATCAAAATGAATTGCTTTATATTGTTGAAAAATGTAATGATGACAAGACAGCGCAAGGTATCATAATCCAGTTGCCACTGCCGCCCCATTTAAATTCGGAAATCATTATCAATTCCATTGATCCAAAGAAAGATGTTGATGGACTGACTCCGAATACATCTTTCATTCCAGCAACTGCTAGAGGAATATCGCAACTTTTTGATTTTTACAATATAGGATTATCCGGAAAAAAGGTGACCGTGATAGGACGCTCAAAGCTTGTTGGTACACCCATAGCCAATATGTGCAGAAGTAAAGGCGCAATCGTTACAGTGTGTCATAGTAAGACTGAAGTTGAAGATGTAATAAAAAATACGAAAAATGCTGATATTCTGATAGTAGCTATAGGCAAGGCCAATCTTATAGATGAGAAATATATTTCAAAAGGGCAGATTATAATTGATGTGGGAATTACTCGCGAGGATGACAGATTGGTCGGCGATGTTAATTTTGAAAAAGTGAAAGATATTGTAGCCATGATTACTCCAGTTCCTGGAGGTGTAGGTCAGATGACTGTACTTGCCCTCTTTGAGAATCTTATTGATGCGTGTTACACTTGATTTTAAGGGAAATATTCACTGATTCTATACATGTTTAAGGCAGGGTAAAGATTATATAAAAAATAAAATAAAATGAATAACGATATATTGAAAAATAAGTTATGGAAAATAAGCATTGCAGTCGGATGTCTTTTAGGCCTTTTTCTATTGGTGATTTCAATAAAAGAAATTAAATCTATCAGATATGTCGGTAAAGATACACCGATAATGAATATCATCACAGTCAATGGAAAGGGGGAGATGATTTCTATTCCTGATGTTGCTGTTTTTTCTTTTAGCGTTACAGAGACCGCCAAGCTCGTAGATGAAGCTCAGACAAAAGCTACGACGAAAATCAATGGAGTACTGAAAGCTCTAAAGGATAATAATGTAGAGGAAAAAGATATAAAGACTCTTTCATATAACATAAATCCTCATTATGAATATGTGGAAGGGGTCTGTCCAGCGTATGGCACTTCCGGCATCGCTACACCCTGTCGTTCCGGAAAGTCTATTCTCTCTGGTTATGATGTCAATCAGACTATAGAAGTGAAGATACGAGACATAAAGAAAGCTGGAGCTTTGTTTGCTACTGTTGGAACATTTGGAGTACAAAATATAAATGGACTCTCATTTTCTATTGATGATATTGACAAGGTCAAAGCTGAAGCGCGTGAATTGGCTATAGAAAATGCAAAAGATAAAGCCAAGATTTTAGCAAAACAGCTTGATGTCAAGCTTACTCGTATTTCTAGTTTCTATGATTCAAGCGATGATTCTCCTTTTTCTCCATATCTTAGAGAAGGAATGGGTAGTGATATTATGACTGCAAAATCAGCGGTGGCTCCTGAAATTTCTGCGGGAGAGCAAAAAATTATTTCCAAAGTCTCTATTACTTACGAGATTAGGTAATATGCTTGAAAAATCGTGCGAGCCTGCGGTGAGGAAGTCTTTTATTTTTATCCGCCAGCAGGCGGAGAACAAATAAAAAAGCTTCCGAGCGCAAGTAGGCGAGCCGATTTTTCCTTGACCTTATTTATATTAAGATGTAGTATATCCATATTACCCCGAGAGGGGATTTTTAGTAAAGATTTAATGATAATAATTGAATATAGACAAAAAGCATGAAAATAACTGAATATATAAAAGAGACTCGCTCTGAAATGAATCATGTTAGCTGGCCGACCAGAAAACAAGCCATTTCTTATTCCATTATAGTTATTGCTGTTTCTATAGCCACAGCTCTATTTCTCGCTTTTTTTGACTATATTTTCTCACGGCTTCTAACATTGCTTGTGTAATCTCTTTGTTATCATATTTAGCGACATCTTATAAATAATTCATATGGGAAAACAACAGATTGGAGGACAAAGAAATTGGTACGCAATTCACACTTACGCTGGATATGAAAATGCTGTTGCTAGAAATCTCAAACAGCGCATAGAATCTCTCGGAATGGAAGACCGTATTTTTAATGTCCTTGTTCCAACAGAAAAAAAGATAAAAATAAAAGCGGGAAAAAGAGTAGAAGAAGAAGAGAAAATATATCCTGGCTATGTTCTTGTGGACATGATGGTGACTGATGATTCATGGTTCGTTGTTCGCAACACTCCTAGAGTTACAGGTTTTGTTGGCTCCGGAGTTTATCCAGTTCCTCTTGAAAAGAAAGAAGTGGATGCATTGTTTGCTCGCATGAATAAAGGAGAAGTCAAACATACCATAGACCTTGCTATTGATGACATAGTCAAGATTACCGATGGTCCTTTCAAGGACCTTGAAGGCAAAGTGAGTGAAGTAGATGATAATCGTGGGAAAATAAAAGTTCTTGTCTCAATGTTTGGGAGAGAGACTCCAGTGGAGCTTGATTTCTTGCAAGTCAAGAAGATATAGGATAGTGTATTTAGATGATATATACATAGGATATAGATTAAAATATATACAAATGGCTAAAAAAATAATCAAAAAAGTAAAAATCAGCGCTCCTGCGGGGAAAGCCACTCCAGCGCCTCCTCTAGGTCCTACTCTTGGTCAGGCGGGTGTCAATATCGGTGATTTTACAAAAAAGTTCAATGAAGCTACAAAAGGCATGATGGGAGATATTGTGCCTGTAGTTATTACAGTTTACGAAGACCGCACCTATGATTTTGTTCTAAAGACTCCTCCGGCTAGCTCGCTTATCTTGAAAGCAATAGGTGTAGAAAAAGGTTCTGGAAAGCATGCTGTAAAGAAAGCTGGCACTATAACTCGCGCTCAAGTAAAAGCTATTGCAGAAAAGAAAATGCCAGATTTGAATGCAAATACCATAGAGGCAGGAATGAAAATCATCGAGGGCTCATGTAGGTCTTTGGGAGTAGATGTAAAATAATATAAATATAATAAAAAAACACTATGGGGTTGCCATAGCGATTTTGTTCCGATGCTCATTTCATGAGTTTTTATTTTTGAAATTTATTGCGTATCAGTGCTCAATCATGATGATGTTGCAGTGCCGGAAAAAGCTCCATTCTGCTGTGTTGTAATGTATCAGTGTTGGAAGTGGCTTCTTCATGAATAGCACCGATTCCTTCACCATCTTCTTGTTTTGAAAGGAATGCTCTGAAGTAATTTCTTACTTTAGTCGTCCAGACTACTTTAGAGAAACCGGGAAGCTCTTTAGCGATGTTTTCAAGAAGATGGAATTGATTCTCTGTCACTTCTTTCACTAATGTTGAAATTCCTCGTTCCTGTTTGCATTCATAAGCGTAATATAGGTAGTCAAATCGTTGTATGCCATCAAAGAATAATGCTTCATGGCAGTTTTTTGCCGACAAGTCCTCCATTACTCTACGCGCTTCAGGGGGGAAACATGATGGATTCTTGAGAGCGAATTGTAAGAGGAAAGCTCTTTGCATTTCATCCCACATCTCTTTGCCAAGTGGTCTGTATAACCTAGTGAATATGTGGTATTCTTTCAAATCGTCATTATCTGTCTTTGACGGAGCTGGCAAGTCAATTCCCGAAATTCCTTCTGCCACATCGTGAATACTTGCGCATCTTGTCAAAAGAAGCTCGTCTAATTTGATGTAAGGACGAATATGTATGAGGAAGTAAGTAAACAAGAAAAGGACGGAACATTGATGTTCGTACCCATTTTGTTCTCTTATTTGACCAGCAAATCTTTCATGATATTTGCCGAAACGGATTACTTTCTCCTGCCCACTTTGAAGTCTACGCCAGAGATTATAAGTATATCCAAGTATATTTCCTTCGTTTTTCATTTGGAAATGCCCTTTCTTTTTCTGACATTATATTACTTCTATAGTTAAGATTGCACTAAATTTAATCTTTAGTCAACTTTCCAAGTTGTCACCCGCGCTCTTTTTCCATTAGTTTACTATGTATTTGTTATTATGTTTGATTATTTTTCCTAATTTGTCATCTTTGGCGTTCCAGAATAGTCCACAGTATATTCTATAAGAAGAGAACCACTCTCGGTTGATTCTTGGACACTTTTTAAGTTTAGATGATAAAGCATTTCTTGGTCAAAGAGTCGTATGCCTTTTCCGAATATTATTGGTTCTATCGTCAGATATATAGTATCTACTACCCCTGCTTTCATAAACATATTATAAATATGAGAACCGCCACATATGGCAACAGTCTTAAATCCTCTGTATTCTAATTCTTTTAATAACTCTCTCGGTTCTTTTTGGGTCATCTCTACTCCTTCAAACTTTTTTGTTCGCGAATAAACAATATTTACTCTTTCTTTGAGAGGTCTAGGTAGAGTAGTATATGTATTTGAACCCATGACTATGATACCAGCTTCTTTTGTTAGACGCACAAAACGAGTTTTATCGGCCTTGCTAGTCCAAAAAGCGGGATGTTTTTCATCTTTTGCTATATATCCATCAGCTGATATGGCGGCAATAATAAATGTTCGCATGGGTGTTTTTTAAATTTATTTAGAAATTATTTTTGACTATTTGTCACCTTCCATTTTATCAAGTTCACGATATACTACAAGTGTGTATTTAATATAACCCAATTTTGTCAATGTCTCATTTATACGAAGTAGAAATAAAAAGCTTGCTCGGGTCAAAAGAAAAGGCAGATAATCTCATCTCAAAGCTCAAAAAGCATGACAAAAATATAAAGCTTTCGTCTCAAGGTAGACAATTGAACCACTATTTTAATGTCCCTGAAAAAATAAATCTCAAAAAAGTTTTGTTAGGTCTCATTCCAAAAGATAAAAAGACGAGTTTTGATAAAATCATGAAAGATGGCAAAAAGTTATCTGTGCGCACTAGAGACGCAGATGGTAAGGTGTTAATAGTTCTCAAAGCATCTGTTGGCGATGATTCCAGTTCAAATGGTGTCAAAAGAATTGAATTTGAATCGCCTGTCAATATCTCGCTAGATAACCTTGATAAGATTCTTTTGTCCGCAGGCCTGTCTTATCAAGCAAAATGGTCAAGAGAAAGAAAAGAGTATGCAAGCAAAGACTTACATGTTTGCATTGATAAAAATGCTGGATACGGATTCTTGGCAGAATTTGAAAAGGTCACGCCAATTGAAGATGATTTGGATAAAATAAAGAAAGACCTGCTTTCTCTTATGAAGAAGATGGGTGTGGAAGAGTTATCGCAGGATCGATTAGAGAGAATGTTTGCGCATTACAATTCCAACTGGAAAGATTATTATGGGACAGAGAAGACATTTAATATAGAATAAAATATATGTTTTTATCAGATGTTGATATAAAGAAAGCGGTCAATAATGGGGATATAATGATTAAGGATTTTGACGAGTCCAGATTACAACAAGCGAGTTATGATATTTTACTTGGCAATAAATTCTTGGTAAGCAATACAGAATCTACTCTTGCTATTGACCCTGTTAGGAAAATATTTCCAGTCACAAAAGAGATAATAATAGAGAATGATGGCTTTTTTGTATTACATCCCGGGATAAGTATATTGGGAGCTTCTGTGGACTATTTTGGTTCAGATAAATATCTCATACATCTTTCAGGCAAGAGCAGTTTGGCTCGTCTAGGGCTTATTGTTCACAATACGGCGGGTATAATAAATCCCGGTCATTTTTTGAATATTACTTTTGAATTATGTAATCTAAACCATGTGCCAATCATTCTAAGACCCAATATGAGAATAGCCCAAATCCTTTTTTCAGAATTATCCAGTCCTCCAACAAAAGACTACAAATCCACAGGGAGATATCATGGTCGTAATTGGAATCATTTTGTTGACCCTAAAGAAGAAGAGAAGAAACAAGATAAAAAAAGATTGAAAATAAAAAGATAAAGAAGAGCACAAAATGTTTAAAATGAATATAAAAGATAAAATAAAGAAAGAGGATTAATTAAGAGTTATAGATAAATAAAAATATGGAGAAAATTATAAAACAAGAGATAAATAAAGAAAGACATCCAGAATATCAATATCTGGATTTACTGCAGGATATTCTTGATAATGGTTTTGAAAAAAAAGAATTCAATACGGGCATTGCTATAAAGAGTTTATTTGGAAGAATGATGAGATTTGACCTTTCCAAGGGCTTTCCACTGCTTACTACAAAAAAAGTTTTTATGAGAGGCATTATACATGAGCTTGTGTGGTTTATCCGCGGAGAGACAAATATAAAATATCTCGTTGATAATGAAGTTCATATATGGGATGATTGGCCATATAAAGAGTATAAGAAAAAGATGGAATCTGGTGAAGTATCACCCATGACACTTGAAGAATTTATTGCAAAGATAAGAGCTGATAAGAAATTTGCAGAAAAATGGGGAGAACTGGGTCCAGTATACGGAAGACAATGGCGCAGGTGGCCAGCTTCTGATGGTAGAGAGATAGACCAACTTGCTTGGGCTATAGAAAAGACAAAAAAATACCCCGACAGAAAACATGCCGTGATATCTGCATGGAATCCAGAGTATGTTTATGAGATGGCGAGACCAGGGACTTCTATGGCTATTCCTCCATGTCATACACTTTTTAATATTAATGTTACCAATAGAAAACTTTCATTGGCTCTTTACCAGCGTAGTGCAGATACATTTCTCGGAGTTCCATTCAATATCGCTTCCTATTCACTTTTAACTATGATTCTTGCGCAGATTTGTGGATACAAAGCGGGAGAATTTGTGCATATGCTAGGAGATACTCATCTTTACAGCAATCATTATGAGCAAGCCAAGGAACAGATAAAGAGAAAACCGAAATCATTTCCTTATATCAAGATAAATCAAAATCTAAAAGATATAAATAGAGTTCGTTTTGAAGATTTTGAGCTTGTTGGATACGAACCTCATCCTCCAATCAAAGCTGAAATCACTGCTGTTGGTGGTTTCAATGAAAAAGATAGGAAAGATTTCAGTTTCAAAAAAATGAAAGTTATTAAAAAAGTATCTAATTTAAAATAATTAAATGAAAGATACACAGATAAAAAAACTTATAGATGCTGAGAAAAAACGCCAAAAGAAAGTGATAAACCTCATCGCTTCTGAGAACTATGTTTCAAAAGATGTTCTTGAGGCACTCGGTTCGGAGCTTACAAATAAATATGCAGAGGGCAGACCGCATATGAGATATTATGGAGGAAATGAAATAGTAGATAAAATAGAAGACCTTTGTGTAAAGAGAGCCCTTGAACTCTTCGGACTTTCTGCGGAAAAATGGCATGTCAATGTTCAGCCGTTATCTGGTTCACCCGCCAATCTAGCAGTTTACACAGCTCTAGTCCCTATAGGTGGGAAAATAATGGGTATGTCTCTAGACCAAGGAGGACACCTCACTCATGGACACAAAGTTTCTGTTACGGGGAAATTCTGGACACAAGTTCCATACGGACTCAATAAAGAGACAGAAATGCTAGATTATGAGAGTCTAAAAGAAATTGCTATCCGAGAAAAACCGGCTATCATAGTGGCGGGCTTTACAGCTTACCCAAGGGTTGTAAATTTCAAAAAGTTTAGAGAAATTGCTGACGCTTGTGGAGCCATACTTATGGTTGATATGTCGCATTTTGCTGGACTTGTGGCAGGTAAGACATATCCATCACCATTTGAATATGCCGATATTGTCACGACTACAGTCCACAAGACTCTTCGGGGTCCTCGTTCCGCTATGATTTTTTCTAGAAAAGACAAAAAAAGAATTTCGGATAAAGGAAAAGAGCAATATTTTTCGGACCTTATAGACAGAGCAGTTTTTCCCGGTCTTCAAGGAGGACCTCATTTAAATCAAATAGCGGCTGTAGCTGTCGCTTTGAAAGAAGCCAATTCTCTTTCGTTTAGAAAATATGCTATACAAGTTAAGAAGAATGCCTATATATTGGGAGAAGAATTGAAAAGATTGGGTTGGCGTGTTGTATCTGGAGGCACAGATTCTCATCTTCTCCTTGTTGATACATGGATGAATGGAATAAAAAATGAAATGAGAGTAGGAGGGATTTCTGGAAAATCAGCCGGAGATTGTTTAGAGAAAGAAGGGATTATTGTAAATAAAAATGCAATACCATTTGATACAAGACCGCCTGCAGACCCTTCAGGTATCCGTCTTGGAACTGCTGCCGAAACCACTAGAGGAAAGAAGGAAAAAGATATGAAAAAGATTGCCGAGAGAATAGATTTAATTTTAAAAAGAAATAAAATATAAACATAGAAATTGAAGATAATGCAAGAGAAAAAATAAAAATAAAATAAATAGAATTCTGAAAAAAGAAATGAAAATGCCCTCCTCCTGGCAGGAAAGAGACCAGAAAAGAGGGCAAATTAGGCGGATGTAATCACAGTCTTCATGGGTCGCGAGACACATGTGAAGATGACTGTGAAAGTCGGGTAGAACAACAAACAAAACCCGCATTCTTTTAAAGTAAAGGATTTATCATGCCTGCATACTCCAGTGTGCCAACATGCAGTTGCTTTAAGGTTTGCCTAGTGACCTTGTCAAAGTCCCGATGACCTTGCTGGGTGCGTTCACACCCTTCCAATCGTGCTATTTTCCCTTCAATCTAACAGATATGATAAGAAAGTCAATACTCGCAGAGAATGTGATTTAAGTGTTAAAATAACCCAATGAAGAAAGCCAATCCGAATACAATCTTTAGTGTTATGGAAGATATTAAGGAAGGTCTAAAGGATGCTTCCATTAAAGCTGGGATAGAGCATCCTGTTGTTTATGTAGAACATCCTGACGATATTTCTCATGGGGATTTTTCTTCAAATGTCGCTTTGATATATTCAAAGAAATTAAAGGCCAATCCAAAAATATTGGCAGGGAAGATAGTGGAAGAATTTAATAAAATCTTGACTGAAAAATCAGAGGGAAAAAAATCAGAGAAAAAATCAAACATAAAAAATGAGATAGAAAAAGAACATGACTTCTCCAAAATAATATCTTCTGTAGATATAGCTGGTCCCGGATTTATAAATATAAAATTAGCTGATAATTTTTTCACAAAAGAAATTATCAAGATTAGCTCTGATTACGGGGAAAATTATGGGAAAAGTAATGTAAATGACGGTCAAAAAATAATGGTTGAATATACTGACCCCAATCCTTTTAAAGAATTCCATATAGGTCACTTGATGTCCAATGCTATTGGAGAATCAATTGCGCGAATCTTGGAGTTTTCTGGAGCAAATATAAAAAGGGCAAATTGGCAAGGGGATGTTGGACTTCATGTGGCAAAAGCAATATGGGGAGCTATTGCTTTGCAAAGACAGGAGGAAGCAAAACAGAGTATTGAAAGAGATATAAAAGAGAATGAAGTGAAAAGTAATCAAAAAGAAAACGCTGACCTTGGAATAGCTTTCTGGGGAAAAGCATATGCTTTTGGAGCAAAAAAATATGATTCAGACGAGCCAACCAAAAAGGATATTGGTATTATAAATAAGAAAATATATAACCGAGAGGATTCGGAAATAAATGCTCTTTATGACAAAGGTAGAAAGGAAAGTCTACAACATTTTGAGAGCATATATAAAAAGCTTGGAACTAAATTTGATAATTATTTCTTTGAAGGTAAAGAAGGCAATAGTGGTGAAGGTATTGTGCGAGAATTTATCAAAAAGGGAGTTTTTGAAGAAAGTGAAGGCGCTGTGATATTTCCGGGGGAAAAATATGGAGTGCATACTCGTGTTTTTATAACCTCGCAAGGTTTGCCCACATATGAGACAAAGGAGATAGGTCTCAATACTGAAAAATTCAAGATTTATCCAGACTTGTCTCAATCTATTATTATTACCGCCAATGAACAAAGTGATTATTTCAGGGTGCTTTTCAAGGTATTCTCTCTTATCCGTCCAGAAATTTTCCAAAAGACAAAACATATAAGTCATGGCATGATGAGATTGACTACAAGTAAGATGGGTTCAAGGACAGGTAATGTGATTACAGCTGAACATTTGATGGGTGAGATGGAGAAACTTATAGAAGAAAAAATAAAAGACAGGGATTTTGATGATAAAGAGAAAGGAAGATTGTGTGAAGAAGTAGCGATTGGAGCTATCAAATATCAGATTTTACGACAAGCCATAGGGGGAGATATAATATATG
>Ga0209542_10016582_pt1 | contig 12205 bp, 16 predicted proteins | sample RifCSPhighO2_01_FD_184028 | JGI IMG/M metagenome (GOLD analysis project Ga0209542, IMG submission 184028) | Soil microbial communities from Rifle, Colorado - Rifle CSP2_plank highO2_0.1 (SPAdes) (version 2) | ecosystem: Environmental > Terrestrial > Deep subsurface > Rock core/Sediment ...
CAGCTACAACAAGAATGGAAAAAGTGGCAAAGTAGCAAATCTAACATTTGCTGACGAGACAGGAAAAATGCGAGCAGTACTCTGGGACACCAAACACATAAGCCTGATCGAAGAAAATAAACTCCACGAAGGAGACACCATAAAAATAACCAAAGGAAACATCAAAGAAAACAATGGCTTTAATGAAATACACCTAGCAAATTTCTCAGAACTTATCATCAACCCCGCAGACATAACTATAACTGCAATAACCGAACGACAACACACAGCATACCAAGACAAAAAGATAAATGAATTACAAGCACCCGAAGACAACATCGCGATAACAGGGACCATCGTACAAGCATTCGAACCACGATTCTACCAAGGATGCCCACAATGCACAAAAAAAGTCATACCTGAAGGAAACAACATGCGATGCCCAGAACACGGGGTCGTAACACCCGAAGCACTACCTATCCTTAACATATTCTTTGACGACGGAACAGACAGCATACGCGTAACCGCATTCAAAAACAACGTAGAACTATTATTAGGACAAAACAAAGAAACTATACTAACTTACCAAACACAACCAGCAACATTCGAAACTGTAAAACAACAATTACTAGGAAAACAATACAAAATCATCGGAAAAGTACATCATAACGACACCACAGGAAGAAATGAATTTACTAGCAGAATCATACTTGACATCAACCCGGAACGAGAAGCACGAACATTACTAGAAAAAGTACCTGCTTAGATTATTTACGAATATCAACTACTTGACCATTATTTACACGCAACAATTCTTTTGTATCTATTTTTACCAGACTCTGTTCAGAACCACCACCCAAAAAGACTAGTCCTTTTTCCATAACCTTTGTATCAACTAAAAAAATTGCATCGTAACCAAAACCAGGCGTACCACCGCAAGGATATCCCGTCATTCGCAGCATTTCATCAGGAGTAGCAATACGAGGGCGGGAACTTTTCAAAACTTTACCAACAGCAGTAGTACTTACCCTATCTTCACCCTTAACAATACCCACAACAAGACGACCACTACTGTTGATCATACAAATACTTTTTACAAAATCCTCACGAAAAGCGTGAACAACTTCAGCAGCCTCTTCAACAGAATGACAAGACTGCGTAAAAGATAAATGCTCAGCCTTAACTTGGTAGTCTTTTATACATTTTTTCAATTTTTCTTCATACTGCTTATTATCCATCCATCCAAAAAAGTCTTGTTACTTATAAAATTCACTGTAAGTCCTTAAAAAAACCTTCCGAAACCTTTAAAAGAAAGAATAACCTAGCAATTAATAGAAAGGGGTGCATAACCTCTAGAGTGATTCTAGAGCGAAACTATCATGAACAAAACCAACAAACTATTAGCACTCATTATCAGCCTTGTACTCTTAAGTATCAGCGTCAGCGCAGCAACCAGCATACCCAACAGCGAAAGCATAGAATATTTCACTGTCCATCAATCACCCAGTAATTCTTTCCCTTACCAACGCGTATGGGTACAAGGAAACACCCAACCCTGCTGTAACACACAAGTTGTCTATAATCCTACTAACTACTATTCTTATGCAAGCTATGAATACTACCGGCCTGTAAGCTATGGTTACCGCTACTATGCACACGGTTACAGCTACCAACCTGTAAAGAACTACGCAGCACACTACCGCAACAACGGCCCAACTTACTACCGAAGATCAAGCTACTAAGATTATTCTACCAAACGAAAGCGAGGAACACGTTCTGTGCCAAATAATTTTGTCTCTAACCAAGAAGCAGCAGGGCGAACATAAGGAATATTAGGTTTACCATCACGATGATAAACTACCGCTACACCATCAGTCCTCTCATCAATAACTAATTTCTCAACAATATATGCATTACCATTACGAAAATGAACATACCGACCATTAACTCTAATCTCTTGACTTGCATCAGCCAATAAAACTTCTAATTCTGCATCAGATTTACGGTTCATAAACTTTTTTTTGGTTTATGATTATAAAAAACTTTCCAAGAACGGTACGTGTTTAGCTGCTTTGAAAAGAAGTTCATTCCCACTTCCTTTTTCTGCCTTTTCTCAAATTTTGGCAAAATTGAAAGTCAATTTAATCTTTAATTAACTGGAGCTAAACACGTACCAAGAACTATTCAACTAATTGATAACGGTCGCCACGCTTTTGACCATCAGCACACATTTCCAAAGGCTCAGTCCACTGCCACATAGGAAGAACAAATTTTAAATCAGGATGATCTCGAGGATGATAAATAACAACAGGCCTAGAAAAATCATTTTGAGGGAAAGCAATATCATCAACAACAAAAAAACCACCCTTAGGATGGCGCTCGTAAATACCACCGATTTTTACTATCCTTCGCACACCTTGTAATATCTTTTCTAAATCACCAAAACGTGTACTTACTGCTTTCTGAATTGTTGTTATACCTGATTTCATAAAACCAAGCTATTTAACCTTTTCGAGCCCACACGACACACACGACAACCGCGCCGTGAATGTTTATAAATAAGAACCACCTATCACCCTTAACCTCATGAAAGAAAATGCGAACTAGCGAGGTTCATCAAGCTGGGTAAAGCACTCTTTCTCAAGGTTATCTGAAAAAAAACCGAAAAGGAAAATAGGAGATGAAAACATGGCAGGAAACTTGCCCTTAAAAAAATTTAGAATAGGAGCCTACGAAGGCGTCATATGGGAAAATAAAAAAGAAAAAGACGGAACAGAATATTCTTACCAAACCGTAACCCTACAACGAAGCTACAAAAAAAAAGACGAAGACACCTGGAGAACAGAAGTCATCAATCAAATACGCGTCAACGACCTAGGAAAACTAAAAGCCATACTTGACAAACTACAAGACTACCTTTACTTTGAAGCAAAAGAAGAGGAGGAAGCATAATGGCAAAAGACAAAGAAATAACCCTAGAAGACCTGCCTGGCGTAGGAGCAGCAACAGCAGAAAAACTCAAAGAAGCAGGATATGATTCTGTACTAAGCATCGCCGTAGCAAGCGCAGGAGAAGTCGTAGAAATCACCGGCTTAAGCGACTTAGCAGCAAGAAAACTCATCAAAGCAGCACGTGACGAACTAAAAATGGGATTCGAAAGCGGATTCGACCTCATGAAAAAAAGAGAAAACTTGTTACGCATAAGCGTAGGAAGCCCTAAACTCAACGCATTCTTCGGAGGGGGCATAGAAAGCAACGGCATAACAGAATGCTACGGGCAATACGGCGCAGGAAAATCAGCCATAGCGCACCAACTAGCAGTCAACGTGCAACTCCCCAAAGAACAAGGAGGGGCAGAAGGCATAGCTGTATGGATAGACACGGAAAGCACGTTTCGACCAGAACGCATAAAACAAATGGCAATAAAAGTAGGACTCGACCCGGACAAAGTGCTAGAAAATATCAAAGTCGCAAGAACCTTCAACTCAGACCATCAAATGCTCTTGGTAGAAAAAGTAGCAGACCTGATCAAAGAAGGAATGAATGTAAAATTATTAATTGTTGATAGCCTGATGGGGCACTTCAGATCAGACTACATGGGGCGGGGGCAACTAGCAGATAGACAACAAAAACTCAACAAGCATATCCATGCACTATTGAAACTAGCAACGACACACAACATCGTTGTCTACGTCACTAACCAAGTTATGGCAAGACCAGACACTTTCTTTGGAGATCCCACAGAAGCCATCGGTGGAAATGTATTAGCACACGGCATGACCACACGCGTCTACCTGCGTAAAGGAAAAAAAGGAAGCAGAGTAGCAAAAATGATTGATAGCCCACACATACCTGAAATAGAATGTCCCTTTAGAATAACTGAAGGTGGTATTGACGACTTCGAATAAACTGAGGGATTTTTCCCTCATTCTTTTTACTATGGTCACTAAATTTATACCACCAGAAAGTAAGTTATTAACTCCTGACAAGGGTTATATCCTAGGGGTTCTTTGTGGAGATGGATACCTTAGTACAGGGTTTCGCATTGGATTAAACGTCTGCGATAAAGATTTTGCTATGGAATTTAATCGTTGCATTAATTCAGTATATCACTTCAACTTGAATATTTACGAATATGAAAGTATTGTTCGTGGCCCTAACTCATTATATTATGGAATAGGTAAAAATCGGTACTCTGCAGTTCTTTGTTCTAAAAATGCTTTTTATGATCTTCTTACCTATGACTCATCAGAATTCAAGACCCATACTTGGGATGTACCGCCTCAAATTTTTACTACTGAAAATCTAAGTATAACAGCAGCGTTTATTAGAGGATTCTTTGATTCAGAAGGTTCCATTGACTTAAGATCAAAAGGGCATGCTCGTCTACAAGCTTACTCATTCAATGAACAAGCACTTATTTCAGTAAAAAAATTACTTCTTGAACACTTTAATATAAAAATGACCCTAAGGAAACTTGACGAGAAATGTTTTGTTATATACACTGAACGTTACTGTTATATTAAAAGGTTTGCAGAAACAATTAGTTTTACAATTGCCCGTAAGCAGACCATTTTGCAGTCTTCTCTTCTTACTTACAAAAGAAAAGGATTGAAAAATTATAGCCCTCGATTTAAACAAGTATTAATTGCGTTGTATAAAGCAGGAGTTTCTCCACGCGCATTAGGAAGAATGTTTCATTTTCCCTATACTAATATTTACGACTTTCTTAAACAAGAAAAGAATGCCTTCGGGCGGATTTGAATTCGGCAATTTGTTCAATTCCGCCGTCAAAAGCTCCGCAAGCTCTTATTCTATCCAAGCTAAACTACGAAGGCACTAAAAATCAACCATAAAAGCAAAGTTTATAAAGGTATTTTTTGGGAACTACTTCTATGAATGATACTTGCATTACCTGCAAAAGAAAAGTAAGCAATATGTCTGGCAGCACCCATTATCCCTGCCCGAACTGCCACAAACACCAAATAACTCGTTGCTTAGACTGCAGAAGAATAGCATCACGATACACCTGTCCTGAGTGCTTGTTTAGTGGTCCGAATTAATAAACTCTTGAACGTTTGTCAATTTTTACAATAAGCACAACTTTCTCTTTTACCTTGTATAAAGCGCGATAATCCCCAATACGATAACGAAAAACTTTTTCACCCTTATGCCTACCAAGAAATTTCGCATCTGAAGGAATAGGATTATCTGCTAGCCTTTTCAAACGCTCCTCAATTCTTACCTTAAGATTATTATCGCACTTTGCTAAAAAATGCTCCGCTTTCGATGATAGTCCAATAGAATGAATATTACACCAATCTCTTCGTCTTTTTCAATGCAAACTCTCTTTCACCCTCCTCTAATGCTTTTAAATCGTTCCCGGAAACTTTTAAGTCAGGATCAGAAATCTTTTTCTTAATATACTGTATTTCAAACTGCAGACTTCGTACTTCTTTTTTCAAATCCTTTAATTCTTCTAAGACTTCTTTAGTTCCAGTCTTCATATCAAGCATTTGAGGAATAACTATATTTATACTTTTGGCATCTGAAATTTATAACACTTTGCTAGAAATATCAGAAAATATTCCGAATCATGCCAAGTTTTATAAAGGGTTCTACAAAAAGTTTCTTATCATGGGACAAGCCATCGTCACTCTCAAAGTCATGCCCGAAAGCGTGGAAATTAATCTTAGCGACTTAGAAAAAGAAATCACTCATGTCTTAGCACAACACGATATCAAAGTCAGCAAAATAGACCGAGAACCCATAGCCTTTGGATTACTCGCACTCAATGTCATCTTTCTTATGGACGAAAACAAAGGCGACACGGAAACACTAGAAAATGCCTGTAAGAGCCTCAAAGGTGTCATGAATGCAGAAGTCACCGACATGAGAAGATCATTCTAGATTATTATAGACCATAACTATTTTATAATCCTGCTCTATCAAGCTTAGATTTTAAATGTTCATACTCACTTCTTGATGTGGTGTCTATTAGCCTTTTTTTACAACAAAAAGAATTTAGTGTCACTCCCGTCTCTTTATCATATCTACTATGTGTTCTTCTTGAAGACAAATATTCAACGATTGTTTCTGGTTCTTCTGCTGGAGCTATAAACCTATCACTAATGTACTCAAGATTTTCTCTATCTACTGGATACTGATATGATAGAGCCCATAGAGTTTTTTGTTTACCATCTTCAGTTACAGTTATTCTGACTATACCACTTTCAAATACAGCTCTAGCTAATTCTGATTCGGATGTGGGTATTGTACTGCGCCTCATTGTTCCAACCTCTCAAATTGGTATTTTACTGCTTTTGGAGTGTAAAGCACATGTGTCCAATTTTCTTGTTCTGGTACATAAAAAGCTGCGAACACTTCTGTATGTGTTTGGTCTCCAAATAGTAGCATGTCATCTAATGCTTCTCTTAAATGAGCACTTGTTATTGGTCTTATTTGCTCATCCAACAAGTAATGAGCTTCAGAAGGCAAAAACCATGCATTTCCTTGTATGCTTCTTACACAATCAAAATGGACAATATCTACGGTTGTTTGTGGTGGTTCTGGAGTTCTCCAGTATCCTGCTTTTATATCATCACTATCCCCGTCATATTTTAGAAGAACTTCGCTACGTGTAGACGGGTGTACTAAACCATATTTTCCCTGCCTCCACCCTTGCTTTGCTTCTACAAATTTATTTGTTCTTACTAGTCCATCTCTAACAAATGTAGGGGTTTGTGCTATACTAAGCCCTATGGCTGGGGAGTTCGGGTGATTCATAGGAAAAGGTTTCTCAGGAAATTGTTTTAATGCATCTTCCAGAGCAGTCAACTCATCCTTTCTAACTTGATCCTTTCCTAGCATTTGTATTTTAATTATTTCCATGTTTATTTTCCTTAATTTTTTACTTCTACTAAGTAGTCCAATGACCCTTTTAAGAAGAAGTGTCCCCTAAGGGGGCAATAATGGTAACATTTTTATACTAAATAAAACTTTGATTTATATGGACTTATTAGATTTGAAGAAGATTGGATTAACTAGTGGTGAACTAAAACTCTATGGTGCTTTACTAGATCTAGGAGATTCAACACGTACTGAATTATCAAAAAAGTCAGGTATCTCTCCATCAAAAATATACGATGTAGCTAATAGGCTTTTAGAAAAGGGTCTTATATCTTCTACAAAGAAGGATGGAATTATTCATTTTAATTCAGTTGATCCTCACAAGATTAAATCTTTCCTTGACCAAAAACAATTGGAGATTGAAAAAGAAAAAGATATTGTTAATGAGCTCCTTCCAACACTCCTGTCTAAATATAGAAATTCTGAAGAAAAAACTGAAGTAGAAGTTTTATATGGGTGGGAAGGAATGGCAACAGCATTTGATGATATTGCACAAACTCTAAAAAAAGGAGATGTTAACTATATCTACGGAGCAAGTCTAGGCAAGACTCCTGGGCAAGTAGACATGTTCTTCTCTAGGTATTACAAGAAAGTTGATAAGAGTGGTTATCAAATAAAGATAATATTTAATGAGGGAATGAAACAATATAAGGAAAGAACTGGGTATTTTGAAAAGAGTAAAGTCCACAAAGTCAAATATTTACACCAAGAGACGTTTTCAGAAATTAATGTTTACAAAAATAAAGTATTATTTATAATACTGCTAAGCAAACCTATAATCATCAGAATAATAAGCAATGAAGCTGCTGATTCATCAAGAAAATTCTTTGAAACATTGTGGGAACAAGCTAAAAAATAATAAGACAACTTTATTAAACCATATCCTCTCATCAAAAACAATGGCACCACCACCGTTCAACAAAGAACAAGTACAAGAAATCAATAGAATAGCAGCACTGCCACCAGAACAACAACAAAAAGAATTAGATACATTCTTAAAAACACTCAACCAAGAACAAATAAACTACTTACAACAACAGCAACAACCCAAAGAAAACCAATGTCCCTTCTGCCTCATAGGACAAAAGAAAATACCCAGCTATATTGTCTACGAAGACGAAACAACCATAGCCGTCCTCGACATCAAACCAGCAAATCCAGGACATATACTCCTTTTCCCCAAACAACATCACCCCGTACTTACAGCCATACCAGAACAAGAAGCAAATAATCTCCTCTCCGTAGCACGACAACTCAGCAAAACACTCTACGAACAACTTAAACCTGAAGGAACAAACATTTTCATCGCTAATGGAACAGCAGCAGGACAAACCATACAACACACGATAATCCATATCATACCCCGCTACCATGATGATAATGTAGCCATGCGTTGGGAAGGAAAACCCATCACTGAAGAAAACTTAGAAAGCCTTCGTAACCAACTCAAAGGAAAATTAAAACCAAAGAATGAAGAAACAAAAAACACGAACCCTGACTGGTATTATGACGTAGAAGAACGAGTACCTTGAATTAGCTTTTATTATTTACACGTATCTTAGAACAACGGCAACCAAAAACCAAAAACTAAAGAAACAATAACTGCGAGTAATAATGCTGGAACAAAAGGGATACCTTCCTTCACCCAAACCTGCTTAATATTAGATACCTGCAACTTTTTTATTTGTTTTACTTCAATACCCCAAGAAGGAATACCAAACTTCTTACGAAGAGCATTATCAACCAACCAATCACCTTCTGTCACTTTAGCAACAGGAATCTTCCGCAACAAACACGTCTGCTCAACAGCCTTCATCGCCTGCAATAACCAAGGATACACAACAATAATACTGGCAATAACCAACAGCATCCAACCAGCAACGATATCAGCCATGACAACAAATAAGTATATACCTACAGCAACTATTAGACTAACAATCTTAGCAAAACGCAACCACTTCTTTTTTCCAAGATCAGCCATAGCTCGAGCAACATCATGGTAATGCACCAAACCTAACAAGACAGAAGCAATCAAACCATACAACGCACCCACAACAATCATGTTAAACAAGAACGCTACGTAAAAAGGAACATTACTTGTATACCAAAAAGGATTTGTAGCAAAAACAACACCAAAACCCATCAATAACTTAGCATCACCACCACCCCACTGCTTACTGAAAAATAAGCCTAAGCCTAAAAGAACACCAACACCCAAACCTGCAAGACCAAAAAAGAAATATGACCAGAAACCTGAAGTAAACGCGTACCACAAACGAATAAGCAAAGCACCCGCAATCAACATGTACGAAACCCAATCAGGAACCTCACGAGAACGCAAATCGGTAATAGCAGCAACCAGCAACGCTACTAACACCAAAATAATCAAGAGAATATCAACAACCATACGTAGCATGTGTTCATAACGTTTATAAAACATTCGGCAAAAAAACAACTCATGATACACATCGTAGGAGCAGGACCTGCAGGAAACTATACTGCTTACCAACTAGCAAAAAAAGGACAAGCAGTAACTGTTCACGAAGAACATAAGACTATAGGAAGTCCTATACAATGCACGGGCATTCTTACAGGAAATTTACAAGAACTCCTTCCCATAAAAAAAGACTACCTCGTCAACACTATCAAACGCGTAAAAGTCTATAGCAAACACCAAACAGCAGACTTTAAACTCCAACAAAAAAACTATGTCGTCAACAGAACAGACTTTGACCGTTACATTGCGTCTCTAGCAAAAAAAGCAGGAGCACACTACCAACTCAACTCCAAATATGAAGGGTGCACCTTAGCAAAAAAACATATCACTTGCAATTTCAGCAACGGCCAACAAGAAGCAAACATACTCATAGGAGCAGACGGACCACACTCAGCAGTAGCACGAAGCGTCAACATTTATGATACAAGAAGGTTTTACCACGGACTACAAGCGACAGTGAAAAAAACATTTGAAAAAGACTTAGTAGAATTCTACATAGGAAAACACTACATCGCATGGGTCGTACCAGAAAATGAAAACTATGCACGCGTTGGCGTCAGCTCAGAAACCATCGCTGGGGATATGTACACTTGGTTGCTGAAAACCATTGGCGGGAAAATAGTCGCACGACAAGCAGGACCTATACCTATCTATGAACGAAATTTGCAAACAAGTTACCAAAACCGTGTATTCCTCGTTGGAGACGCAGGAGCACAAGTAAAAGCATCAACTCATGGAGGTATCATACCTGGCATGATTGCAGGGAAAGCACTCGCAGAAGCAATAGCCGAACATAAAAATTATGATACACTATGGAAAAAACGACTTGCAAAAGACTTACTCATCCACGGACTCATAAAAAAAATGATGGACAACTTTGACGAGAAAGACTTTGATTACTTACTCCAGCTTATGCGAAAGCCAGCAGTAAAAAATATCATAGAAACCTTCGACAGAGAATTCCCCAAACACTACGCAACAAAACTCATACTCCGAGAACCACGATTCTTACGATTCTTCACCAAACTATTCTAATACGTACGTTGACTAAAATAATTACCTGCATCGACAATTGCCTGATCCTCAGAAATAGGGGTTATATTGAGTCTACGAGCTAAATCTTCCAGTCTTATACAATCAACACCTCTACGACCTTTTCTACGATTAGGAACATCTTTGCTTCCAAGACGGTGCATAACATTTCCTGTAATATCCTTCAGTAAATAAACACCACGAGCATCAACTTGGTGGCCATAACGATTAAACGTGCGAACAACTAATTGCCCATCGTCAAAATTATGAACAACTTGATCTTGGTATAATGGTTGAGCATTTTCTTTTTCACGAGCTTTATCAATTTCTTTTCCTCCACTATTTAGCCCTTTTGAAGTTGCTAACGCAGCTAATCTCCTTTCTTCATCAGATAAGCTTGCTGCTCGTACTAATGGGTTGATAATTTCATTTATAGCCATACTAAAAAACCCCTTTACCCCTGTTTATAATCATTGTGTTCATTGTTTACCCCGAATTTATTCTTCTTCTCCTAACTTGAAAGTATTATTCATACTATTACTATGATTACTAGCTATATAAAGCTTATGTATCTGTAATTACTTATAAGTAGTTACTCTAATCTGTACCGCAACAACGCAGCAATACCTGTCAAGCCAAGAAGACGCTTACCCGCATCATGATTACCCACAATGACCACATGACCACCACTATCAGCAACAGCACGCAAAACAGCATCCAAACGATGATACCAACCATCCTCACGAGCATCCATCACCAACTGCTCAGCAACCACGACCACACGAACAGCACCCGCCAAAGCAGCAGACTCCACCAAATCCAAACCATACGCCACCTTACCCTGCTTACCCACCTCAGCAAACACCTCATCAACCAACGAAGACTCTTCAACAACACGATACTTCTCCAACAAACGCTTCAACTCATCACGCTTAACAACTTCCTGCACACCCGCAGCACCCGCCTGATTACAACCTACCGTAACCACTTTCTTTGCCAACACCGGAACATCACGCTGCAACAACGATAACACATCATCCTTAAAAAAAGCAGGAGAAGCAAGAACAATCAACGAAGGAGAAAAACGAGCATCATACTCAACCATACGAGCAACCAACAAAGCATAAAAATCATTACGAACAGCAACCTTAAACTGCTTCTTCTCAACCTCACCAGAAAAACTATCCAAAAATTCAACACCTGAAGACTTCAACAAACCAAAACCGACTTCATCACGATCAAAAGCAACCAACAAAACAGGAACAGCAACCACCTGCGACTCCTCCAACTTCACCAAAACAAACTGCGACAAATGCTCCTTCGTAATCTTCACCACATCATGCAGACTAACATCCAAGGTATGAAAAGAACCCTTAGGAACATCATCATGCTCAGAAACAACCTTGCCCAACAAACGCAACTGCGAAGGTGTATATTCAATACGCTCAACTGCAATTGAAGGAAAAAAAGGCTTCTTAAAAACCTCACCATTATCCAACTTTACCTTACGCTCAGACTTACCACTAACTATATCACCTTTCTCAATAATCAATGATAAATACCACAAATCCTCAGCAACATTAACCTGCACCTGCAAAAAATGATGCTTTTTATCAAGTTTCAAGACCCTCATCAAGCACAGAACAACCTTTAAATAGTAATAAACATTTCGATAAACCATGGTCAGAAAAAGGGGTACTAGTACGGAGAACGTCTCATCATTCCTCTTCATGCTCCTCTTATTCTTTATTATTTACATTATCATCCTACCCACCGATAAAAAAGCGG
>Ga0209542_10016583_pt1 | contig 12204 bp, 14 predicted proteins | sample RifCSPhighO2_01_FD_184028 | JGI IMG/M metagenome (GOLD analysis project Ga0209542, IMG submission 184028) | Soil microbial communities from Rifle, Colorado - Rifle CSP2_plank highO2_0.1 (SPAdes) (version 2) | ecosystem: Environmental > Terrestrial > Deep subsurface > Rock core/Sediment ...
GGCGGGTGGACCAGAAAAGGACCAGGCCATACAGGAGGAGCGCCTGAAAAAAGACGGACAGGGGAGCTTCATAGGCGGTGCGGGAGACGTGGACGTGCCAGGGGTTGACGGCGACTGTACCCCCGATGAGCAAGGTCAGGGCGGGGCGGTTAAATAAGCGCTGGCCCAGGGCCATGATGAGAGCTACGAGGCCCAGGCCGTAAAAGGCGTTGGGGAGGCGGCCGGAGCGGGGGCCGAAGCCGAATATTTTTTGGAAGGGGGCATGGAGGAGGGCGGGCAGTTCGGCCATGAGATTTTCGGAGGCCAAGGGCTTAAGCGATAGGGGAGTCCAGGTGCCGGCAATGTCGGTCCCATAGCGGGCCACGGCTTCGGCGGTAAACACGTGGTCCATTTCGTCATAGTAGTAACCCAAGGGGATATCGCGAATATGCCAGAGGCGCAAAAATATACCGGCGGCCAGAAGAATAATACCTACCAAGTAAACAGGTCGGGTGAGTGTGCGGGTCATATTACGTAACTGCCTGTTTGGTTTTCTGATACCAGCGGAACAGGCCGGCGATGTATGGATTGGTCACGTCCAGCTCAGCCTGGACCTGGTCTCTGATTTGCAATGAGGTGATTTGCGGCTGACCAAGACCGGCGGCCCAGGCAGCTAGCTGATCGGCAAGGCCCTGGGATTTGGCCTCCTCCAGCCCGGCGGCCAGCAGCACGCGGACAATTTTCTCCGGTTGAAACGGTTCGCTTGACCCGTCGCGCTTTAAAACAGAGATGCCCATGACATGATTATAATTTGGAGAGGTTGGGTTTGGCTACTTCAGAGGAGTTTTGAGTTGAGGAAATGATTTCCTTCGACGGCATATTGATTATACCCGCACAGATCGACGAGCGTTTTCACTTCGGCCTGCAATTTGTCGTAGTGCCTATGGTAAGCGCCGAAATAGTGCCGGAAGAGATCTTCGGTATGATATAAGACAATTTTAGATCGGTATTTAAAATTTCCTTCACCAACCGCAAGATGCCTATTGTAGATTTTCCATCCTTGGTCAAGGTGGTTTTGAGCCAGGGGAGCATTTTTGGAGATAATGTAAGCGGTGGCGATACGGCGGTGGAGCAGGAGGTGTTCATACAGTGGGAAATGAGGTGTAGCGTAGTCGTCTGAATTCAGAAGCGAGATGTGTTTTTCCATCTGGTCTTCAATAACTCTGGTCTGGTCGACTTCCCCAAGCAGAGAGTAATTTATGGCCGTACGATTGAGAATGTTTAGGATGATCCGATGGTCCTGCAGGAAACGAAGAGCAACCGCGTCATGGTCAAGGGACTCACGGTATTTTTTTTGGCGAAATGCGATGCTCCCCATGTAGCTTTGGGCGTAGCCCCGGAATTGGAGATCACCAGTGATTTCGGCGATTTTCTCGAATAAAACGGTGATTTTGGAGATTTCGGGGATGACCTGACTTTCGGGAATGTATTCCAGAATAATCCAGGCTTTCTTTCTTAACACCTGACCCCAAAGGGAGTAGAGCTTAATTTTGGATTTCCGGTCAGTTGACGTGTCTATTTTGGATTTGAGCAGATTGTCGAGGGCCGTTATCCAGAGATACGCCAGGCTCTGAGAGTCGTATGAGCGGGCCTCCTCTGTTTTTTTGAGACCCTGCTCGATGTATTCGGTTTGATAAATCAGCGAGTCGATAAGGTTTTCCTTCAGGCCCGTTTCTGAGAGGATTTCACGGCAATAGTCAAGTTGCAGATTGATGTATTCAGAAGAGGATAAGTTGAGGACTTGAGCTAAGGTCTCGAGCTGTTGGGGAGTAAATCGGCGTTCGCCTTTCAGGACCCGCGAGAGGACGCTGGGGTCAATGTCGTGGAAGCCCAGTCTCTCCCACATCTCCAGGGCCAGCTGGTTGAGGCTCATACCGTTTGAAAAAACTATACGATTAGCTTTTCGGGTGTAGAATTTTTGCAGTTCCAGAGATGGTTTGGGTTTCATAAGAAATTACTGGAGTTTTGAGTGTATATAAGTACCAGGCTCGACTAGGTAGCTGTTATAACCAAACATTTTAACAAGGGACTTTACTTCCTGTTCGAGCGAATCCAGGGGGCGATTACGGATTCGGAAGTAGTGATAAAATAATTCCTCCGTATGGTATAAGGTTATTTTTGACCTGATGTTGAAATCTCCTTCTCCATTTTTTAGTTTTTTGTCATAAATTTCCCAACCACTGTTTAAACATCTTTGGGCGTTGTTCAGGTCCTTTGCAATTATGTAAGCATTTGCCAGGGTACGGTAATCATGACAGAGACTGGACATCGGCTGATTTGAGTCCTGATATTTCTTCAGTCGGTCTTCGACGGCGGAAATTTTTGAGCTTTGGTTAAGAAGAGCATAAATTTGCGCTATGCGGATAATAACTGCTCGTATCTCATGGAGATTTTTAAGATAGTTAAGCGAGGTGAGATCGTGGGAGAGGGCTTGGGGGAACTGTTTTTGCTGGAAGTATATGCGTCCGCGCAGGGCCTGCGCAAAGCCAAGAAACTCTGAGTCGCCGGTGATTCTGTAAACTTTTTCAAAAAGATTCGGAATGTGGAATACGTCGGCTAGAACCTTCCGGTAGTGTTTATGCTCGAAGAGTGTGAATTTTTTTTCAATTAGAAGTTTCCCCCATAAAGAATAGAGTTTTTTCAGGAGTCTGGTGTTTTTCACACTTTTTGTTCTTATTCGGAGAAGGTTTTCAGTTTGTGTTTCCCAGCGGTAGGCCAGACTGAGAGAATCGTAAGACATGGCGTCCTTGATTTTTTCTAAATTTTGATCGATATAGTCAGTTTGATAAGTGATACTGTCGATGAAGTTTTCATCCACTTTCGATTGAGAAAGAAGGTCGCGACAATATTCTGTTTTGAGGCTGGAGACTTCACTCCGCGGAATGGCCAAAATGTTGGAGAAAATTTCAAGTTGCTGAGGAGTGAAAGAACGTTCGCCGGTGATGACACGTGAGAGGACACTGGGGTCGATGTCGTGGAAGCCCAGTCTCTCCCACATCTCCAGGGCCAGTTGATTCAGCGTCATGCCGTTGGCCCAGATAACCCTATTCCCTTGGCGGTGGTAATACCTTTGCAACTCTTCGGAAAAGCCTGTTTTCAGATGTATGCCTAATTATAGGCCTTTTGTCAATCTCAGGATAGCTTTTTGTTGACAGGGGTGTCAATGAAGGCGGGAGGAAGAAGGGGTAAGGTGCTGGAAAATGAATGTGGAGGTGTTTCCGAGCGATGTCGTCAGAGTGCGGGGAGTGGGCGGCAGGGTGGAGAAACTCTATGTGCCGCCGAAACCCTCAGCATTGAAATTTTTGTCCGATTCTTCGCCCCAGTTGTATTGGAGGGAGCGCCAGGGCCTCGAGCTGTTAGGGGGGGAGGTGGCGGCAGAGGTATTGGACACCTGCCCACATGGGCTGATTACGATAATGTCCAGATTGAAGGGGGATAATGCCGGGCTGTTGATGGAGAACGGGCTGCCCCAGTGTAAAAAGGAGGAAATATATTTGAGGGTGGGAGAAAAGCTGAGGCTGATACATGATCGGAGGCTAGGCGGGAGAAGTCCTAAAAATTACTTTGAGGAATTAAAGCGGAAGGCGATAGAGGATGCAGACGGGCTGGGGAGAGGAGGATTACTTAAAATGGCCGGAATTGAGGAAAACGTGCTGAACAGTATATTGATAAAGAAGGTGATTCCCAGGGCAGAAGAAGTGAGTCGCTCGTACCGCGAACTCAGATTAGTTTGGGGTGACGCCTGCTCAAGGAACGTCGTGGCCTACGTGAACGGAGGCGTTTCCGTAGCGGGGTTTACCGGGTTGGAGTTTTGGCACCCGGGTTTTAGGGAAGAGGACCTGGCGTATCTGGTGATGTGGGATTGGGGGAAGAAAGAGTGGGGTAAGGAACCGTTTCAGCGGGGGTACGGGGAAAAGCTGGATGAGGAAAGAATCAAGCCTTTTATAATGCTGAAGTTATTAGACGGTCTGAAGCCGGGTAGGGTGGAGGATTGGCGAAAAGAGATGGCCAACGGCGAAAAGGATGGTTTTTTGAGTTCAAACCTGCGTTTGCTGCAAAGAGAATGGCGGGAGTGGCTAATGGCATAGAAGCTGGAGATTTTTCCCAATGATGATCCAGTAGTTTAGCAGGGAAAGTCTGACTTTGGCAGGGACGATAAAGTTGGTTTCGTGGAGTTCGGTAGACAGACCCGTGCCGATGTGGAAAAAGAGCTTGGGAGCGGTGTAAAGCGAAAAGTCTTCCGTGCCGTAAGTTTTGAGAACCGGGGTGATCGGAAAGAGTTTTTGACAACGGCCTAATAAGACGGGATCGTTCTGAAGTAGAGGATACCCGGAAAAATAGTGCAGTTTCAGGGAGAGACGGGAAAAATCCTGTTTAAATTTTACAGTTTGCTTTGACAACCACGATATTACCCGGAGGCGGGCGGGTTCGGAGAGAGCGCGGACGTCGCCTCTTAGTAAAGCGCGGCCGGCAATACTGTTGGGCGTTTCGCCGGCAGTGGAGACGCCGATGTTGATGAGGGCTTGGTCAAAAACCGAAGTGTTGATGCGGGAAACAAGCTGAGCGGCGGCCAAGGCACAATCCTGAAGTTTGGTGGAATACTTATTTTTAATATGTGTGCCAACACCGATGATTTCCAGTTCAAAATAGTCGCAGGCGGCCATATGCGGATTGATGATCTCCCCCGGTATTTTTGAGGGATGAGCATGGAAGGCGATGGCCGCCCGGCATTTTCTCAGGGGAGGGAAATGGTCATTTATGTATTTGGCTCCGCTGGGGTAGCCCTCCTCACATGGCTGAAAGACAAAGTAGATGGTGTGGTGGGGGGGAGGGTGACTATGAAAGTAACGGTAAGCTCCCAATAGGGCGGCCAGGTGGGTGCTATGGCCGCAAACGTGACGGATGCCCAGTCTTGTATTGAGGGCGTCCAGTTCGGCCCGGAAGAAGACAGCCGGTCCACTCCCCACAGCGTAAACCAGGGCTGTTTTGGCCTGCCAGAGAGGCGGACCGAGGCGGGATGTGATATAGCTGGATGTTTGCCGTTCCTGCCAGCCGATTTCCGGATGGGCGTGGAAGAAGACAGCATCGGCAGATACCTGGTTAACTAGAGCTTGAGATGCATCCATAGGTTGCGGGCGGGGGATAAGGGAAACGATTGGTGCAGGATATATTCTTGGGGTAAAAACCGGACGGCGTCAATATCATGCTCCTGGGCCTTTGGTATCCAGAACTGGGCCATGACCAGCCAGCTGCGCTGCTGCTTGGTTAGGGGTAGGGCCTCAACCTGTTCGGTGAGACTGGCCATGCGGTCCCGGTCCGACTGATAGGTGTAGTGGTAGGCCGAATGTTCGTGGATTTTGGCTACGTGGTACCAGGAGGGAACGGAGGTGAGGTAGTCGTAGCCGTGGGTTTTGAGCGCGGCGCGGCTGGTGTCTAAAATATGCTCGCTTAAATGGGGAATTTTGCGCAGGGTGTAATAGCCGGGATAGGGTAAGGAGGGATGGGGAAAAAGTTCCTGCCAGGCGGCGATCCAGGACAGGAGCGAGGCGGAATCGGTGGATGATTGAAGGGCATCGAAGGGATGGTTGACGAACCGGGCCTGCTCACTTGTGAAGATATCTGTTAAAGGATGGCGGGGGTCCAGCCAGTAGCTGGACTGTTCGACCGCTCTCCCTAGGATGAAGGTGTCGTCGGGCCCGCCGTATTCCCAGGAAGTAAGGCGGGAAGGAGACCAGCCGGGACCGTCCCGGGACCTGTCCCGGAGTTTGTACAAAAGCCAGATGCGGGAAGCGTCAGCAATAGTGAGCTGGACCACCTGGCCGTCGGTATCGAAGTTAACATCGCTTCCGGTTTGGCGGATGATGTCACTGACTGCAGGGAGGGTGAGAACGATGCTGTGCAGATCAGATTCCGTGAGGGGGATGGTGGTTGGGGAGGGGAGTACCTCCTTACGAGGAAGGTCAAAAGTCGGCCTTTCGGTGGTAAACATGATTCGGATCTGGGGAGGAGAGAGATCCGAATGAGCCAAAAAAAACTCCCCATGAGAGTTTTTGTGAAACAGATTTGTTTGCCTGGTTGGCAAACCCTATCGTTCCCTCATTTGGGCTGGCTTTCAGCACCTTGCCGGCCGTTTCGGCGATGCAGGTTGCTAGACGAGTCACAGAGCCAGATCTCTCCTCGTCGTTCTTGATATAACTTGTGAATCACTTTATCAGCCGAGCTGTTAAAGCGCAAGCTGACTTTGGCAGATTGCCTCCAGGCTTTCATTGACTCAGTAGTCAATGATTTCGGGTGATGGCGGAATTGGAAGGATTTGACCGCGGGAGTTAAAATGAGAAATGGTGGCTAATCTGGGAAAAGATGGGGTAGCTGCCCGGTTTGAAGAGTACTACACTCGAAAGGGGAACCGCACGGTGTTTTCTAACGGAATGACACTGAACCAGCTGGCCCTGGCCATGTGGGAGAGGCTGGGGTTCAGAGAGATAGATGCCAGTGTTTTGTCCAGGTTTTTGAAAGGGGAGAGGTTATTGAATCTGCGGCAATTGGGGGTTTTGTGCAACCTATTGAAGATCAGGGGGAAGCAAGTTAGGAAACTCGAGGAGCTTCTTAACTGTGAGATATTGTCCAGATTAGGGCAGGGGGAAAATTTTGAATACTACAAACGAAGTGTTTTTGTTGAGAATATGTTTGCGGCCATCAGGAACATGCGAAGGGCAATGGCTTACGACTCGCCTATGCTGGCGGTTGATTGGCTGGATGTTCTGAAGGAAAAAGTGACGGATCGATATTTGAAAGAAGGGAGTGATAGATCCAAGAGTGAGTATCTGCTACTGTTTGGGGAGCTTCTCTTACAGGAGAGAATAATATTGCTGGACACGTTCCCGTTTATGGCTGTGGCAAAACGACTGCAAGAGGTCGGAGCCAGGTTTGGCCGGGTGGGGGAGATGTCCGGGGAGAAGGAATATACGGGTTACTCCGAGGCTATGAAGGGGAGGAGCTATTTCCACTATGGAAGATACCATGAAGCCGTGGTGCACGATATGGCGGCGGCGAAACTTATCAATAATATTGAAGAAAAATGCGTGGTGTTGATGAGAGTGGCAATTGAGTTGGGGTGTTTGAATAGGCCAGGTGAGTGTTTGGCGGCCCAGGGGGAGTTGGAAACCACCTTGTCTCAGGCTAAGGATGATATTCAGTGTTTTGGCCTAAAAGGAATTGCCCAAGCGAATTGTAAGTTGGGTCATGAAAAGGCAGCCAGGAAGTATTTGGATCAAGCTTGGAGCGTCTATGACAGAAGACTGACAGTTCCGGGTAAATATAGATACGTCAGAGCGATTCAGCTGAAATTTGCGGAGTATCAGTTTAGCAAAACATTTGGTGGGGAGACCGACAGCCAGGCTAGAAAGTATCTGGGTGAGATAGCGAATTTATCATCCGTGTGCGGATACGAGAGTTACCAGATAGGTGAGGCTAGTGTCCCGAGCGTGGTACTCTAGACAGACTGGGTAATACTTGACAAGCTGTTTGTTACTTTATATAGTAGGTGTTACTATGCAATTGTCCTCTACCGTGACCACTAAAGGCCAAGTATTAATTCCGGCTCCAATCAGAAGCAAGCTCAACATAAAGCCGTTTGATCGGATGGTATTTATTGTTTATGGATCTAAATTATTGGCTGAAAAGGCAGCTTCCACGGAGGATATGTTAGGTATTGTGAAGACAAAGAGGGTGTTGACAGACCGCCAATTGGAGACAGCTATTAAGAGGGCTGCCGAGGACGGTTTGTCGCAGTAATCATGATTGTTTTGGACACGAGTGCATTGGTGAGGTTCTTTACCAGGGACAATGAAAGTAAAGCCAGGAAGGTGAAGAGCTTGCTGGAGTCTGACGAAGAGTTGCTTTTGATTGACGCCGTAGTCATGGAATTAATTTACACATTAGTAAGAGTTTATGGTCAATCGAAAGATCAGATATTGGAAATACTTAAGTTTTTGCTTTCCAGAGCTAACATTCAGATAAATTTAGAATTGAGAAAAGCTGTAAAAGTGTATGAGAAGGAAAACATTAGTATTACAGATAGTTTACTGGTGATTTATGGACAGAATAACAAAATTGCCAGTTTTGATGAAGGGCTGCTTAAGGTTAAGGGGGTAAAGGGAATTTGGAGAGGTTAAACCACATGAGTTAAAATTGACTCATGGAGAGTTGTCCGGGGTATTTGATTGGTGTTAGACTTTAAATGTGATTTCGGGAGTGAGGAAGTTCCTGAAGGTTGTAGTCTTGCTGGTACTGGCGGGGGTTGCATTGATGATGATTAGGGGGATGCGGGCATCTAAAATGGAAAAACTATTTGTGGCTTTTCGTGGCGAGGGAGGTGAAGTGCAAATGAGGTTGGTCGATCCGGTGAATGGCGCAGTGATAAAACAAGGTTCATTTAAGGAGTCTGACTTGGATGGAAACTTGTTGTATCCTGTGTTATTGGGGGCAGGAGGAACAAGCCCCATTTTTTATGATTCCAGAAATTCCAGGGTGTTGATGGTGACGCACAGGTATAACGGCGGGGAAGACGACTACTCTATAGCTCCTGCAGATGGGACAGCTGTGTACACGTTGCCGATTGATGGTTCTGGGGGATTAGAGGAAGTGTATTATGGCGAGGGGGTGGTGGCCAGCCGAGTGGTATTAGATGAACTGAACGGGGCTCTTTTGCTCTTTGAGTCTGGTGAAAATAACGGTTCGGGTAAGGTGCGGAAACTGTCTTTGTCAAATTGGGGGGACCGGGTGGTGGCGGAATTTCAGTTTGAGTTTGATTCTGAGAAGAGATTGGGTAGTTTATACGATGAGCCGTATCTGCCTTTCAGGAAGAACTTGGAGAGTGCCTATTTTGGGGAGGTGCAGCGGGTTTCATATGACGACTTTGATTTAATTTTGTCCGATGATGCTAAAAGTTTGTTCATACCTGCCAAGGTGAGTATGACTGGCAGGCCGGGGTTCCCGGTTTCGTCACTGAACGAAGAGTTGGTACTGGTCAGAATAGAGCTGGAGTCGGGTTTGGTGAGCTTTATCAACGTTGTCAGAGGAGATTCGATTCACGGCTCTTCGGAGGGTTTGTCAGGCGATGGCAAAAAGATGGCTTTCCTAGAAGGCTGGGGAAGTTATGAGGTGATTTATACGGATTTGGATGGAGGCGGTTTGTCTAAGTTAGGAGTGAGGGACAATTTGTCAAATATCAATGCATGGTTGTCCAGAGGAGGAAATAAGATGGCGCTGGTGACAGAAGAAGGCATCGAAATGCTGGACATGAAAGGAGGTATGTTGGGTAAACTGCCAGGAAGTTACATTTATTCATGGTCTGGGAGCGGTGATTGGATGTTGGTTAAAGTGGGGCATGACTATAAGAGTCCGGGAGTAGACGAGATAGTTAACACCAAGACCGGCTCAAGCGCACCAGTTAAGTTTAAACAGCCGAATGTGGACTACGATTACCTGAGTGTGAGTTGGGTTAAGTGAGTTGCATTAAGAAAGCGATGGTAAAATTGAGCGATGTCTCAGCTTTCTGTAGGGATTGTGGGGATGCCGAACGTGGGGAAGTCTACGCTTTTCAATGCCATGCTGAAAAAGCAGGCGGCTCTCGTTGCCAATTACCCATTTGCGACCATTGATCCCAATGTGGGGGTGGTGCCGGTTCCCGATGACAGGCTGGAGAAACTGGCTGATGTCGTTGCCGGAGTACACCTGCCAGGTGTGCCGCAGGCGCAACACCACCTGGCAGGTGAGATTAGGCGGCCCCCGATTGTGCCGGCCACGGTAAAATTCGTGGATATAGCGGGACTAGTCAAAGGAGCCAGCCAGGGCGAGGGCCTAGGGAATAAGTTTTTATCACATATCCGGGAAGTGGACGCCATGGTGTATGTCCTCAGAGACTTCTCGGATGAGAACGTGGTGCGGGCGGGGTCGGTAAACCCGCAAAGCGATGAAGAGGTATTGGAGGCAGAGCTGATGCTCGCGGATCTGGAGGTGGCGGAGAAAATACTGGAGGCGAGTAAAAAGGATGTAAAGAGTCCCGATCATGAACTGATTACTACCACGCTACAGAGTATGGTAGTTAGGTTGAAGGAGGGGAAGAGGGTGGCGGAAGTAGGGGTGCCGGAGAGGCTGGCGGGGTGGAAGAAAACGCTGCCGTTTTTGACGCTGAAACCGGTGATCAGAGTATTGAACGTGGATGAGAATAAAATTGACAGTGGACAATTGACAATGGACAATGCGATCAGAATTTCGGCCAAAATGGAGAGCGAGCTGGCCGGGCTGACCGAGGAGGAGCAGGGAGAATACCTGAAAAGTTTGGGTCTCTCTGAACCGGGCCTAAACAGGCTGGTAAAAAAGGCATTTGATATTTTGGGCCTGCAGACTTTTCTCACGGCAGGCGAAAAGGAAGCCCGGGCCTGGACGATTAAAAAAGAGACCAAGGCACCCCAGGCGGCGGGGGTGATCCATACGGATTTTGAGACGCATTTTATTAAGGCAGATGTGATCAACTGGGAAGAATTTGTGGCTGACGGGGGGTGGGTGAGGGCCAGGGAACTGGGGCACGTGCGCCTGGAGGGCCGGGAGTACGTGATGCAGGAGGGCGACGTGGTGGAGTTTAAGGTGGGGGTGTGATAAATTCGGGTAATTATGGCCGGGGACAGATTGCTGGTAGTAGATGATCATAGTAGTGAGATCAGGAGGGTAGTGGGGATTGCGCAGGGGGTGGGGTTCGAAACCAAAGACATCCTGACCGCATTTAATGTAAATGTGGCACTGGCGGCTTTGGTGGCCGAGGGAGTGGGATTTTTGGTGACGGATTTGAACATAGACTGGAATTGGGACGGCTTGCGGGTGGTTATCCCGGCGGCCAGAGAGGCGGGTCTGGCCGATGACCACATAGCGATGCAAAGCCATTCACCCGACGAAGTTTTAGACCGGATAAGGCTGGCAAATCGTGACATTAAGGTTCTGACTAAAGTTGACGACCTGCGGCTGGGCGCGTTTCTTCAGGCGTGTATGGCCAGCCGAACGGACAGAGGTTAGACAGGAGCGGAAGGCCGGGAGTATGTGATGGCGGAGGGCAACGTGGTGGAGTTTAAGGTGGGGGTGTAGTAAAATGAGGCCCGTGGCAGTAACCCAGGGTGAAATGGAAGCGAGATGCAAGCTAGCGGTAACGGATCGCTGGGGGGTGGTTCACTGTACATTGGCGGAGGAAAGATGGCCTAGGGTGGCGGCCTGGAATCCCAGCTGGCTTGAACTGGAGATGGCCTATTTTCGATACCACCCCTTTACCGGGGACATGTGTTTTCTGTGTGCTATCGAAGGGCTGCAGATGGGGGAAAATACATGCAGGGATTTGGTGCCTAAATGGGCGGTTTTAGTATATGGAGTCGGGACATAGGGGTGGAGAGGAACGGAGATAAAAATACGGGAGCTTGAGGTGGAGGATGGAGTTTGGGATGGGAGTGTAGTAAAATCTGCACTCAATGCAAAAGTACGAATTGACGGTGCTGATTAAGTCCGGGCAAATCAGCGAGGCCAAAGACAAGTTTGTGGCTAGAATGGAAAAAGTGATCAAGGCGGTGGGGGGAAGTGTGGGAAAGATGACGGAAATGGGCAACAAACAACTGGCCTATAAGATTCAGAACCAGATTGAGGCGGATTTTGCAAACTGGGCGCTTGAACTGCCTAGTAGCGGAGTGGTAGAATTAAGGAAGAAATTAGCAGTGGACCGCGAAATATTACGGTATTTGCTGGTGAGAGCGGAGAGTTGAAAAGAATATGTCAACGAGGTCTTTAAATAAAGTAATGCTGATTGGCAATCTGACGCGGGATCCGGAGATGCGGTATACGCCCTCGGGGACGGCAGTGTGTACTTTTGGTCTGGCGACCAACCGAACCTGGGTGACGGATGGGGGAGACAAAAAGGAAGAGACGGAGTGGCACCGGATCGTGGCCTGGAACAAGCTGGCGGAGCTGTGCTCCCAACTGCTGTTTAAGGGCCGGAGGATCTATGTGGAAGGCCGACTACAGACCCGGCAGTGGACGGGACAGGACGGGGCCCAGAGAGTGGCTACGGAAATAGTAATTGAAGACATGATAATTTTGGACTCCAGACGGCAGGAAGAGGGAGCGGGG
>Ga0209542_10016585_pt1 | contig 12201 bp, 12 predicted proteins | sample RifCSPhighO2_01_FD_184028 | JGI IMG/M metagenome (GOLD analysis project Ga0209542, IMG submission 184028) | Soil microbial communities from Rifle, Colorado - Rifle CSP2_plank highO2_0.1 (SPAdes) (version 2) | ecosystem: Environmental > Terrestrial > Deep subsurface > Rock core/Sediment ...
ATTGTTTCACCAACGGAAATAGAATGATCTATCTCCAGTATACGCGAGCTTTCACCAACGTATCTATTGAATAAAGACAGATTTAAGCGGGAAGTATATAAAGTTAGCGTTAAAAGAGCAAAAAAAGTAATCACGAAAGAGTAACAAGTGCAGTAAACTTTAAATAGGAATGGGTGAAAAAACACGATTCATGGGACGCTTACGATTTGATCGGAGAGAAAAAGAAGAAGTTGCAAAGGCTTTAGAAAATGCAATTAATGCTCTTCGCAAAACGCAATATCAAACACGGCGTGATGCTGAAGGTTTTATAGGAATGTTAGTACGTTCTCTTATCGGGTACCATTCAGCAGTACAATTTACCGTAGACGAAACACTGAAACGCTTCTTGCCAGAGGGTTCACAAAACATCGCCGACTTCTGCTGCGGCAACGGAAGTGGCACAGCAAAAATCGCAGAAGCACATCCTGAATTAGAAGTTTTTGGATTCGATGTAAATCCGATGGAAATACGAAAGGCTCAACGACATGCAGATGAAAAAGCACACTTCAATACGGAAGATGTCTATGCATTTCCAGCTGATAAGTACCCGAAATTTGACGTGGTTACATTTAATCGCGCATGCGGGAAACTTGGCGACAAAATATTTGGTCTAGCAATACAACAGGAGGCATTACTAATAGCAGGAAGAACATGCTGTTATCATTTGTTCCCATCCGAATTGCCAACATCAGCAGACACTCTCACATCGCTTTATCTCAGATTTGAAGCACTGCTTCATGCAACAATGAAAGATCTTCTGATGCGAACAACCGGCGAGTCAAAACAGCTATATAAACCAAATGAAGAACTGGATGTACGCAGTAAATTAGCACAACAAATGGGAGTAACAACTGGGGAACTTGAAAAGATTGCGGCTTTAAGTGTCGATGCAAAAATCGGAGCAGCAGTTATTGATAGGAACAGAATGATGAAACTGATGGAAAATGGTTACGAAGTGCATGTCGATCAAAGATATCATTTATTTGTTGCAGAAAAAATATAAGTGTTGGATTTTCTATGCTTTTAAATACTAAATCGCAAAAAAACACTGATAGAGATAATGAAATACAATAAAGAAAATATTCAAGCAATGCAAGCTTCAGAAGATGTGCTAAAGAAAGAATGGAACAACGGAGCTGATAAGCGATGGAATGAAACAAAGAGGTCGCCATTGCATAAACTGATCGGATCATTAAGCAAAGAAGAAGCCGTTGAGCTTCGCGAGTCAATTAAAGATCTTCGTGAGCGAATGAGTAAAGAAGTCGAAAAGAGTACAAGTAAAATCTAAAAGAATCACCTTTTCAGCTTCGCCTGCAATTTGCGATTCTCCGGCAGATGTGTCGCCCAGAACTGTTCATGCTGGATAAACGGCGCAACATCATCCCGCAGCCGCAGAAACTGCTTGTATCCGCGCTCTGTAAAGCGCAGTTCTTTGCTGTTATAAGAGATGAGCTTCTTCCGCTCGAGAAATTCCAGATTTTTATACATCGCACGCTCCGTCTTGCCTAATAATCGCGACGCAAGCAGCGTAGCAATAAAAGTAACCTTCGAAATCGACACCTCAAGCGGCGCATTGTCGAAACGTTTGTTCAATTGACGGTAACACTGTCCTAAAGAATACAGCATTACCTTGTGCGGTCTGCTGAGCATGATAAAAAGAATAAGAAACGACTATTAAAACATTTAGCTACACGAAACCTACTTGACCGTCACTTTCTTCATGACAACCGGAGTTATCGGCCGATCATTCCTATCACGCTTGACTGCGACAATCTTCTCAACAACATCCATGCCGCCGACAACGCGCCCGAATACCGCGTGCTTCCCGTCTAACCATGGCGTCGCCTCAACGGTGATAAAAAACTGCGAGCCGCCCGTATCTGGCCCTGCATTCGCCATCGATAAGATACCCGGAACGTTATGCTTCAATTGCGGATGAAACTCGTCTTCAATCTCATAGCCTGGCCCGCCGGTCCCATCGCCATTCGGATCACCGCCCTGAATCATAAAATCGGGAATGACTCGATGAAATACTAATCCATTGTAAAACCCTTTCTCTGAAAGCTCAATAAAATTCGCCGTTGTTTTGGGCGCTTTATCTTCAAACAATTCAACATCAATAGTACCCATACTCGTTTCAATGATTGCATGTCGGTTCATAGGTTCACCACATCCAAAGAGGATCAGCATTAACAATGTGCAGAGCAGTAATATTTTTTTCATGAATTTATATAAAAAGCATCAAATATTAAAAGGTTTAGGTGGGATACATATTTATAGTTCGTTCACCCTATAAGTTAAGCACGTCCAGTCGGTGGTTTCCACAAGAAGTCACTGCTTATTGCCGTCTGGGGGGGTGTGCCAGATGGAAAAGATAATGGAAGAACAATGGGATGTTCTTCTGCGAGGCGGGGAGGATTATTTCTTTGATATATGGTGGGATTAGGTTTTTTTCTTTTTTTTAGAAAATATTAGTTTGCGACATAAATAAAGCATAATTTTGCCAAAACCGTCTGTGCCGTGAATGACGGGAATAACGCAGTTATTCACGGCATGGCCAGGCGAAGCTTTTCGCAAAAAGCGAAGTAGGGTTTGGCAAATTATGCGAAACTATTGTCGCTAACTATATAGACGACAAGTTTATAAGGGATTATTCTTAAAGCAGAAAAATGAGCAATTTATTTGAGAAGATCAATGATTTGAATGCAAGGGGAGAAAAGCACAGCAATACAGGCGATTACGACGCTGCAGAATGGATGTATAACCTTGCACTAGCAAATATCATGCAGCATCCATTAAATTCAGATTATGAAGCCGTTGCACGAGCAGGGAAAGCATATATTTTAAGACGCCGCGTTGCAGACCGAGAAGGCTCACTGCAAGAGCTGGATACTGTATTGAAAGCAACCGAAGGGAACACAACATTCTTTGGAAGAGCTCGCGTTTTGGAAGAAAGAAGTTTACTTTTTAGATATACAGCGCGCCAGGGCGATGAACAGATAGTCGATTTAGAGCAATCGCTTGCGGACGGTAAAAATTCTACGGAACAATATGTCAAAGCACGTGAAAATACAGTAACTGAAATTGCACCAAAAACAGAAATTCAAAACAGATTATGGCGCATGTATGGTGTTACTGCTGTAACAGCGGCTGCACTTGCAGATAAACGTCCAGACAAAGCAAGCGAATATCTTGAAACTGCAGAGAGACTTGCAAAAAGTGAACTCACCGAAAGACTAACAGCAGGCGAAGCTTCAGGAAAAGCGATTTCAAATGCGTATCATACAGTAGCCGATGTTTTGATTCAGAAAGCAGCATTTGATCCTAGTGTGTACGACAATGCAAAACGTCATATTGCATGGGCATCTGAATTAAGTCAGAACCCAATGATAAAATCCGTGCATGAGTTTAAGCGTATGATGCTCGAATACAACGCACATCCCGATGACAAAGCAGAGATAGGATCTCACATGAGAAGAGTATTGACAACACAAACACTCCGGCAAAATCCAAAATCGCAATGGGACAAAGGCGTGAAAGAAAGATTACGCGAACGTATGGAAAGAGTCGCAGCGCACCTCAGTGACGGATTCCCAGAAGCAGTGGCCCAGTTTTACGCCACGTAGGTTTTTATAAGAGTTAATTCTTCTGCTACCCATGAAATTCATCGAGCTCAACACATTCATTAAAATAAAAAACTTAGCCACCACCGGCGGTCAGGCAAAAGTATTGATACGCTCCGGCGCAGTCAAGGTAAACGGCGAAACAGAAACCCGCAACAAGAAGAAGTTAGTCGTCGGCGATAAAGTCGAAGTTGACGGAAAAACGTTTATTCTCAAGGATGAAGAGATTAAGTAGGTGTTGTGGTGATCACTACAGCACAAAATTATATACTAATTTTCATGTAAAATAAGTGATGAGATATGATTTGAGAAGGTTTAATGGTTCATTTAAAGGCACAATCGCAGAGTGCATGTTTAAGCTTACAAACGACAGAGTAGTGATTACAAAGTTCTTCAATAAGGTAAAATATTTTACAGTGTTTGGTAAGCATTTTACAGATGAACAAAAAGCATTTCTCGAGACAAATTGGTATTCAATTGATGCAATAGAAGTATTTTTTTCAGATGGACAAAGAAACATCATACTTTACGAGATAAAAACAAAAAATAAGGCATACGAGAAAAAAATAAAATGGCCGCACAAAATCACACAAAATACGGTAAACATGTACAGAAAATCAGCAGAGATAGGATTCAAACCAATAATAGTGATAGTATGGTTTCTAGAAAATTGGAATTTTGAGATTGAAGTGAGAGAATTCGAATCCGGATGGTGGACTATAGACAGGCCAAAGCTATATGATAAAAACTAGCTCCGCCCGGATTCGAACCGAGGTCACAGCCTGTCTCCGATAACGCCAGAGGGCTGTATGATTGGCCGCTACACTACGGAGCTATGAAGATCCCTGCACAAACGTTTGTTTATATGCTTTTTGGCATATTTAACAATATAGTCAATCAGACAAGATGAAATAATGTTCTTCGAAGCGCGACGGTTGCGAGGCATCAGCCGAACGTGACTAGCGTAGCGCACTACGCGTGATGATCGTCGCTGCCATGGAGGTCACGAGACAGAGCCGAACGTGACTAGCATAGTGCACTATGCGTGGAGAACATTATTTCAGACACAAAAATAGAATAATAAGATCAGCCTACTCCGTATCCGACGCAATTACTTCGTCCACAATCTCCTGCACTAAATCTGCCTCGAGCGCAAATCCAAGGCTTTCAAAACCGGACACTTTGCGCGTGTTCACGCCGATAACGCGCCCTTCAGCGTTTATTAATGGTCCGCCTGAATTGCCCGGATTAATCGGAACATCAATTTGGACATACTCGTTCCCTTGCTGATCACGTCGATCGACAGCGCTCACAATGCCTTGGGTGACCGTAAAGTCCAATCCGCCCGGATTGCCTACTGCAATGACTTTCTCGCCGACACGAACATCATCAGAATTACCAAAACGCAGTCGCGGAACGTTATCGTCATTAATTTTCAGCACGGCAATGTCCGCGTTCTTTTCAAATCCAACGATAATAACTGAGTGCGAATCCCCATCAGAGGTTATGACGCTCGCCGCAGACGCACCATTAATCACATGATAATTTGTGACAAGGTAGCCGCGCGAATCGACAAAGAAACCTGAGCCTTCGCTGATGTCAGTCTTGACACTAACAACCGCGGGAAGTGCGTCTTCAATGACCTGAGAAAAATCAGAAAACTCTGCTTTTAAGCTGGACACACGATTCTGCAGTTCGCGTACTTGCTCAGCGCTTTGTGTCTTCACTTGTTCTAAATCACCAGATAGTGCACGTATCTGCTGATCTTTCGTCTGAATATCAAGCTGTAATTGTGAATTTAAATTGTTAACATTCTCTAATAGTTCAGCACGCGTCGCATCCAGCTGCCGCTGCAGATTTCCAATCTCTTGATTAACAATAAGACGCGTCTGCCTTGCCGTGTGAACGTCATAGATAAGCACACTGCTAACTGCTGCAACTAACACAAACGCATAGATAATATGCTGAAGATAAGTGAATTCTTTGACCATGATAGATAAAGTGAGTTAGAATTATATAAACCTGATGAAAAGATAGGCCCGCCCGGATTTCCGAAGAAACTTGGTTTCGCGGGGAAACGCAGTTTCCGTTCGAACCGAGGTCTCAGCCTCCAAAGGGCTGAATGATAATGTGGCGAACGAGTCCACTACACTACGGGCCTATGCCCCGTAGTGCAGAATGCGTGTTTATAAACGTTTTGCGCCTCGCCTGTCGTGGTGATCACCACAGCACTTCTTTAAGAACTCAGGTCACAAAAGAAGAGGTATGAGACATCGATCCGCGCCCATCATCCTCACTGCGCTCCTCACCAGCTGCGTCATCCAAGAAACACGTGAAACGCATGTCATCGAGACCGACATCCGAACGCGTGCTGCATATTATAACCTCTATCAAGACCATCTGAAGCTCCAGGAATCGTATAACGAAAAATGCAATGATTACCAGCAGTTATGGCAGATCGCGCACGACTATGCATATCTCCTGATACAGCAGAACAAGGAACTGGAAGCAAAGGGAGCAGAATTAAAAGATAAATAAACGCCCGGGCGAGGACTTTCAACGTGCCAGAACCATCTAGCATCGATTTGAACCCCGGTTACAAGGTGTTCGCAAGGTTTACCGCAACCTCGTGTACTGTCCAAGCTATACTACCCGGGCGTATGGCAGACCAGAATGAAGACCATTTAAAAAGGTTTAGATTTTTGGCACGTAATTAGATGGTATGAGAATTTTTATGCACTGGCTTCTTTGTGGTGTGCAAGGTGATAACTATGGACAAACCACTATTTTATGTCGGATTGGATGTGCATCAAAATATGACTGCTTATGCAGTCAGAGCACATACAGGTGAAGTTGTTAATTCGGGTGAATGTGCAACACGCTTTGAAGACATATACAAAGCACTCGAACCTCAGCTGTTCAGTGTACGAATCGGTTTAGAGTCTTGTACGAGCTATTATCATGTTTATCAAGCGTTTAAAAAACAAGGATACGACATTCAGGTCGCTAACACACTTCGCATTCGACAATTGGTCGCAAAAAGTGATAAGCTTGATGCAGAGAGATTATCGGATATGTTAAGGTTGGGAAGTTTCCCAACTTCGCATGTACCCGATGAGAAAATAATGAAGCTCAGGACTTTGGTTAATCTTCGCCATAGTTTTGTTGAAGAGAGCACACGCTTCAAAAATCAAATACAGTCTGCCCTCATGAAATATGGTTTCAAGATATACGAAAGAACAAGTTTTAGCAAGCGTTGGTGTGCGCAGCTTCGATCACTCATGGCTTTGCATCCGGAACTTATTGAACTTCGTTATGGATTCGAACATTATGGAATTATCGAGCACAAGCTCGAAACATTAGATGCGGAGATAAATGCATACTGCAATGTCCATTGGAAAAAACAGATGGAACTGCTGGATAGCATTCCTGGAATAGGAAGTACGCTCGCAGCCTATCTCATCGCTCAAGTACACCCCATTACTCGCTTTGCGAGTAAAAAGAAGCTCCGAAGATATGCTGGTATCATTCCTTGCTCACGCGAATCGGGAGGACACGTATATGGCAGCAGCCTGCCAAAAACATCAAGCAGAACCAAGCTTCGCTGGGCACTTGTTCAAGCATCCTGGGCTGCAGTGCGAGGTAAAAACCGACTTGCAGCATATTTTAACAAAAAAAGAAAAACACGCAAAAAGAACCGCGCAATAGTCGCAGTCGCAAGTTCACTGTGTGACATTGTATACAATGTCTTAACAACGCAGAAATCATACTCATAAATGCGTTAATGGAGTGGTGAGGTCAGTTGTCCTACGAAGACGTGGGCATGTACCCCTTAAATTAGAGTGGACAACTAATGACTCACCATAATGGGCTAACACCGCATTTACCCGGTGCTTGTACCCCGATAGAAGAGTGTCGTCGCTGACACACCACTTCCGTAACGTATAAATACAAGGTGATATTTAAAGATTGCACAAACACAAAAAAACCAGACGTGCGGACTATATGTCCGTATTGTGTGGAAATTCTCATAGAAGCCGAGGAGGGGAATAAGAGTAAAACTGTTATTCTCTGTGACGCGGAGCGTCGATGAGACCGCAGTCGACACGCGAACATTCAGATAACGTGCTGAATGTGCCTGAAGCACAAGCTTCTAAGCATCGAGCGGAGGGCACAACAGCAGTTGGTTGCCGAGCGGAGTGAACGCAACTGGCAAATCTTGATTTGCGTGTGATCGACCGCCACCATAGAAGTGGTCACGAGGCAGTCACCGAATGAAATGAGCGTGACTAGCGAAGGCAACTTCGCGTGACAGCCGAACGTGACTAGCAAAGTTGCCGAAGCCGTGCTGAGCGCAACTGGCGAAGGTAACTTCGCGTGGAGCACTTTGCGTAAACAACAGTTTTACGACGAAATTATTATTCACTAATGGGTACAGCAATAAGATAGATTTAAAAGAGAACCCGCAAAAAAACAGCCATGATCGACGTCCACAAGCTCAAAGAAGAACAGCTAAAATTAAGCGAAAAAATAGTTCTCCAGGACTCATTCAAGCAATTTGACACGCTCGCCGGAATCGACCAGTCGTACAGCAAAAACGACGTCATATCATCCATCGTTGTCTGCGACGCAAAAACAATGGAAGTCATCGAAAAGCAGACAGCAGTTGTTCCCGCATCTTTCCCCTACATTCCCGGCTTTCTGGCCTATCGTGAACTGCCTGCGATGATCGAAGCGTTCAGCAAATTGAAAACACAGCCGAACATCATTTTCGTCGACGGTCAGGGCATCCTGCATCCAAGGAGATGCGGATTAGCGTCACATTTCGGCTTAGTGATCAGCCGCCCGACAATCGGTATCGCACAGAGTATTCTCATCGGAAACATCGAACATGGTAAAGTGTACGTCGAAAAAGAATTGCGCGGATTCGAGATGAAAACACGCGAGCATGCAAAGCCGATTTACATTTCTCCCGGCCACTTTATCAGCTGCGGAACCGCACTCAAGATTGTTCGTGAAAGCGTGCGATATCCACATAAATTGCCCGAACCGCTGCATCTCGCTCATCGGGAAGCGCGTCGTGAAATGAATGGAAAGTAAACTAAAAATGAGTTTACTCCGCGTCATACTTCGCTAATCCCATCTGCCCTTTACGGACGCCAAGAACCACATCATTCTCCTCGCCCAGCTGTTTCTTGATTTTCTGCGCAATCGCTTTGCCGACAATGGACGAAAGGGTCAGTTCATCTACTTTTTTCAGTGCGCCTAAATCTTTCAATCCATTACGATGCAGTTTACGCGCGCGAACGCGTCCAACACCGTCAAGCCGCAGCAATGTCAGCAGTTCTTCTTTCGCACCATACTGAACACGGATTCGCATTCTCTTAATGTCTGCAACGCGCTCATGCATGTTCATCAGCGGCAGCAATTCAGACAATCCATACAGCAGCCAATCCGCATTCGAGATCTTCGTCCTGCTTTCGCCCGGACGAATATTGAACATCTCAAGCAGCTCTTCTTCAGTTTTCTCGTCAATCCATTCGATGAAAAACAAAGCTGTTTTCACGCTGTCAACAAAATCATCGTACGTCGGATCATACGTGCTCGGCTCCATCATCAGCAGGTCACTATAATGCTCGAGCAAAGCAGCCTGCACAAACTCATGATCCTTGACACGCATCCTCAGCAGCGGTCGCATCTCCAGCGTGCATGAAATCAATTGAAGGATGCCAAAATCAGAGTACATCTTCTCTTTCAGCGTCCGCATACCCTTGATGAGATGAAATGCCGTGAATGGGTCCAAATAGAGTTCAGCAACCCGTTTTCCAAGCGGCGTCGCACGAATCGTCTGATCTTTTCCAAGTTCATCCGCAGACACGAAATCATCCAGTTTATTCTGTAGGATAAAACCCCATTTATCAAGCAGAAGCAGCATTTTGTCAATGATACGTTCCAGCTGAATCATGTCTTTATACTGGTGCGCCCAAAAAGTCTTTCCAAAGAACGTAATAAGCTGCTGCTTCGTTCGTGCAAAACCGATCGCAATTAAGCTTAACACATACGTCCGCAGCACCGGCTCAACGGCAAGCTTGCTGAATATTGATTCCGGTTTCCCGTGAACATATTGTGCAACAATCTCATCGCGTTCAACATCATTCTTCGCGATAGCGATTGCCTCACCGTAATCATCGTGAAAATTCGGCCGTCCAGCTCTGCCCGCGCACTGTAGATAATCAAGCACCGGAATCCAATTCATGCCCCAGGAACCCGTACCATACCGTTTCAGCGTTTTCATGATGACGCGATACGCTGGAGTGTCGACACCGTATGAATTATGAACAACAAAACCATTAGCCACAAACATATGATCGTTCTGTGGATTATGAGGTAAAACAACATCATAAACTTCAGGCTGACTCTCAACTTCAGTTACTGATTTAACTTTATCCCAGAATAGATCACCATCAAAATCAGAACTTCGCCAAGTTTTCTTAACAATCCAATGGAGCTCAGTATTGCATAAAGGACAGTTTCTAAGCTTGAAAAATTCGATAATGCTTTTGTTATCTTTAATGAGATTATGATAAATCCAAGCGCCTATCTGATTCAAACTCCAAAACCACTCTGTTTTGCTGATAGTGCCGATTTTACGTTTCTTAATGAGTTCATAATGATGATTTAATCGATTTTCCTTCGCTCGAGGTGTAAATTCTAAGATATTCTTCAGCTTATTTGAGGACAGTTCGCCATAGGACCCCAAAGTATTTATAACGTTTAATTTTAAGAGACCCCAACTTTGTTGATCTTTAGTTCTTCCAGAAAAAATATCTTTATATATTTTGTAATGACAGGAATTGCATGAGATATAACGAACATTCGAGATTATTTTACTTACAAGTTCTAAAAGTGTATCTTGCTTCCGCTGTAAATTGAATCCAACATATCTGTAAAAGTCAACAATGCTTTTATTTTGAAATATAGATAGCTCAAAGCATGGAAGTGTTTTGTATTCTTTATTATAAATGTTCATGACACTGCCATTTCGCTTCCGAATAAATGAAACAATGCCAAATCTAAGAAGGAGCTTCTGTATTTGACGAATAAGCTGTTCTGAAACGCTGCTAATACCAACACAAACATTTTTTCGAACGTATCCATCAGTGTCAAATAAACCCCGAAGCAGCGAAACAATGTTATCTGAATTCATGATCATAAGTTTTTCAGATATATATTTTTTATCACGTTGCTCAATACCACAGTTGACTAAGAAGGTTCTAAACCATTTATTTTTACCCATAATGAGCTGTGGTACTCCATGATAAGAATTTTGAGCTCTCGTGCTAATGTTAAGTTTTACACAAACATCTTTTACAGTATTAAATATTTCAGGATCTCTGCCAACAATCATCGGCTGAGATTTAAAAATGATCATTTTTTCTTTGCCTGATGCACCCGAATAACCATCCCCGAGCATTGCTCCTATAAAGTATGATAACTGCGGATCAAAAATGTAGTTCAAATCATGTGCTACAAAGTCCTTGATTGTCGGATTTCGTGGATGATCAATATTTATCTTGCCAATTGTAGCTATTCTATCGGTTAATCTGATCTTTTCGGCTGGAATTACAATTTTTTCATTATTTCTTTTAATAAGCATTTTGTGAGAAGGAGTCACATCGATAGAATAACCAGAAACGGACTTTATTTGAACAAGTTTTAGAAGATTTAAATTACGTTGGATGTGTTCGGGTTTAAGATGAATGAAGCTATTATTTGAAAGCACAAGAAGTGGATGAGATACATTTAATGCAGATACAGTGGTTTCAGATACACCATGCCATACGTTAGTATGTGGAGATAAACAAAGCGTCGGCGTCGCACAGATCGTCGTAATAACCCCTTTCCGAAACGCATCCTCGATCAATTCTCTCTGCTGTGCAACCAACCCAGCGTGATGAAATGCGATGCCCTGTTCGACGCATTCCGCAAGACGAATGCATTGCTTCGTCGGACTGCCCAGCGCATCGCGGATGTCATCAGCCAGTTTCCGCAGCGCTTCATTCTTCTTTTTATATTTGCGCACTAACCGCGCGATTTCCTCAGCAGTTTTCTCAGCGCTCTGCTTGCTTTCAACAAAAACGATGGATTGCTTCGATTTCTCAATAACGTCAAATGCTAAATCATGAGACGCATGGCTGCCAAGTTTTTTGATGCGCATGAGAACGAATGTAAAAAGCTTCTATATTAACCCGTCGCTGCCAACTCAACAACCTGCACTTGCGTCTGGTTCAGGCTGTCAAGATAACTTTTCTTCGGCCGTCCGGCCGTGATGAACCATGTATATTCTGTCTCCTGTTCACCATCGCTGATTGTCAGATACACACGTTTTTGTCCGGGCGATATAAACTTTCGTCGAACCGCTTCTTTGCCCTCAACGCCGTCAAACGTTCCAAATTTCCAGGAATAATGAAGTTCGTCACCGTCCGGATCAAATGCATTCGCGGTAAAAACAACCGGCTGGTTGACAAAAGCAAGAATC
>Ga0209542_10016586_pt1 | contig 12201 bp, 11 predicted proteins | sample RifCSPhighO2_01_FD_184028 | JGI IMG/M metagenome (GOLD analysis project Ga0209542, IMG submission 184028) | Soil microbial communities from Rifle, Colorado - Rifle CSP2_plank highO2_0.1 (SPAdes) (version 2) | ecosystem: Environmental > Terrestrial > Deep subsurface > Rock core/Sediment ...
TTAAGATGCTTGAAAGCCGAAATTTTTCTTCCGCTATTTTAGGCGGCGGCGCCAGAACCAATGCCGCTTTTTTAAAAGCCGGCTTGGTGGATGAAATCTTAATTACCATTGAGCCAAAACTTTTCGGCGTGGGCATTAATTTTACCGAAGGTGAGGATTTAGATTTGAATTTAGAATTAATTGAAAGCAAAGAAATTGGCGACAATGCCGTGCAGTTGAAATATAAAGTGAAGCCTCCCCCGGCCTAAAAATCAAGGTTTCTTCTCTTAACTAAGAGAGAGGCGAAACCCACGCACCGTCCGCCTAAGGCGGGCTGGTGCATGGGTAAAAAAATGACAGGCGAAAATCAATTCACCTGTCGTTAATCTTATTTTACCGCCAAGGTTAGGTTATTTGATTGTCAGTTTCAACTGCGGCATAATTAATCAAGTTAATTACGAAACAACCAACTGCGACCAGCCCTAGGCTCATTGTCCAGGACACTGATTCTATAAGAGAAAATTCACCGCCGAGTAAGTAAGACCACCAAAAAAAGGCAATACTGACTAAACCAAGTACTAATGGTGAAAAGGCCACTATAAACCAGAAACCGCCAACAGTTACTGAAGTAACCTGATTTAACCGCCAAATATAAACGACGGTAACAAAAATCAGCCACACCAAACAAATAATTCCAGCCATCAATCGTCCCTCCTATTTTTTCTTCTACATTCTGCGGTCAGGTACGACGAAAAAATCCTTAAGAAATATAACTAACAGGGCAAGAGTAAGCGCAATCTTTGTCCTTAAATCAACTAAATTAGATCCGATACCCAACAATATCCATAGTATAACCAGCCAGCCTAACCAGTAGATTGACCGGATCCGGTCATAGCGCCACAAACAAAATTCAACAAATTTACTGCTACTGCCACAGTACTTTACCATTAGCCCGGTCACCAAAAACTGCAAAAGACGCAAGGCAAAATAACCGACTAAAATCATCAAGATCAGCATTATGCAACCCTCCGTTATTAAGGTTCCAAAACTTATTAAAAATTACTATATTTTGATTCTAATGTCAATTTATGAAAAAAGTTGGCAAGTTCATTGTTTTATACGGCACCAATAACCTGGGCAAAACCACCCAGGCGAAATTATTAGTGGAAAAATTAAATCAAAATGGTTTTCCGGCCGAGTATCTAAAATATCCGATTTATGATTTAGCGCCCACTGGACGCAAGATCAATCAAATCTTGCGCGGCGGGGCTGACCAAAAAATTAGCGAGCTTGAACTGCAGGAACTTTACGCTCAAAACCGCCGCGATTTTGAACCAACGCTAAAAGAAAAATTAGAAGGCGGCATTAATATTGTGACCGAAGATTATATTGGCACTGGTCTGGCTTGGGGCGTGACCAAGGGTGCGCCGTTAACGCAATTAGAAAAACAAAATCAAAATTTACTCAAAGAAAATTTAGCGATTCTACTGGATGGTGAACGTTTTTTAGACGGCAAAGAACAAAATCATTTACATGAAAGCAGTGATGAATTAATAACAAAAAACCGGCGAATTCACTTGGATTTAGCCAAAAAATATGGCTGGCAGATTGTTTCTGCCAACCAATCAGTAGAAAAAGTCCAGCAAGACATCTGGCAAAAAGTCAGAAAATTTATTTCTATTTAGAGATAAAGGGGGTTATGATTCTTTGACTTGACGCTGTCTTTACTTCATAACTCCCCTAACCCGTCTTATCCTAAGAGGGGAATACCTTAATAGATTTTTACCTTGTAATTGCCACGGCAAGTCGCATTTGATTACAGAAACGCAGACAGGTCTGACCTATTGACAAACACACTTTTTAAGTGTAAGATAATTTTGAAGTGCCAATCAAGCGTCATGGTTCAATGGCGAATCTAATTGATCAATACGGCTGGGAAGCTTCCTTTTGTAGAACTGACCAAAGTGTTCTAAATTATCTCTTCACCATCAGCGACTTAGGAAGCGATCTGCCTAAACAATTGAAACAAAAAAAATCATCAGTACGGAGGATAAAACCATGAAGAAAAAAAGACATCGCTGGAGTTTAGGACGTTGTTGGATAAGACTAATGAAAAAGTTAGCCGGCCGCAGCACCAACCTCTATCAGCCGCATTTGGTACCAAAAAATCGGTGATATCGCTCCATTTTTTCGTTTGAGTCCTCAACAGAGGACTCTCTTTTTTTAATGTATTAACAAATACCAATATGAGTAAAGCCACGTCTAATAAAATCATTCGGGGCTTTATTTTTTTTAAAATTTATGATAATATATAAAGCGATACCAATCTACAAATAACATGCGAATGATACGAATATATTTGCTGCATTCGCATAAATTCGTAATTTGCATTATATTTTTATGAAATTAACACCCATCATCGGCCTAGAAATCCACCCCGCCCTAAGTTCGCGAATAAATTTTAAAAAACTTTAGAGTTTATTCGGCGCGAATACGCCTTCGGCTTACATTATATAATTTTCAAGTTTAAATAATTAACTTAAGGCGGGGCAAGCGTTAATTCGATAATATATATTAAATATATGAAACTCACCCCTATCATCGGATTAGAGATTCACGTTCAGCTAAAAACTAAATCCAAGATGTTTTGCGGCTGTGACAACAGCGGCGAAGACAAACCGGCGAATACGACGATTTGTCCAATTTGTCTTGGCCATCCCGGAGTTCTGCCGGTGGCCAACCGCCAAGCGATTGAATGGTCAGCGATGTCGGCTTTGGCTTTGAATTGCGAAATTCCCCAAACTTCAAAATTTGACCGCAAAAGTTATTTTTATCCCGACTTGCCAAAAAATTACCAAATCTCCCAATACGATCAACCTCTTGGTGTTAGCGGCTACTTGATGATTCCGACCAAAAATGGAGAAAAAAAAATCGGCATTATTCGCCTCCATTTAGAAGAAGACGCCGCGAAAAATTTCCATTCTGCCGACGGCTCGCCTCGCTCGCCTAAAGGCGAAGCAAATGGCGAAGCGGGTAAAAATACTTTAGTTGATTACAACCGCGGCGGCACGCCCCTAATGGAAATCGTCACCGAACCCGACCTGCGCTCGCCCCAAGAGGCAAAAACTTTTATGCAGGAGCTAAGGCTCATTATGCGCTATCTTAATGTCTCCGAAGCGGATATGGAAAAGGGCCACTTGCGCTGCGATGCCAATATTTCTTTGACCGACCAACCAGCAGAAAAAATTGACTTGAAAAAATTAAAACCAAAAACAGAAATTAAAAATTTAAACTCATTTAAAGCGGTTGAGCGCTCTTTGGAATATGAAATTAAAAGACAAGCAAAACTTTGGGCCGAAGGCCAAGCGCCAAAAAAGCAATCCACCCGCGGCTGGGACGAAGACGAAGGTATAACTGAAGATCAGCGAACCAAAGAGGAAGCGTCAGACTATCGCTATTTTCCCGAGCCAGATTTACCGCCAGTTAATTTCAACCCTCAAGCAAAAAATGGCATCAACCTGCAAATTTTACAAAACAAGTTGGGCGAGCTGCCCCAAAAAAAGCGCCGGCGTTTTATTCAAGAATTTGACTTAACCGCAGAAAATGCTAAGATTTTAACGGATGATGAAAGATTGGCTAATTTTTTTGAACAAGTAATTTCCGAATTGCAAGCTTGGTTGATTTCCTTAGGCGAAGCCGAAGGCACGGCCGAGGAGATCTGGCAAAAAAATAAGGCAAAACTTTCCAAACTAACCAGCAATTGGCTGATTAATAAACTTTTAGCTCTAATCTATAAGGATGGCAAACAAATCAAGGATTGCCCGCAGATCACCGCGGAAAATTTTGCCGAATTTATTACCTTAGTTCATCAAAATAAAATTAATTCAACGATTGCCCAAAAAATCTTAGAAAAAATGTACCAAACCGGAAAAGATCCATCGGTTATTATAACCGAAGAAGACTTGCAAGGCGGCCATGATGAAACCGCGCTAGAACAAATGATTGAAAAAATTATTAATCAAAGCCCAAAAGAAGTTGAACAATATAAAAAAGGCAAAGTAACTTTGCTCCAATATTTTATTGGTCAAGTCATGCGGGAAACTAAAGGCAAGGCCGACCCCCAGACAATTAAAAAAATTTTAATTAATAAATTATAATAATATGGCGATGGAAAGAGCCGATATTTCCTTTGCGGCCGAAGAAAAAAAACGACAAGGCGAAGAAGAAGCCGATCTCACGCCAAAAGTAGAACAATCTTTGAAAATTTTAAAGGAAAGATTAGCGATGGTAAAAAAATATGATTCAACAGCATTAGTTGATTCTTCAGTGAGAATCACGCGAGACTGTTTAGACGGCGCCCGTTATCTGGTAACATCAGGAGAATATGACCACTTAACACCAGCAGAACAAGAATATGTCGATGGCATTATTGAAACAGCTGGTTTACATGATTTAGGAGACGAAAAATTAAGAGAATAGAAAAAATACAACTAGAAACTCTAACCTTAATCGGTTTGAGTTTTTAATTAGACTTAAATTAATTTAAATGCTAAAATCAGAAAAGCTCATTGAAGGGAGGTGGTTATCTTGAGCGCTAATGCTTTAGCCGAATTTTTGACTGGACAAGGCTTGCCTCAGAGATTGGGTTGCCGGCACTTTGGCAATGGCGATGTTTCCACTTGTTCTCATTGTGGTCAGATTGTTAGAGAATTGGTGGATTATCTTCTCCAAAGATTTTTTACCGTCCAGCAACTTGAGGCGATTAAAGATCACCAGAGACCACGATTAGTGTCGGCAATAATCGAGGCCGTTTTAGCCAGAAGTAACGGGAGGGAGGGAAAACGAGATGGCTAAAACCAAGTGGCCACCATTCTAAAGGACAGCACGAAATTTTGCTGTCCTTTATTTTTTTAAAAATTTAACAACGGTTTTAATGGCCTGATTAGAACTTTCAATCCACTTTATTTCTGCTGCCAATTGATGCTGAAACCATGTCATTTGCCTTTTGGCAAAATGAAAAATTTCTTTTTTTAATTGTTCAACCATTGTTTGATAACGAATTTCACCTTTAAGATATTTAGCAACCCAGCGATATTCCAAGCCAAAATCATCCAATCGTTGCCAGCTTAAATCTTGCTTATGCCAACGTTTCACTTCATTAATTAACCCCTGTTTTAAGCGCTCTGCTAAACGCTTGGCAATTCTCTTTTTCAAAATCGGATATGGATAAGTTAAACCTAAAAGCAAAAAATTGTATGACGGTTTTTGTTTTTTTAATTGCGCTGATTTGGGCCGACCGGTCTGATAATAAATTTCTAGCGCCCGTTGGACCCGCCGCCGATTTTTTTTATCAATGACTTGATAAGTTTTAAGGTCAATTTGCTTCAATTGTGCCAATAATTTTCCTAAAGTCAACTGATTAAGCCTGATTCTTAAATTTTGATTTTTGATTTTTGATTTTTGATTTTTTTCCGCCTCCGGCGGAAAATTGTATCCTTCAATTAAGGCGGAGATATATAATCCCGTGCCGCCGCAGACAATCGGTAATTTTTTTCTTTTTAAAATCTCTTCAATTTTTTGATAAGCCAATTTCTGCCACTTGGCCACGGTAAACTGCCTTTTCGGCGAAACAATATCAATCAAATGGTAAGGAATCTGAACCATTTTGGGATTTGGGTATTGAAATTTGTAATTTATTTGAGATTTGAGATTTGAGATTTGAGATTTGACGACGTAGTCGTCCAAGTCTTTCCCCGTTCCAATATCCATCCCTTTGTAGACTTGCCGTGAATCAGCCGAAATAATTTCACCATTGAATTTCCTGGCTAATCTAACCGCCAGTTTGGTTTTGCCCGACGCCGTAGGGCCCAAAACCACAATTATTTTTGGATTTATTTCTTTAACCATACCAACCAATTTTAATTTATTTTTATTAAATCCCGCACCTTTTTCCAAGGGATTAAACCTCAAAGAAAGTCTGTTTGTCTTCGTTCGCCTAAGATAAGCGAGGATATTCGGAAAAGGTGCGGGATAAATCAACCCAGCCCTTCGCGAAGGGCTGGGTTAAAAGACGGGTCTAAAGGTCCCGATCTAAATTCAAAATTGACTAAATTTTAATTATCATTTGACTCATTGTCATCATTTTTTCCTGAATTATCATCACTGCTGCCGCGCCGCCCTTCTTTTTCCTCTCGCCGTTCCTCCATCCGCTCCTTGGCTCGCCTCATGATCACAGGCAGACTCGGCAAAGAATTTGGCACTTGACTACGAGTACGCTCTAAAATCTGCTGGGTAGTGGTTGCATCATCTAAGTTTTCCAAATAATCTTGAACTCTTTCCACTCTCTCCTCAAAAGTCATTTCCCGAAACTCTTCGCCTAAGCGCTTCAAAGTATTGGATTGGGCGCGGATAATCGCCTCTCCGGCTTGTTCAGAAACTTTATCTTTTAAACGCTCCAGAACTTGAAGATTGTAAAGATTCTTTTCCGTTGACGTCGCCGTATTCTCTAAGGCATTTTTAATTCTGGTTTCAATTTTTTCTAAGTCATTGTCTTCTAAAATTTCACCCCAACGTTGAAGCATCCGTTCCCGCATCGCTTCCATTTTTTCAGCGTTTAATTTTTCTTCCAGGCGCTGCAAAATCCGCTGACGGATAAATTCCTGTTTGGTAAATTGATTAACTAATCGCTCTACTCTTTCTTGAGTTTTATCTTGGACTTTGGCCAAATGTTCTTTTAATTTATTAATTTCTTTTTCATATTTGGCTAAAATCCGATCCAGATGTTCTGGCGTAATCGTCCCTTCATCAGCAAGTTCTTGCAGCTCAGCCAGTCTTTCATTGGCGGTTTGTAAACGCATCTCGGCTTTTTTGATTGGATCAAAGGTTGCCCACTGCCGAACACTGCGCCACAAACTTTTTGCCCAGTACCACGGGCTGTTGGGTAAAACTTTTGGTTCGCCAATATCTAAATCATCATCAACTGGCGGGGTGGAAGTCGCGGTGGTGGTCGCCGTAGTGCTGTTTATATCTTGCGCCAAAATCGGCAAAGGCAGAATTAAACTTAAAATGACAAAGGTAAAAAATAATTTTTTCATAATTTTTGTTATGATTTATTTTATTGCTAATTTATTTATATTTTTATTTGACTCGACCTTAGTCAAATCTTTACTCACATTATACTATTTATACACTTATTTGGGAAAATTGACAAAAATTTAACTTTATGCTATGCTAACATGTCTGTAAATTACGAACATTTGCTCTTCAAAAGCCAAGCTATTATGGCTTGGTAAAACATGGGGAAACAAAAAGAACGGAAGGAAAAGGTAATGAAAACGCAACGTTTAATAGCGGTGGTGGCAGTAATGATGTTGGCTTTGGTCGGATGTCCCGAAGCGCCCATCGTTCCGGGCAACGGCGACGGCAACGATCAAGTCTTGACCGGCAGTTTGCTGGTCAAGGGAGATTTGTACGGCCGCGACGGAAGCAAGGTGTTATCCCAAGATGACATGATTCAAATCGGAGAAGCCTTTATTGAGAAGGCTACTAGTATTGAGATTTATCTCAATGATCCCAAAGACTACTCCAACTATCGCCGGTTTTCCATCCCAGTGGTGGACGGCCGATTTGAAGGCACCTGCAATGGTATTGTCCCGGGTACCTATGATGTCCGGGTCAGCGTCGTTGACAAAAATTACTATATCCTGTTTACCACATACGAAAGCAATACCGTCGTAATTGAAGCGGGAGAAACCAGTAGTCTCTTGTTACAACTGGAATTTCTCTCGAGATACACGTTTAGGGTTATGATGAATGGCCTGCCCGGCAGTTACGACAAGGATGGCAACGCCATGATCCTTAATCAAAATGGCAATCACCATTACGCTTGGTGGTGGCGTGACAGTATTGAAGAACCGTTAGTCTTCAATTGCTCTCTGCCGTTGGACTTTGAAGGCGGCGCGCTTCAAGTGTTAGACCAAAACGGCGATGAGCAATGGGCCGACTTGCCACTCGTCCCCATCGACTTGGACTGGGAAACTTATAACTTCGGCGACGTGTTGGTCTTTGACTATGTGCCGCCGACGTGGTTGGGTGGGCTAGACATTGACATCGTGTTCCCTTGGGAAGGCCCGAATCCGCCGATCCCCGTGCCCATCCCATAGTCATATCCGCTGATAAGCGGCATTGACTTGAAAGTATTGACCCCGCCTCTGGCGCTTGCGCTCGAGACGGGGTTTCTTTTTAAAATATAATGCCAATAATGCGAATTTGTACGAATGATACTAATATTCGTATATTCGTAGCATTCGCATATCATTCGTAGATTGGCATTATATTATTATTTCTTCTCCTTAATCTCTTTAGCCACTTGTTCAATAAATTTTTTCCGATTGACTGTTGCCACTTCTTTTTGCCCGCGGATGCGAACATTTAAATTTTTGCTCTTGGCTTCTTTTTCGCCAATCACTAACATATAAGGCACTTTTTGCTTTTCCCCTTTTCTGATTTTATAACCAACGGTTTCATTCAAATCATCAAGCCAAACGCGAATACCAGAATTTTCCAATTCGCTAGTTAATTCGGCCGCCGCTTGGAAAAAATCTTTACTCACCGGAATAATTTGAACTTGCACCGGCGCCAGCCAAAGCGGAAACGCGCCTGCGTAATTTTCAATTAAAATGCTTAAAAACCGCTCAAATGAACCGGCCACGGCCTGATGAATCATTACTGGTTGGACGCGCTCGCCTTTTTCATCAATGTATTCAAGTTGAAAACGGTTAGGCATGTTAAAATCAAGCTGAATCGTGGCTAATTGCCATTTGCGACCAATCGAGTCTTTGGCTTCAAAATCAATTTTGGGCCCGTAAAAAGCGGCCTCGCCTTCAATCTCCTCAAAATGTTTGACTCGTTTTTTCAAAATCCGGCGCAGTTGATCTTCGGCTTTTGCCCACACTCTCCGCTCGCCAATATACTTGTCCGGATTTTTTGGATCGCTTAAAGACAGGCGCGGGATTAATTCCATTTTAAAAGTCCGATAAAATTCCGCAATAATATCGTAAATTAAGTTGACCTCTTGCTCAATTTGGTCATAGCGGCAAAAACAATGAGCATCGTCAATGGTAATTGAACGCACCCGCGACAAGCCATGAAGCTGTCCGGCTTTTTCATCGCGATACATTGCCGTCACTTCAAAATAACGAATCGGCAATTCGCGATAACTGCGCTGGCGGCTGGCGTAAATTTGAGTATGATGCGGACAATTCATCGGTTTTAAAACAAAAATTTCTTCGCCCTTGCTGGCAACGTGAAAAATATCATCGCCGAATTTATCCCAATGACCGGAAACTTGATAAAGCTCTTTTTTCGCCAAATGCGGAATCCAAACTTTTTGGTAACCGCGCGGAATCTGAAGCTCGGTTAGATAATTTTCAATTTCATTTCTGATGATGGTGCCGCGCGGGGTAAACATCGGCAATCCACCGCCGACTAAATCCGAAAAGGTAAATAAATCCAATTCTTGACCGAGTTTGCGGTGATCTCGTTCTTCGGCTTGCTTTAATTGCTCCAAATAATCATTCAGTTCTTTTTCTGAAGTAAAGGCCGTGCCGTAAATTCGCTGCAGCATTTTATTTTTTTCATCGCCGCGCCAATAAGCCCCGGCGATTTTCAAAAGCTTAATCGCGCCGATTTCTTTGGTTAAATTTATATGGCCGCCGGCGCACAAATCAATAAATTTTTCTTTGCCCGAGTGGTCAATCATTTTGTTAAGGCCGACTTTTTTCTCACCCTGTTTTTTAAATTCCATCGCTAATTCCACTTTATACGGCTGTTTTTTAGTTTTAAAAAATTTAATCGCTTCCTCCGCCGTCATTTCCGATTGCTCCATTTTCTGATTTTGCTTGATAATTTCCCGCATTTTTTTCTCCAGCCAGTCTAAATCAGCTTCCGTAAAAGTCTTACCGCCTAAATCAAAATCATAATAAAACCCCGTGTCAATCGCCGGGCCAATGGCGAGCTTAGCTTGGGGATAGCGCTCCAAAACCGCTTGGGCTAAAACATGGCTGGCGGAGTGGCGGATTGATTCTAAATTTTTTGACATAAAATTAAACATTAAAAATAAAAAATTAAAAACACAAATTAAATCTAAAATGTTTCATTTTTGATTTGTATATTTATTTTTTAATCTTTAATTTTTTATTTTCTAAAATATCTGACTTTAATATTCCCATCATCACTTCATCATGCCACGCGCCGTCGCGAAAAGTGTGGTCGCGCTGCCGGCCTTCTAATTTAAAACCGATTTTTTTGTATGATTTCTGGCCGCGGATATTATAAGCAATAAAACGGAGATAGATCCGGTGCAGTTTTAATTTTTTAAAACCATAATCAATTATTAATTTTCCCGCTTCCGTGCCATAACCTTGACCCCAATAGCGCTGGTCACCAATAAAAATACCATATTCCGCCCGCCGATGATATCGGTCAATTTTATTTAAGCCAATAGAACCAATTAGTTTGCCTTCGGTGGTGGTAATCGCTAAACGCAAATTATTTTTGTCGCGCCGGGCTTCCTTAATCCATTCAATTTCTTCTTTTAAAGCCGGCGGCGGCAGTTCGTAAATCGCCAAAAATTTGGTCACTTCCCGATCTTTTAACCAGCGGCAAAACCACGGCGCGTCTTTCAAAGATAATGGACGCAGGACCACTGATCTTCCTTTAATAATTACTTTCTTTAACATATCTGAATAGCAAGATAAGTTATCAGCAAGATAAGCAAGATAAGAAAAACGACTTATCTTGCTGATAACTTATCTTGCTTATCTTGCTTAAAAAAAATCCAACCAGAAAAATTTTTCTGCCTGGGCCCCGGCCTGAATTATTTCAGGTGTCATCCTGAACTTGTTTCAGGATCTCGAGGAGGTTCCACCCTGCGAAAATACTCAATTTATTAAATTTGCCTAAGGTTTAGTCCCGGACAATGGGAGGTTTTTCGCCGCGGAGCTGGTAACTCCGCCAATCACCTTTAGGTGATTTTATTATAAAACCAATCTGAACTGCTGTCAATAAATTTAATACTTAACTAGGAAACCTCCTTTAAATAAAAAAAGTGTCATTGCGAGTCCCGACGTCAAGTCGGGACGAGGCAATCCATATTTAAGGATTGCAGAGCCTATCTCGAGCCCTTCAATTTCATTCAGGCTAAACTCCAGCGAGAGATCTCCTCCTCCTCGCAATGACAAAATAGCAATTATTTGTTATTATTTAATTAATAAAAAGTCAACAAGTTCGTATAAAACTAGTTGTATGTCATTTTGTTTTTTACAATCGCTATAAAAAAAGATAGATGGAACTTCATCTATCATATGGGTAAAGAATAATGGTCAATCCACACGCTATAAAAAAAGATAGATGGAACTTCATCTATCATATGGGTAAAGAATAATGGTCAATCCACAAGTGTGACGACTGACCAACTAGCCCCGCATTTACCACACCAGAATGGCGTTTTTGTCCGACGATTGCATTCTGGGCATTTGTAAGCTTCAGGTGGTAAATACAGGTCACCTTTATTCATCTTAGCTTTAGTTTTACATGCTGGCATAGCCTATACCCTCCATAAAGAACCATTTATATTATTAAATAACTATTCTTGTTTGTCAAACAAAAAAACAAAACGACATATAACACGGTTTATGTGATTCCCCTCTCGACTCGTCGCTATGCTCCTCACTCGAGGTTCACCCAAATTTTGATATTATTTCTGTGATTTACTCCGCAATATTATATCACAGAAATAATTATCAAAACTTCATATAAACTGGTAACGTTAGGTGATATAAATTTTTATTTATTACTAATAATAAATGTATGGGTTTAATGGAACCAGCAATAAAGAGCAAAGAAGCTCTTGAAGCCATAGCTAGTGTCGCATCTAAGCCGTGGTATAAAAGAGTTGATTCTTGGCTTGTTATTGTCAATATTGTTGCATTGATAGTTAATATAACTATCATGTTAAAGCAACAATAAAAATTTACACCACCTAACACCTGCTATACGGTTCGCTCCGGTAAATAAAATTAACATAAATATGACTTACTATATACTAACAATTATATTTTTACTTTTTCTAGGAGCTACAGCATCCGCTACGTTTGCGGAAAAAAGTCCAAGATCAGATCGACCAAGAATTTATTGGAATGAATCATTCTTAAAACTCATTGG
>Ga0209542_10016587_pt1 | contig 12201 bp, 14 predicted proteins | sample RifCSPhighO2_01_FD_184028 | JGI IMG/M metagenome (GOLD analysis project Ga0209542, IMG submission 184028) | Soil microbial communities from Rifle, Colorado - Rifle CSP2_plank highO2_0.1 (SPAdes) (version 2) | ecosystem: Environmental > Terrestrial > Deep subsurface > Rock core/Sediment ...
CGGGTTTCCGTCCCAATTCATTTTTTCTAATTCGCGAAAGCATAGACAAATCTATTATATGGCAATTTGGAATATAACACAATGGAATATTAAGATATAAGCATATGCCAAGAGCCATTTACTCAAATGACCATAAAGTAATTGTAGAACGCTTGAAGAAAGCACGTCTTGATGCTGGACTTGGTCAAGTCGAAGCTGCAAAGAAATTGGGTAAAACTCAGTCGTATTTATCAAAAATTGAATCTGGCCAAAGACGATTTGATGTTCTGCAACTAAAGGAATTCGCAAAACTTTATGGTAAGCCGTTAGACTTTTTTGTGAAATAATTTTATGCCGAAAAAGACACAAAACCCAATTGAAAAAACTCTTTCTCGCCTGACCGAACTTTCAAAGAAAGGTACTAAAATATCTGTTGAAGATGCAAGAATTTTAATAAGCGACATTACAAAAGTCACCAAACATGTTTTGGTTAGTGGAGGTTTTCCAGCTAGAGATGTAACTAGATTAACTACAAAATTAAGAGATGCCGGTCGCCGATCTCCACCATGGACACCTCACTCAAATAGAGTTCCTGGTCGTCCGCAAGATGGTGCAGATGGTAATCGCCGTTTGCGTTGGCTCTTTCCGATAGACCATAAATTTTATGCAGATGAAATAATGGCAACATTAGTTGAGGTCAAATATTATTTACAGGTTTTGTCCATGACAAATGCACCGTATCTGCCCGAAAATACACTACAGGATAAGTTCTCATGGCTAGTAAAGCACAAGGTTGCTCCTGGAGAATATAAAGATCCAATTCAACTCATTCCAATTGATTTGAAACTTATCCTAAAAGATTTAAGGAATCTACATTCTGGACACCTTGTCCCTTTGGATAGGGGCGGCAAGCATGAACCCAAAAACACCTTTTTAGTCTTAGCGAGGAGCAATCAATTGCAGGGAAATTTAACTCTAGATGAACTTCTTGTATTGATGAATAGAATTGTAGCTTTACACAATAGCAAAGAGGCCGACATTATTTAACTTGAGAGTGTTTTTTCAAGTAATTCAATACCTAGATTTAAATTATCAATTGATTTTTGTCTCTCTTTTTCACCGGTCTTTATTAAATTTGAAATCTGCTTGTAAACTTTCTCATCTTTAGGTACCGGAATTTCTAACTTTCCTATATATTCCGGTGTTATTTCGTCAATCACTGAACCATATACGCCACGTGCAATAATTTCTTGAGCGTATTTAGTTTTTAGAAAAGCAAATAAATATTCGGGACTTAATTTACTCTGGTCCGGTATAATCCTAATAACATGCTCTGAAAAAGCATATCCACTCCATGCAGCAGGTACTGTGGAAACGATGCCAACAGAACCGCTTCTTGTAATAAGTATCCATCCCTCTTTTACTCTCAATTCATCAATCTTATTACTATTTATTCCAATTCTTTTTTCCGTCCTTAGTAATAATTGAGAAATGTTTGTACCTCCAAGAAATGGAATAGAATCAACTTCGTTATTTACATAATTCCTTGTAAATCTACCAGGATAAAATATGTTTTGGACAACATTATTAATCTGAACATATTTCCAGCCAGACTTTTTCTTTTCACTAAAATGCTCCCGATTATTCTTATGAGACTTGTAATATCTAGCGTCTAATCGTAGGTGCTGTTCTTTAGATATTTTTTCCGGTTCAATAACAAAACTTATCGCCGAATTGTCTAAAAGAATTGAGTTATTTAAATAGTCATCAAAATCTTTTTCAACAACCGGAAAATCGGTGAGTATTTGATCTGTTATTGAGCCATCTTCAGATTTCTTATAAGAAGGATTGCCTCGCCTATCATGACCGATCCATTTCGGAATGGACATAAATATTTTTCTATCCTTAGATAAATCAATTGTTTTAAGAACTTCTTTTCTTCTTTTTAGCACAAGAAGGCTGGCTTTTGTTCCAGTATGGGGTTGAAAAGTTTCTGGTGGTAAATCAATTACAGCAAGTATTTCAGCGTGGCGTAATATCCATTGTCTAACAAACATTGTTTGTGGACCAGATACAATTTGATAAGGAACAACGATAGCTAGTCGTCCAATACCGGGTTTGAGCAAGTTTAAATTCTGTTCAATAAACAGTATGTCCGGTGCTCGTTGTACAATTTTTGACTCATCTCCAAAAAGCCCAGTCCTAGTATAAGTTTTTGCTAAGTCATAGCCGCTTAAAACTTCAGGATCTTTTATTGTAATCTTTGTCCCAAAAGGAGGATTAGTTGCTAAACATGTATGTTTACCATAGCTAATTTGTTTTTGAGAATTAAAAGATTCCTGCAAAATTGAATCGCCATGATTAACTAAATTTGATTTTGAAAGCCCCAGCTGAAACGCAATTGTAGAATTAGCTATATCACACAACTCTTTATCAATTTCCTGACCCAAAATAGAGGTAGACGCAATTTTTCTTGCTTTATCCTCGTTACCAACGGCTAGCTCTTTAATATGTTTTAATGCCGCAATTAAAAATCCACCCGTACCAGCACAAATATCGACAAAATCGTCTCCTTTGAGTGGGTTAAACTGTAATAATTTTATTGCTAGCTGTGTAACTCTCTGGTCTGTGAAAAATTGGCCACCATTAGATTTTGCCCAGTGCGATCTAAAAATTTCCATCGCGTCACCAAAAACATCTCTTTGGGTGGTTGTAATTTCAATATCTGCAATTTTTCCGTAAGCAAAAACTATATTTGCATCAGTAAGATTTATGTCTGATTCTGATTCATAATATTTTGACTTTAAATTTGCTTGTTTGAAATAATCTCTAATGATACTGGCAATTTCTTTAGTCTGTTCCTTGTCATTTTTTGCTGACAAGATTTGCGGCTTTTGTTTTTTTGTTTGTTCCGCATAAGCTAGGGCACGTAAAATTTTACCAACCTCCTTTGCGATAGCTGTTGGGATTTTAACGGGGGAGTTTGCGTAAAGGTAGTCGTAAATTTGATTGACCCTTGATTCTAAGTGAATGGAGGTATTCATATGCCTTGATTATATCAAGCAAGTTATACACAATGCAAATTTTGCATTGTGTATAACTATAAAGTATTATAAAAGAGTTCCTTTCGCGAATTAGAAAAAATGAATTGGGACGGAAACCCGCCCGCATTCCTCCCCAGACCCCTCCTGCGGGCGGGACGGAAGCCGAGGCAGGGCGAATCCATTCCCCCAGACAAATGTTTCGCCCTGCCGAGTCCGCATTAGTTTTCAGGGTTCTCCGCAAAATGAGTTCTGACTTTTTCAAACAAACACCACCAAATTTGATTTGCTTATGGACAGAGAAAAAATATCTCAATCAATCCGGTGGCCTTTTATTATCTGGCTAGTAGGAATCGTAAATCCATTTTTCATGATCCCGCAATTATGGAAAATCTGGACAACCGGCCAGATCGCAGGCATCTCCCTGACCACCCTGCTTATTCTCATCTGTGTACAAGGCGGGTTTGCGGTTCATGGTTTCTTTTTGCGGGATCGTCCGTGATGATCAGCAATGGCGCGGCGACATTGGTTACCATCATCACCGCCCTGTCAGTAATTTATTTCAGAGCACAACCATGATAACAAAAACCCGCCTGATGGCGGGTTTTTTTCGAAAACAAATTTATATTTACATTCCCAAATGGTTCATGATACTGCCAATCTGATGAGAAGTGTAGCCGGATTTTTTTAAAGTTCCAATCACATCCTTGCGATAGATTTTTCCGTTTGATCCAGCTTTACCTAAAATATTATTCGCAAGTTTGTCTGCATTGGCCGCTCCAGTGATGGTTCGCTTCAAAATTTTTCCCAATCCGTAGCGGGTGCTCTTGGTATTAAAAGCAGTTATGCTCTGGCCGCCGTTAAAACTCAGCGCTGCTTTCTTAACAGATTCTGCAAGAGGTTTTACTGTATCCTTTTTTGCAATCATCTTTTCCGTTGGAAGCCGCTCATTAACACCAGACAAACCTGCCAGGCGCGGGCGGTCAGGCAAGGGATTGCTGATCTTTCTCGGCTTATTGGACGGCGTCAATGGGCCGCGCGCCAGCCAGTCATTTGTGGAATTGGGGTCTCTGATCATTTTTGATTTTTGTTTTCGGCCCGAGGCCGATCAGCCTTGGACTGACCTTATTTGTTTCTGATTCTTAAGTATTACTATATACCAATATAGCACATTTTTTTAACAAAATCAATGGTTTCTGAAGTATTCATAAAATTTATGGGATAGATATAAATTTTGACAATGAACGCTCTGTCATTATTTTTTAATCCCATTGAACAGCCCCGCGAATAACCAGATGGCCGCGAGAACGATCACATTCCAGATGATGAGTCCTGAAACAAACGTGCCGCCAGTCAGGATGTTTTGTCCCATATCAATGCCCATATGCAGTCCGTACCGCATAAACCCCGGACGGATTCCCGGCATCATTGCTACTCCTGCATAGCAAATCACATAAACAATGCTGATCCACGCGCTCGCGACTTTTAACAAATGCTTGGTGTCAATCATATTTTTTCACCACCTTTCGTTAGTCTTAATTATTTATACCAATCCTGGTACCATTGCCTCATCTGGCCGATTTCTTTAGTCTGGGCGTAAATGATATCCTCTGCAAGCTTCTTCATCTCCGGACGGTTAGTCGTCCGCTCCAGCATTTGCGCCATCATCACTGCCATCTGATGATGCGGGATCATTTCCTCAATAAAAGCCTTATCAAACGGCTGGGCATTTTCCAGGCGGTCAATATCTGTGCCATCCCCCATCATTCCCATATTCATCATGCCATGAGCCTGGGATTGGTTGACTAGGGAAATTTCCGAGCCGAACCACTCCTTGTACCATTTCTTCATCAGATTATTCTCTGCGGTTTGCGTTTTGACAACGTCATTGGCCAAATTTTTAATTTGCTGATGTTCGGCCTTATCCAGAGCAATTCCCGCCATGGTGATCGCGTCCTCATGGTGCGGGATCATCTTCTCAATGAAATGCTGGTCAATATTGCCCATCACGTTCTGCCCCATCATATTCCCATTATAACGCCAATTCATCATTCCCCTCATTGGGCCAGACGTCATGCCCCAGGATGGAAACACAAACATTGCAAGCACTATACCAACAACAAACCCAGCCAGTCCTGTAAAAATTTGATTATTATTCATAGGCATTCACCTCCCCCGCTATTTACTGGATAAAACGAAAATATCAATCAGTTCCTTTACTGCATGGTTCTCCTCACTGCCGGACAACTGTTTTTTCACATGAGTACGCAAATGGTTTTCCAGCATCAGAGCATCCAAGCTCTTAAGAGAACGCTGGATGGAAAACGATCGGTGCAAGAGCTTTGGGCAATATTCTTCTTTTTCTATTGCTTTTATCAAACCTTCCAGCTGCCCCCGGATAATTTTTGCGCGGTGCGACGCGCGATTTTTGAGTTTTTGATTCAAATGCTGGTGCATGATGATAATAAACTAAGTGATTGTATGCCCCATACCCTTATATCCTATAATATGGAATTAAAAAAATCTGTCAAGGCGTACCTCAACAGAAATTTTTTATTACCTATTTTTTATCAAGTAATATAAGGCAAGCGGTGCGCCCCAATTGGCGGAGCGCTCAACAAAATCCCAGATCGGCTGTCCAACTATTGGTCTAACCAAAGCCGTCCAAAAACCCCAAAAAGCCGCCCAAAGCAGAACTGATTTAATTGGCTTTAGGAGCACTATGAGCGCTACGGCCAGATCCGCTAGTCCAACAATGAAGAGTAATTTCGCTGCCATCCCCGCATCCTGAACGCCAAAATTTGCAAACCAACCGATCCAATCCTTTTTTCCCTGCAGGGCAAATACACCATGGCCGAGAAACTCACCAGCTACAGCAACGCGCAGGATCCATTCCATTTTTTTGTTCATCTGATTTCACCCCCTTTCAAAATTTCCTTACGTCCGTAATTTATCGGTTCGCATATTGCACAGGACTCGCAGATAGTTTTTCCATTACGAAAAGCGTTGATTGCTTTCCTAAATGGAAGAATGGAAAGAAAATAACGTAAATCTGCAATCCGCCGGATAATCCATCCGAGCTGGCCATAAAAACTCACCCCGCCAATCAAAGCCGCTGCCCACCGAGGCCCGACTGGTATAGCATAAAACGGTTTTTTAGCATTATAAGACAGGGGTTCCTCATTGCGTATCAATTTCGAAATAGCTGCTGCTACAAATCTGCCGTCATAAATAGCGGTTTGGGCCATGCCGCTGTATTTTGTGGCCGCAGCATCGCCAATTACAAATACGCCTTGAAAATTCGGAACCTCCAAATGCTCGGCAATTTTTACTCTCCCCCTGCTGTCGAACTGCAGTCCCTGAATTTCTGAATACAGGCGGTGCGGCTTAATGCCCGCAGTCCAGATAACTGTTTTGGTTTGAAGTTCCATGTCTTTGAGATAAAGGCGTTCCACATCCTCTCGCAATACAGATCGATTTGTAAAAATATTCACCCCCAAATAACGCAAGCGATTAGTGACAGTGCGAGAGAATCCTTCAGGCATATTTGGCAGAAGGCGCGGAGCGGCTTCTACTAAATCAATAGTTACCAATTCTGGATTAAAATCGTGAGACGCCGCTAAATCAGTTATATAAACTGCCAATTCGCCGGCCAACTCCACTCCGCTTGCTCCTCCGCCAATAATTACAAAATTTGCTGCTGGCAGTTTTTCCTTGGATTTTCCCAAGTGGTGGGTTTCCAGAATATCATGAAAATGCTGTTTCAAGCGAAGTGCTCCGCTGATGGATTTGAAATCAAAGGACAGCTCCTTCAAACCGGGAATGCTAAAATATGAGGTCTCACTGCCTAATCCCAAAACCAAATAATCATATTGGTATCGGGCAAATTTGCCGATAACCGTCCTGGCTGCTAAATTCACTGCGGTCACTTCATCAATAACAATTTCTATTTGTTTGTCGTCAATAATATCATGCAAAGGAATGCAGACTTCTAGCGGAGTTCGCCCAGTTACTAAACGATAAAGGGCCGCATGATATTCAAAATGCGATTTGTCGCTTATCAAAATGATTCGCGCATTGGAAAGTTTGGCTTTTTCCAATTCCAAAGCGGCGCGGATACCGCCGAATCCCCCTCCAAGTATCAAAATTTTTTTTGTGCTCATTTTTTATTTTTGGAAATGAAGCGTATTGCTCAATATAACCGAAAAATCAGTACCCGATTATCCATCCGACTATTATCCCTAGGGTAATAGCAATGCCCCCGAACACGGCCATGCGGATCCCGCTCTTCCATATACTGGTCGCTGAGAGCTTGCCGCCGATTATACCGAGTGCGAACAGCGCTACAAGCGATAAGCCGATGGACCATTTAAACGCTGACTCCGGGTTGATGAGCAAATACGGACCAAGGGGAACAAATCCGGAAATAAAATACGAAACAAACATAATTGCTCCACTGATTATCGGCGTGCGAAATCCGGCCTCTTCTTGCTTCGCGTAAGTATCCGCAGAGTGTTCGGATAGGAAACTGCCTACGGCCATAGAAAACGCTTCTACAAAAATGAGCACTGCCCCGGTCAGGAGAATAGTTTTGGCCGGCACCCCGGCAATGGCGACTCCGGAAAGTAGTCCAACTGTGGAAACCAGGCTATCCTCAACCCCAAAAATAAAATTACGGAGATATATTTGTTTGCTCATCGCAGCAATGCTCCGCCGTCTACCACTACAATGGATCCTGTCATATAGCTGGCAGCATCGCTTGCCAGGAACAAGGCCGCAGTCGCAATATCATCCGGCTCACCGAACCGACCGAGCGGCACCCGGGCTTCAAAATCTTTGATGACCTTTTTCATGTCCGCGCCTTTCATCATATTGGCCACGCCCTCAGTATTGATGCCGCCCGGAGCAATCACATTCACGCGGATATTTTTTGAAGCCACCTCCAGGGCGAAGTTTTTCGTGAACCCCCACACGCCATGCTTTGACGCGTCATAGGCCGCAAGCCCGGTCATGCTGGGATGCAGAGAATCAATGGAGCCGATATTGATAATGCTGCCAGCGTTTTTCATAACCTTGGCGGCCTCGCGGCATCCCAAAAACACGCCGCGCAGGTTCACGTGCATCGTCTTTTCCCAAAATTCCACGTCCATATCCATAACCGGCTTACTCGGAAAAATTCCCGCGTTGTTGACCATAATATCAAGGGAACCGAATTTTTTGATTGTCTGGTCGATAAGATTTTTGACGCTCCCTTCTGAGCTGACATCGGTTTTAATGAAAATTGCTCTCTTGAATTCTTTGGCCTTTTCTTGCCCTTCTTTCTCCGCCAGATCCGCAATAACAATATTTGCCCCAGCTTCAGCCAGGCGCTTTACTATGCCAAAACCAATCCCCATGGCGCCCCCGGTCACAATGGCGGTTTTACCCGTCAGGTCAAAACATTGCTGTATGGTTTTTTGTTTCATGAATTTGAACTAATCTGCATATATGCATATTGTAGCAGATTTAATAAATTCCACTACGTCTCTATTTTGGTCGGGTGTATATACATATTCGGGCGTAACAAAAAACATCCCAATCAAATCGAGGTGTTTTAACAATTAATACCGCCGGCGTGGCATGAATTTACCACGGGCTCTGGGAATGGATCCGTATCGCGGACGGCCGCGAAAACCGCGAGCCGACCTGAACGCCGGCCGCGAAGATTCCAGCTGGACATCAGTAAAACCAGGGATCTTTGGTTTGGGTAAAGTGGTGCGTAGTAATCGCTCGATTGCCTGCACATCCCCGCGCTGATCTGGGGTAGCAAAGGAAATGGCTTTCCCAGCATGCCCCGCGCGGCCTGTACGGCCGATGCGGTGCACATAATCCTCGCTATTATCAGGCAGGTCAAAGTTTATTACGAGTTCTATACCTTTCACGTCTATGCCCCGCGCGGCAATGTCAGTGGCAACAAGCACACGGAAACGTCCTGTCTTAAAACCTTCCAGTGCTTCGCGTCTTTGCGCCAGCGACCGGTTAGAATGAATCTCAGCGGCTCTATGCCCCAGGTTACGCAGGTCATGGGTGATTCTTTTCGCGCCATGCTTGGTGCGCGAAAACACCAGAACCGAACCTTTGTAATCATAAAGCAGTTTCTCCAGGAGTCGCATCTTCTCGCTCTTGTGCACCACGATTAGTTCCTGTTCCACCCGCTCCGCGGCAGTACCCGCAGGCGCGACCTCTATTCGCAAAGGCAGTTTCATGTGAGCGGTGGCAAGCTGTACAATCTGCTGCGGCATGGTTGCCGAGAAAAGCATGGTCTGACGATCCCGCGGTATGACTTTCAAAATCTGATTGATCTGCGGAGCAAACCCAATGTCGAGCATACGGTCAGCCTCATCCAAAACTAAAATATTTACGCTAGATAAATTTACAAATCTCTGCTCAAGCATGTCAACGAGACGCCCAGGTGTGGAAATGATAATGTGGGGACGGGCTCTGAGCGCTCGTCTTTGCTCGCCCATAGCCGCGCCGCCAATGATCAGCGCTGTGCGCAGGCCAATGGAGCGGCCGATTTTTTGCAGCTCAATACTCACCTGTTCTGCCAATTCCCGGGTCGGCAGCAGCACGAGGCCCGTGCCTTTTTGCTGGGCGAGTCTCTGAATCATGGGCACTCCAAACGCCAGGGTCTTGCCTGTGCCAGTCTGAGCAATGCCAATGATGTCTTTGCCCTCAATAGCGACAGGGATTGATTTATGCTGGATAGGCGTGGGCGAGGTAAATTTGAGCGCGTCTAAAATCTCGAGCAGCTTCGGCGCTATTCCGAGTCCGTCAAACGATTCTTCTTTATGTAGTGTTGGAGTCATGAGAAATGTAAAATTCAAAAATCAAAATGTAAAATAAAAACTCATCAAGCGACAATTTGCTGATGAGCGTGCTTGTAACTTACACATATATTATAGCAAAAAATCACAAAACTGTCAAACGCCAGCGGCTCTTGCTGAGGGATGGAATTTTTGCTTTGTTTAAGAAACTTTGGGAATGCTGGCCAGAAATTCGCGGCTTTTTGTCGCAATCCTATTTAACTCATCCTGACTGCTAGCCCGATGGATCAAAGTTTTCATTTGTCCGCTAAATTCTTTGATCAGTCCGAGAGAGGCCTGGAGTTCCAAAAAATCCGCCAGCTCCGGATTGTTTTTCCTGACTGTTTCCAGGGCTTCGTGACTTTTCGTATGCAGAGCTTCTTCGGCTTTTCGCAAACCTGCTTCCATTTCGTTCATGAGTTTGAAACGCTCGTCGTTCAGCTCCACGAAACCGCTCTCGTTTCCGGGTGTTATTTTGATTTCCGTTGCCGTTTCACTTTGTGGTTTCTGCTTTTTATTAATCAAAGCATCTTTGGCCAAACTGAAATCTATCGGCTCATCACGGATTTCATCGGGAAACAAAGGTCTCCCTGTTTCGGCTTCCTGACGCTTCTTTTGAAAACGTTCATGATCTATTATTTCGTGTTCTGCCATGGGTTGATTGTAGCATATTATGTCCGTGAGGACTGATTGGATTTATCAAGACCCCACCATTGGCCAGCATTGGCCTGGCCCAAAAACAGAAAAACCACTGCGTAAATGATATGTTCATCAATCAATGGATTGTTCGCGGGCGGTATAATACGGCAGTGTACATAAGCAACACCAGGAGAATTAGGGCTTCCGTGCTACGATTGGCCACGTAGTGATCTACCGCAGTTTTGATGAACCTGCTGCGCATGCCGGGCTTGGCCAAACGGTCGATTGTTTGGATGATGGCTGTCGGCAAAACAATGTTGATGCGTTTGCTCATGGAAATTAAGGCTTAATGTGTTAGTATACACATCATAGACACAACGAGTGTGTATATCACATGGAGCAAATTCAACATCGGGACCAAATTGCTTAACTTCGGTTTATTAAAACCATCCTTCTGCGCTTGAAAAACTCCTCCAATTGAGTTTGTTTCTACGGTGTTTTTTGGGAACATAAAAACCCCTTTTCCATTGCTGAAATCGGGGTTTTTATCTTGGGGGCTTTGGCCCTTGTATAGTGATAGGAAGTGCCCATTTTATTGGGCTAATACGTCAATCTTGAATGCTGTTTCCGAACTAGCGTTGCTGCCCAGAAACCGCATATCGACACTCCAAACCCGAAGGTTCGGAGTTATTTAATCTCCTTAGAAAGGAGGTGATCCATCGACAGCTTCCGCTACCGATGCCTTGTTACGCTGGCTGTTTTATCCCTTATTACTAAGGGTGTCGGACTATATCTTCATCCTGGTTTCCCAGGAGCCAACGTGTAGTCTCTACGGGGTTAAGGCAGCTTGTATGCCATACATTTTACAATATAAGGCGAAACAAGTGTTTTGAAATTGGGATAACTTTTCTTCAAGACATATAGTCTTGCTCCTTTTGAATCAGAATTGATGGTTGTCTCAATCCCGAATGTTGAAAGCTGCTTGCGCAATCTTTCTAGACTTTGAGGAGAAAAGTTATGTACAGAGATATCTACCGTATCTCTGTGTTTGGTGCCATCATCCATAAACCAAACTGCAATCATCAGAGGGGTTAGCTCCAATTCTTTTACAATTTGCTTGGTTGACTGGTACCAAAGCTGTCTTAACGAAGTAATTTGCGGATGGCCTACTGTGCCAAATCTGAAAGAAGAATGAGAGGCGATATATTGAATCTCTGAAATACAAATTCTTTTCAGAAGATTGTATTTCCATTCCATATATTCTCTATGCTTCGAATTATGCTCGATTCTCAAGCGATAATTCTTTCCTGATTTGGATAGGGAGCCATCACCGAGCAAACAAGCAATTATCACCTCTGTTTCCATTGGTGTCAATTGAAACTGCTTGATTTGGTTTGCTAACTTCGTTTGAGACACGCCAATTTCTTAGCCTAACTTCCCTCGGTATTGTCCTAGGCGTTACCCTAGGAGTTCACCGATATAGTTAGATTTTACTATGCAATTACTCGCATAGGAAGCCGTTAAACTTCACCCCAGTCACGAGTCTTACCTTAACTCATCTTGCGATAAGCTTCGGGTACTACCCGCTTCCATGGTGTGACGGGCGGTGTGTACAAAATCCGAGAACGTATTCACCGTGGCGAGGCTGATCCACGGTTACTAGCGATTCCAGCTTCATGAGGGCGAATTGCAGCCCT
>Ga0209542_10016588_pt1 | contig 12200 bp, 10 predicted proteins | sample RifCSPhighO2_01_FD_184028 | JGI IMG/M metagenome (GOLD analysis project Ga0209542, IMG submission 184028) | Soil microbial communities from Rifle, Colorado - Rifle CSP2_plank highO2_0.1 (SPAdes) (version 2) | ecosystem: Environmental > Terrestrial > Deep subsurface > Rock core/Sediment ...
TCTCTTGTTTTACATTTTTATCTGGACGCTTATTTACAATGCCCGTAATTTTTAAGACCCATTCCGGGCGGATTTCTTTTGCTTTTTCAATAACATCTGAACGACTCGGCAAAGCCACGCACTGTACCAAACCGGTCATATCGCGCATATCAAAAAATATCATCTTGCCTTGATCGCGCCTGACATTCACCCATCCAGCAATAATTACTTTTTTGCCTGTGTTATCTTTTAAATCTTTAATATAAATTCTATTTTTCATATATTTTCCAACACAAAAAAATTGATATATTTCTAATAAACTTTTACTCCGATTTTTTCTCTTACTTCTTCCATCTTTTTAGACGCTATTTCTTTCGCTTTTTTATTGCCTGCTTTCAGAATCCCCAGGGCTTGGGGAATATTTTTGGCAAATTCTTTTCGTTTTTCTCGCATAGGCGCAATGAACTTTTCCATATCTTCAATAAGCAGTTCTTTGAGTTCTTTGTATTTTCCCGCTTTACTCTCGTAAATCGGCAAAAGTTCCGATGCCGGACGGAATAAATTATGAATGGCATAAACATTTTTCGGGATCCCTTCGCTTGAATCCGTGACTATGCTCATCACACATTTTTTTATTTCTTCATACTCGGCAAAAAGCGGAATGTGATTGTTGTAGCTCTTGGACATTTTTCTTCCATCAGTCCCTGGTACTATTTCCATATCTTTCAGAATCATCGGCTCCGGTAATTCAAAAGTTTCTCCAAAAATACGATTGAATTTTTCTGCCGTATCGCGCGCAATTTCCACATGCTGTTTTTGGTCCTGTCCTACCGGCACAATATCCGGACTATAAAGTAAAATGTCCGCAGCCATAAGCATTGGGTAATTGAAGGTTCCTGCGCATATTTCTTTATTTTTTGCTTCCGCATCCTTGAACGCATGCGCGCGTTTCAAATATGGCATCGTTGTGATAGTATCAAAAATCCAAGCAAGCTCTGTGTGCTCGGAAATATCCGACTGTTTGAATATTGTTATCTTTTCCGGATCCAAGCCGATAGCCAAATAATCAAGCAAAACTCCTACGATATTTTTCTCCATTTCTTTCTTGTTTTGGATAAAATTGAGCGCGTGATAATCAGCTATAAAAACGTAGCCGTCATAATCTTTCTGCAAGTCCACAAATTGCTTCATTGCGCCGAAATAATTGCCGATATGCGGTACTCCGGTCGGTTTTACGCCTGACAATAATACTTTTTTAGACATATATTAATTTTACAGTATAAAGGCAGATTCCGCAAAGAATTTCAAGAGTCGTGGGTCCCCTGTCCTTATGTCTCCGGGGGCGAAGGCTCAAAAAATTCTTTGGGGAATCTGCTTTTATTTGTCCCCATTTTAATAACATATTTAATAACTTTTCGATTTTGACTATTTTTTTACTATGTTAGAATGTCATTAATGGTAAAAACAAAAAAAGACAATCTGCGCATCCCTCCTCAAAGTATTCCATCTGAGCAAGCAGTGCTTGGATCTATCATGCTCCGTAAGGAAGCTATGCATGAAGTAGAGGATATTATAAATCCAGATTCTTTTTATGTTGAAAAACATAAAATAATTTTCAGGGCAATGCTTGATTTATCTTTAAAGAATGAACCGATAGATATGCTTTCACTTTCTACTAAATTAATTGAACAAAAAGCACTCGAAAACATCGGAGGTAATCAATATTTAGCAGAAATAGTAAACGTGGTGCCTTCTTCCACTAATATCAAACATTATGCCGAAATCGTGCAAAAAAAATATATTCTGAGAAGTTTGATAGAAGCGGCTGATTATGTTTCCGAACTTGGTTTTGAAGAGAGTGATGATCATATGGATGACATATTGGATATGGCAGAAAAGAAAATCTTCAGCGTGATATCTTCTCCTAAAAGTCAGAAATTCATAAATTTAAAAGACGCTCTGCCAGAAGCATGGGAACGTCTTGAAAAATTACATGAACATAAAGACATGCTTCGAGGACTACCAACTGGTTTTCGAGATTTAGACAATGCTCTTTCGGGTCTGCAAAAATCCGATTTGATTATTATTGCCGCTAGGCCTTCTATGGGTAAAACTACGCTTGCCCTTGACATTGCTCGCATGTCTTCAATTACTCATGATAAATCGGTCTTAATATTTTCTCTAGAAATGTCTTCCCAACAATTAGTAGATAGAATGCTTTCAGCCCAATCGCGGGTAAATGCCTGGAACTTGCGTACCGGGCGTTTATCGTCTGATCGAGAATTTTCTCAGCTTCGTGATTCATTAGATAGGCTGGCTAAAGCTAAAATCTATATTGATGATCAACCAGGCAATTCCATAGTGCGAATGAAAGCTCTCTCTCGCAGATTAAAAGCCGAAAAAGGACTTGATCTTATAGTGGTTGACTATTTACAACTGATGACTACTTCAAAAAATTATGACTCGATGGTCAACCAAGTGACAGAAATTTCAAGATCATTAAAAAGTTTGGCTAAAGAACTGAATGTGCCGGTATTGGCTCTTTCACAACTTTCCCGCGCGGTAGAATCACGTGGTGGTAAACCAAGACTCTCCGACCTCCGCGACTCAGGCTCTATAGAACAAGATGCGGATGTGGTGATGTTTATTCACAGAGAAGATAAAAATAAAGATGAATCCGAAAAAACAAATATCGCTGAGATTTTGATTGAGAAGCACCGCAATGGTCCAACTGGAAAAGTGGAACTTTATTTCGATGAAAAAACCACTACTTTCTTAAATCTTGAAAAAAGTAATCTTAGCGAATTTTCTGCATCGAAAATAAGTGAGGACTTGGAAGAATTTTAAAATGAATATCATAGAAAAGTTAACTGAAATTTTTAAAGAGTTTCCCGGCATTGGAGAAAGACAAGCAAAACGTTTTGTTTATTTTTTAATGTCTAAAAACGGAGAGTACTCCGAAAATTTATCCGCCCTAATCAAAGAATTAAAAAAGGATACAGTGCAATGTTCTGAATGTTTTAAATTTTTTATATCCGCTTCCAAAAAAGAAAAAAAGTGTGAAATCTGCGCAGACCCAAATATTGACCCATCCACCTTGATGATTGTTGAAAAAGATTCTGATTTAGAAAGCGTAAATAAAAGCAGAATTTATAATGGCAAGTATTTTATTCTGGGAGGACTGGTACCTATTGTAGAAAAAAATACAAGTTCAAGGGTAAGAATTAATGAATTAATAAAAAAAATAAAAAATGAGAAGAACTTGAAAGAAATAATTCTGGCTTTTTCATTAAATCCTCAGGGCAATCACACCGATTTCTACGTCAGAAATCAACTAAAAAATACAATAGAACCCCTTGGTATTAAAATATCTTCTTTGGGAAGAGGCCTCTCTACTGGCACCGAACTGGAATATTCTGATAATGACACCCTTAAAAACGCTTTAAAAAACAGGCAATAAAAAAATCCGCCGATAAAGCGGATTATTTTATAGCTAAAATTTTTACTTTAAAAAACGGCTGGCGGTGACCGTTTCGGCGAAGGTAACGAGATTTCTGTTTATATTTTACAACTATGATTTTTTTAGAACGACCGATTTCTGTAATTTCAGCATCTACTTTTGCATTCAAAATATAGGGTGTGCCTATGGTAGTATTTTTACCATCATCAACTAAAAGGACTTTATCAAAAGAAATTTTATCTCCGACCTTCCATTCCCCCTTCATCTTCTCAATAGAAAGTAGCTCGTCTTTAGAGACTTTATATTGCTTCCCGCCAGTTTGTATCACTGCAAATTTCATAAAATGTATATTATACGAAATCTTCTTAAAAAGCAACTTCTATACTAAAATATGGTTGTAATTTATGGGTTTATAGTTTATAATATTTGACATATGCAAACAAAAATTATTGAAAGATATTTTTTCTTTAGTCTTTTATTCGCTATTTTTATTTTTTCTTTTTTTATTTTTCGTCCTTTTTGGATAGTGTTAGTGCTCGGTATTTCCTTTTCCATAGTGCTTCATCCTGTTTATGAATGGCTCAATAGAAGAAAAATACCGAGTTGGTTATCAGCTTTTCTGACTGTACTTTTTTTTATTATCATAATTGGAGTTCCTCTTTTTGGTATCGGTATCATAGTTTTTAATCAAAGTCAGGATGCCTATCAAATGATTGTCAGTAATGTCGATTCTTTATCGTTTATAGATTCGATTAATAATTCTGTAAATAGCGTACTACCTGAGGGAATATCTTTTGATTTACATGAAAAAATTTCAATTTTTATTTCATTTATATCAAATAATATAGCCAGCGTATTCACTTCCACCTTATCTACCTTGTTCTCTTTTATTCTTACTCTTTTATCTATTTTTTATTTCTTAAAAGATGGTGCTCGTTGGAGAAAAGCGCTAGTTGTATTAAGTCCGCTCTCAGATGCTGACGATGAAAAAATAATGAAAAAACTTTCACGTGCGGTTAATGGTATTATCAAAGGATATCTCTTGGTTGCTTTTATTCAGGGAATATTAATGGGCTTAGGCCTTGCCTTGTTTGGAGTGCCAAATCCTGCACTTTGGGGATTAGTAACCATTATAACTTCATTAGTGCCTACTATCGGTACTGCTATTATTTCTGTGCCGGCTATAATATTTCTTTTTGTTACGGGTAATACAATAGAAGCTATTGGACTTTTAGTCTGGGCAGTAGTGATTGTAGGCATGATTGATAACTTGTTAAGTCCAGTTATTGTAGGCAGTAAAATAAATCTACCTCCTCTTTTAATTTTATTTTCTGTTTTGGGTGGAATCTCGCTTTTAGGTCCCGTCGGCATTTTAGTGGGACCTTTAACCATAAGTTTGCTTTATACTCTTATTTCCATATATAGGAATGAATTTAAACAAAGTATGGTTTCGTAATTAAAATGTCATTAAAATTTTACAATACTTTGATAAGAGAAAAGGAAATATTTTCCCCTATACATTCAAACGAAGTTCGAATGTATTCTTGCGGTCCAACTGTTTATAATTATACCCATATAGGCAATCTGCGTTCTTATGTTTTTGCTGATATCTTGCGTCGTACTCTTAAATATAATGGGTTTAAAATAAAGCAAATAATGAATATTACTGACATCGGGCATCTTTCTAGTGATGCAGATTCGGGCGAGGATAAAATGACAAAAGGACTTTTGCGAGAAGGAAAAGAATTAACATTAAAAAATATGAGGAAACTTGCAGAATTTTACACAGAGAGTTTTAAAGAAGATTTGAAAACACTAAATATTGAAATGCCTGATGGAATGTATTTTGCCAGTGACTATGTAAAAGAAGACATAGCACTCATAAAAAAATTAGAAGCTAAAGAATTTACTTACAAAACAAGCGATGGAATTTATTTTGATATTTCTAAAATGCCAGATTACGGAGCACTTTGGGGTGGTAAACGAAATTGGAATAAAGAAGGAGCTAGGGTAGCAGAAAATTCCGAGAAAAAAAATCCAGAAGATTTTGCATTATGGAAATTTAATAAAAAAATTGGTTTCGAATCCCCTTTTGGAAAAGGTTTTCCTGGTTGGCATATAGAATGTTCTGCAATGAGTATGAATTTTTTGGGTGAACAATTTGATATTCACACGGGAGGAATAGATCTTATTCCCATACACCATACGAATGAGATAGCTCAATCAGAATGTGTATCAGGTAAAAAACCTTTTGTTAAATTTTGGATGCATAGTGAATTTGTCGATACCGGAGGTGAAAAAATGGCAAAATCAACCGGTAATTTTCTACAAATTAAAAGCTTAAAAGATAAAAATATCAGTCCTATTGCATACCGATTTTGGCTTTTAATGGCTAATTATCGTACTAAGGTAAATTTCAACTGGGAGGTCCTAGAAGGCGCAGAAATAGCCCTAAAACGGCTTTATAAGCTCTATATTGGGCTTGGAAATAAGGTGGGAAAAGTAAACCTAGAATACCAGAAAAAATTTAAGGAATTTCTAGAAGACGATCTAGATACTCCAAGAGCCCTACCCCTCCTTTGGGATATAATAAAAGATGGAAATATTTCTTTTGCCGATAAAAAGGCAACTATTCTAGACTTTGATAAAGTTTTAGGACTTGGTTTTGAAGATTTAAAGGAAGAAACAATTCCAGAAGAAATTACAAAATTAGTGGAAAAACGCGAGGAAGCGCGAAAAAAACATGATTGGGCAGAAAGTGATAGAATTCGTGGAGTAACTGGCGAAGCAGGTTATTCTATTGATGACACTTCATCTGGACCAGAAATAAATAAAATTTAAATTAATCATTATGATAGATAGAATTGTAAACACAAAAAATATGAGGGAAGCAAATGTAGTGCTCTTGAGTGCTCCTTATGAAAATGGAGTTTCTTTTATGGGAGGCACTTCTAAGGCTCCAAAGAAAATATTAAATTGTCTAAATAGTAATTTAGAGCTTTTTGATGTTGAATTACACTGTGAACCGGCAAAAATATTAAAAACAGTTTATAAAGAAATATCGAATCTTAAAAAACTTGCTCCCTCTATGGCAGTTAAAAAAATAAGTTCTGAATATCAAAAATTATTAAATAATGGAAAATTTATAATTATGTTAGGTGGAGAACATACTGTATCGTTTGGAGCACTTGAAGCAATTTCAAAAAAACCCGCCTCGACTCGCGAAAACTCGTCGACGCGAGGCGGGGAAAATCCAAAAGATATAACCATCTTACAAATAGATGCCCACCAGGACCTTCGAGATGATAATAGTGATTATAGTGAAAATCATGAAAAATTTGCCCATTCATGCGTGATGCGTAGAATTCATGAACTTGGTTTTCCTATTGTACAAGTAGGTATTAGAACCTACTCAAAATATGAATACGAATATTGGCAAAAAAACAAAAAAACAATTACAGTCTTCGAATGGAACAAAAAAGAAATTCCTATCAGTAAAATACTAAAATCTATTAAAACAAAAAAAATTTATATTACTGTTGATGTAGATGGATTTGATCCTGCTTATATGCCCGGCACTGGTACACCTGTGCAAGGTGGTTTAGATTGGTATTACGGTCTTGATTTAATTGGAAAAGCAATAGACGAAAAAGAGTTGATAGGCGCAGACATTGTAGAAGTTTCTCCTCAGCGCGATTCAGTTCTGACAGAGTTCGGTGCTGCCCTGCTTTGCTATAAGATCATGACACACAAGTTCAAACATTTACTAAAATAAATTAAATCCCTTCCTTTTTGAGTTGTTCAACAAGTTCGCGAGATTTATGAGAGAGTTTATTGGGAAATTTTATTTTTAGTTTTATCAACAAATCCCCCCTTTTGTTTTTGGAAATAGGCACACCTTTTCCTTTAATACGAAGAATTTCATTGATGGATACGCCTTCTGGAATTTTGACACTTATTTGTCCATCTAAAGTTTGAATAGGATATTCTGTGCCTAATAGTGCATCAGAAAGTTTTAAGTCTAAATTCATTACCAAATCATTCCCCTCGCGTTTGAATACAGCATGCGAAGCAACATTTATTTTTATATAAAGATCACCGGCTGTGCCTTTTGAAACAGCCTCTCCTCCCCCAGTCATTCTAATCATTTCACCATCTCTTATTCCCGCTGGAATATTCACAGAAATTTCCACTTCTTTACGCAAGATTCCCTTACCTTTACAATTTTCACACTTTTCTTTTGGTACCTCTCCAGATCCGAGACATTCTTCACAAATTTTTGTACTAGAAATAGTACCTAAAATTGTTCTTCTGGCTTCACGAATTTTTCCTTGACCATTACAATATTTGCAAGTTTCCATTTTGGTATTAGGTTTCGCTCCAGTACCATTACAGGTGACACAATTAGAGGTTTTAGTAATTAAAATTTTTCTGCTAGTTCCAAAAACAGCCTCGGAAAAAGAAATCTGTATCTCTGTAGAAATATCACGCCCGCGTCTTGTTTCAGTTCTGCCTCTACCAGCTCCACCGGTAAAGAAATCACTAAAAATATCATTCAAATTCCCAAAATCAAAATCTGCATTGCTATTTTGAAATCCCTCGGAAAAATCGAAACCACCAAAACCGTTTCCTTGAGAAAATCCTTCCCAGCCAGAGGCTGGTCCGCCTCCGGCGGAAAAACCAGATCCAAATTGATCATATTTCGAACGTTTAGAATCATCAGAAAGAACCTGGTAAGCTTCATTTACCTCTTTGAATTTGGATTCGTTTCCTTCTTTTTTGTCAGGATGATATTTGTGCGCCAACTTATAAAAAGCTTTTTTTATTTCGTCTTTAGAAGCGCCTTTATTAACACCTAAAATATTGTAATAGTCTTTCATAGATTTTTAAAGAGTAAAACGATTATAAAAATCATGACCCTGTTAAATGCCCATAGGCAATTTTTGTGAGGCAAAAATTATTTAACAAAGTAATGAAAACCATAGTCACCCTGCTCCTTGGTTTTCTATTATATCATAGGTTCAGCTTCTTGCGAGATTTTTGTTTCCGGGTTTTTTTTACTTGTTTCGTTATCATTTTTTATTTCTCCACTTTTTTCTTTTTCTTTTTCTTCTCCCTCGGGCATAGCCTCACGGGCAAGCCTTTTAGCTCTTCCTTCAATTATTGCTTTTTCTTCTGCACTTCGGATAATTGTTGCCTCTTCTTCGGCTATAAGTTTAGCCGCATCATCTTTTGATATTGAATATTTTCTGCGAGAAGCTTCAATAATCTCCTGGCGATATGAAGGATGGGTCGGAGGAAGAACTCTGAGAGTTTCAGCTGAAAATGGATCATAAGATTCTCCATCAATGGTCATTTTAATATAAAATTCCGCTACTGCTAGATTGATCATATCTTTTACGCCGAATAACGGCTCAAATTCTGGTTTCAGTTTTACCGCGTCTTCCCCACCCACCCTAAAACAGATCAGGCTCCCCGTATTTCCAAGCACCGCGTGCTGAACTTGAGGAATAAGCTGGCCGATGTATTGATGAGCTATTGTCAAATTAAGAGCATATTTTCTGGCTTCGGATAAAATATTTTCAAATGTCTGAGTAACGATATTATGAAACTCGTCTATATATAAATAAAAGTCCACACGATCTTCCTCGGGAATGCTTGCCCGTTCCATCCCTGCTTGTTTTATTTTAGTCAAAAACATTGAACCGAAAAAACTGGAATTCTCCTCTCCAATGCGACCTTTTGAAAGATTAATAAAAATTAGTTTGCCTTGATCCATTAATTCACTAATATCTATTTTATTCTGTTTCTGCCCGAAAATATTTCGCAGTAAAGGATCAGACAAGAATTGTCCAAGCTTATTAACCAGCGGGATAATAGCATCCGTATCAAATTTCTCAGACCAATCAGCGAATTCTATAGCGAAGAATCTTTTAACCATATCATCCGTAATATATTCCACTACCTTTTGTCTGTAATTTCTGTCCGTTAACATTGAAATCATCCCACGCATGGTAGCGTGCGGATAATCAAGCAAAGCCAAACAAGTAAAACGAAAGACGTGTTCCAGACGAGGCGTCCAGTTAGCTCCGAATTGTTTCTGTAAAACCTCAATCAACCCTTGAGTCAATTGAAATTTAAACATTGGATCAACGTTGGCCAGCGGATTAAAAGAGGCTGGAAAATCAACATCACCCGGATCTATCATACAAACGTCTTCTATGCGTTCCTTCGGTATATAATCGAGCATGGCTTCTATCACATCACCGTGCGGATCTATAAAACACAAACCGTGATTATAGGTTACATCTTGACGCATCAAAAGCTCAAGCAATTTACTTTTACCCACTCCAGACTTTCCAACAACATAAAGATGTCGTCTGCGGTCTATGCGTTTAATGCCAAAAATAAATTTTTTTTCCTCTAGAGAGGCAACATAATTTGTGCGTCCAATAAAAGAAACCTCTTCAGGTTTAACTTTTCCAAACACCGGCAATTCCGGCGGAGGCGGTCCGTATTTTATTATTTGCACCCGATTTTGCCTTAGCATATATGACTTATATTACTACAAAATTAGCCTAAATTCCACTTTAAATACAACCCCCTTGATTCCCCCTTGTCAGGGGGACCTAATAAACTTCTTTATTATAACAGCTCTCACAGTAAATTATTTCCGGTCTGTCGGGGGCATAAGTTGTTTCAAATTCGTTTTGACATTTGCCGTTGTGTTCATGATTTGTTGTCATTTGTGGTGAGCCTGTCGAACCACACATACAAGACCTATGCCATAATTTCATTGGATTACGTTTTTTTAAGCGAGCTTCGTGACGACAAATGAAACAAAGACGTGGTAAGGGAACTCCAATTTGTCTATATAAATTAAGCTCATTTTTAGTTATTTTATATGCCCCTGAGCAATGTTCCTGACACTTTCCTTTATGCAAACAGCCTATAATTTCCTCAGTGATAGAATCAGTTACATTTTCTAGATCATCCGGCAAATCCAAGGCTTGCATAGTTGTTACATATTCGCTTACTTTTTTATCTCGCCATCTATATCCCATTTTGATTGCTTCTTCTCTAGTTATTGGGAAATAATCTTGGGCCACCGTTTCGTTATAGGTAAAAGGAGAAATTTCTACAGGAAAAAATTCACCATATTTATAAACAATTCCTTTTTTATCTACATAAGGCATATCCATCATATGTTTGATAATTTTTGTCCTGAGTTCTTCGAAGGATTCTTTAGTATATTGTTTATTTAAAATGCAATATTTTTTGGTTCGTAATCCGATACAACCAAATAAATCAGAACAACCATAACAATTGAAAGCATATTCAATATCATGGGAATTGTATACTACGCTGGTAAAAAGATTTCGAAAATTACCTATACCGGTATCAAAAGCTTCATATAGCATTTCACCCTCACCTATTCCTGGTCCGGAATCATACACATCCTTAGCATAATGAGCCACCCAGTGTATATATTTTGAATCTTCAATTCGCGTACCTGTAGCGTCAAAACAAAACTTACAATTCTTTACTCCGTCTAGATTATCACCCGTGGAATTTACTACTTTCGAATGATTCATATAGCGATGTACTGATTTTAAATAAAGTTCATTGAATCTTTCTTTTAATTTTTCAATAACTTCATAACTTTTAAAATTAATCTCCTTTAACTGGCTGGAGTATTCTTCTTTGCTAAGTTGTTCATTCCACATGCAATATGATTTATTGCGTAGATTAGTACAACCAAAACAGTTTATGCAACCGTGACAATCATATAAAAAATATGAATCCACACAACTTTTACAATTTAAAGAATAAAGGGTATGGTAGCAATCTGTACAAAATAAAGAGTCATAACAAAGTTCACAGCGATGGGCTACATATAAATCAGAACATTCTCTGGTTTCTGAAATTCTATTTGAATAATATGTTTTATCTATTTTCCAAGAACCTGACGACATATAGCTATCTTTACTATCTTCTGCAACATTACAATAGTCACTGTTTTTAGCATTAGAATTTGAAAGAGCTTGTAGGGGAATACCGTCCCGCAGTTCTTTCCATTGTTGAAAAAATGGTTTTGAAAAATCATAAGCACGACCATGAGAAATAGCGTTCCATTTGTCACCCCACCAATATTTAGAATCACATACTACTAATTTTTCGTCTGGATGAATAAAAGAAATTAAAATTTCTTTATGATCTGGAGCATCACATTTTCTTCTAAAGAGAGATATTTCATTGCGCCAACATAGACGTCTAATAGTCCGACATTCCGGGCAGAATGTAGGCGGAGGAACTTTTATTTTTTCATAGAAAGAAAAATCTTCAGGTTCTATGGTGAAGTCTTTTTGGCAATTCTGACATTGTTTGACTTCGTTTTTCATTCTTTATTCTAAAATTTTTCTCAATATATCTTCTGGAACCTCCTTCGGCTGTACGCCTACAGACGAGGCTTTTGTTTTTTCTGCCTGCACTGGCGGATCTTTTGTTACAGGTATATTGGTTGTTTCTATAAGATTTTTTAGTTTATTCATGTCTTCTTTACTGGCAGATCTGTCTTTCAAAACGGTATTGGGCGTCGGTTTTGTGTCTTTTAATTCATTCAGGGAAATAGGCGGAGGAGTAGAAAGTGTTTTATTTAAAATTTCTCTCAGAGCTGTATTATCTCTAACTACCGGCGAAACAGATTTTGGTTTATTACTAGTAAAAACTTTTTTAATAGTTGAAAATATTCGCATAGGTT
>Ga0209542_10016589_pt1 | contig 12198 bp, 13 predicted proteins | sample RifCSPhighO2_01_FD_184028 | JGI IMG/M metagenome (GOLD analysis project Ga0209542, IMG submission 184028) | Soil microbial communities from Rifle, Colorado - Rifle CSP2_plank highO2_0.1 (SPAdes) (version 2) | ecosystem: Environmental > Terrestrial > Deep subsurface > Rock core/Sediment ...
CATCGACGAATGGATGAGATACAGAACAGAGCTTACGGAATGCATAATTTCAATAATTATCGTCTAAGAGTAAAAGCCTATTGCGGCTAGCAGAAACACTGACTGCCCCTACCTTTGGAGAAGAACCACGTGTTTTCAAGTATTTAGAACGCTTGGGGATTTGACTATGAACCTAAAAAATTCAATTTCACTGAAAGTGAAATTGGGGTGGCCAACGGGGCTTGAACCCGCGACAACCGGAATCACAATCCGGTGCTCTACCAACTGAGCTATGGCCACCACATGATGAAAAAACGTACTCATTTATACGGTACTTGTTGTATTAAAATCAAGGGCTTTGTGTGATCAAAGCCCTTATGAAGGCTGGTTACTTGATCAGTTCTTTTTTGAGGTCTGCAAGCTTTCCATCAGCAGGTTTGCCAAACCAGATTGCAAAAAAATGATCGGCAAACTCTTGGTTTCCTGTGATGGATTTGATTTCTGTTGGATCCTCTAAAAGAAGAGACGCTTGATTGCCCTTCCAGACGGCTGTGATGGAATATGAAGTTTCTTTGCTGAACTGTTTGATGGCCGTGACTTCGCTCATCACTTTGGCTAACTCAGGAGACATCGTTTTTGTGCTGATTTTATTGGCTTCAAGGCCGTCTTTAAAAGAGTCAGCGATTTTTTGTCCTGGTAAATCACGTAAAAAAGTCAAACGCAGTTGAATAGGGCCGGCCTCTTTCAACGATGCTAAGAAACCATCTTCCGTTCTAACCAGTTTTTCTGGATTGGCTGCAAAAAATTGAGCCGTATAGACGCGTACAGGAACTAAGCCGAAAATGGCTTTCTTGCGAAGACCATGGGAAACATCTTTAAGTTCGATCGAAGTCTCTGCAGCAACTAAAGTGCGCGATTTCATCAGCGGCATGTCTTCAAATTTTTCTTCGCTGGGATTTGATGTCATAACGTATTTGACTTCCTGAGTGACGACATCTTTTGCGGCTTCCGCCGTTGTTGGTGCTGCAGGCATGTCATTTGGTTTGGTCATTTTTTGTGATGTTGCTGTTTTTGCTTTTTGTGCATTTACAACACTGCTGAATGCGAAGCATGCAAAAATAATAGTCATTGTGAGCGCTTTTACGTGTACAAAAGACATAGTTTCTCCTTAGTTTATGAACGTTATTATCTGACAGTTTGTGAGTCGCAGTGTCAATCTAAACACGGTGCTAGGAGTTAAAATAGAGCTTTGTTAGGCTTTGTTAATAACATCAAGGGGAAGACGCAATGATGAGAGTACAGGTTTCTATTTTTTTGACACTCGTTTTGATTCTGTTTGCTCAGACAATATTTGCAAAAGATATGACTCATCGATTTGGTTTGGGAGTAAAAAATAATACTTCCGAGAACTTGCCATCGCTGACGTCAGTTTATTTTTTCTCGCAAGACTTGGCCTTCACGGGTGGTGTGGGGTTGGATACAAAAAAAAATGAATCCAAATTTCAAATGAATGTGGGTGTTCGTAAAATGGTATTTACCGAGCCCAATTTGAATTTTTATACCGGAGCTCAGGCGGGAATCGCGAATTACGAAGATCCCGTCCTTGGCAAGCAAAGTGGATTTGAAATGTTAGCTGTATTTGGAACCGAGTTTTTTTTCACAGGTTTAGAAAACTTGGGATTGACCTTTGAAGGTGGTTTTGGAGTGACTTCATTGAAAGATGTTCGCTTTCGCACCATTGCGGATGATCCCTTCCGAGCAGGTCTTATTTTTTATTTTTAGTATTAATTAGTAATTGTTTATTTTAATAAGGAGATTTATGAAAAAAATTATTCACACCGATCATGCGCCTAAAGCAGTTGGACCGTATTCTCAAGCGGTTCTTATGAATGATATGCTTTTTTGTTCGGGTCAGATTGCAATTGATCCCAAGACTCAAGATGTTTTTACGGGGGATATCAAGCAGCAAACTGAGATGGTTTTAAGTAATATCGAGGCCGTTTTGAAAGCCAGCGAGATGAGTTTTTCTCATGTTGTAAAGACCACGATTTTTCTGTCGTCCATGTCAGATTTTGCAACGGTGAATGAAATTTATGCCAAGCGCTTTTCTGCAAATCCTCCGGCTCGATCGACGGTGGCCGTTGCTGGTTTACCAAAAGGCGTTAACATCGAGATTGAAGTCATCGCGCACCGAGCAGCGGTTTAGGTTATTTTTTGATTCGGTGGCGATCGCGTCGATTTTTGGTAGTGGCGATGGGCTTCGTGATTGGAGCCTCCTCGTTGTATTATGAATTCTACCAAATTGTGTCGGTGCCAGAATCCCGTGTTCGCGATTTAAATGTCATAGCTGATTGCGGGGTGGTGCTGACGGGTTCTGCCGGGCGCATCCGCGAGGCTTTTGAAATACTGGCGCAGAAGCGCATTAAAAAATTGATTATCTCGGGTGTGTACAAGGAAACTCAGTTGATTCATCTGTTTCCGCATCTGCCGTACTATAATGAAATTAATGATGATGACGTGATCTTAGAGAAGAAATCAGAAAGCACTTATGGAAACGCCGTGCAAAGTTTAGCATTAGTTAATGCGCTTAAGTGCCGGGAAATACTGTTGATTACATCTCAGCTTCATATGTTCAGAGCTCATCGTATTTTTCAGGATGTGTTTCCGGAGTCAGTTCAGATTATTCCCATTGCCGTTTCAAATCGGAAAGACTTTACCGTTTTTGATTACTTATTGGAAACAGTGAAGTCTTCGTTTTACTGGGTCTTAGGTCTGGTTGTTTAAAGTTTTTTATAATTCTCCCGATATGTATCAAATGGGTACATTTAAGTCTTTACAAATCGAAGCTGTTCAATTGCAAAATGTTTCTTTTATTCTGGATGGGCTCGATCCTGTTTTGAATCACGTGGATTTTGAGCTACCGATGGATCAGAATGTTTTGATTCAATCAGCAAATCCCAATCATGGTGTTCAATTTTTAAAAATTCTGGCCGGTTACCAAAAGCCGCAATCCGGTTGTATCAAGTGGAATGAAAAAGATATTTTTAGTGATGATGTGACGGACTTTGTGCCTCATCAAATGATGGGGTGCTACTTTGAAAATGTGCGGCCTCATGCTCAAAAGACGGTGACGCAGATATTTTCAGAAGCCGGGATATTGCCTGAACAGACACGCGAGCTTTTAGAGCAGTTTGATATGAGTTTGATGTCTGAGAAAAAGTTTAGTCAGCTGACTTACGAGGTGCAAAAGGCCATTCAATTGATGACGGTCATTAGCCGCGAACCGCAAATGTTGATTTTGGAAGATCCTGCGATGGGGTTATCAGAGTTTTTATTTTTAGAACTGCTGGATTTGATTCACTATGGACAGCGTCGGGGAAATTTAAGGCATATTTACTTAACCAGCCATCATCCCACAGCTCTGCGTCACATGGATACCTCCATAATGCACTTAGAAGATGGTCTTTTATTTTTTGAAGAGAAATCAGATACAAAGAAGCTCTTTAATTTCTAAGAAGAATAGGCCATACTTCGTAAAGACGTATGAAATCTGAATTTTTAAGTCTTATTTTTATTCGAAAATTGATTTTTTCAAAACGCTCGGGGGCCTTGATCCGACGGATCAGTATCTTATCGTTTATAGCTATCACAATCAGTCTGACGTCATTTTTTATTGTGTTATTTGTAATGAATGGCATGAATCAGAATATCAAAAAGCGGATCATGGCATTAGAGCCACACCTGACCACATATCATTCCCCTCAGCAAAATGCCGAGGTCGGAGAGTTGGTTCCCGACGCCGAAGTGATTTCCTACCAGAATTTTGATTTGATCTTACGAACCATAGATGGACAATTTCGAGGCGGGCAAGCCACCGGATACAATCCTCAGGGTTTAGCAATTTGGATGCAGCATTTAAAAACGTTGAAATCAAAAGAAACTCAGTTCGTACAGTTCGATGCAGATCTCGAAAATTTGATTTTGGACGAAAACGAAATCGCTATCGGTGTTGATTTGGCGCGGTCATTGGGACTGCTTGAGGGCGACGAGATCACTCTTATTCCGCCGGAAACACTGCTATTAAGTTCTTTAGAAACACCACTGTTTCAGAAAGTCACCGTGAAGCGTATTGTGGCTACGGATTTGTATGACATGGATTCAAAATTAATTTTATTTAATGCTGAAAAATCCTTACATTCTTTTGCAAAGACGCTGAGTTTAAAACAAGGCTTTCATATTTGGCTCAACTCGGTCGGCGAAGCCGATGTGATCAAAGAAAAGTTACAAAAAATGAGTATTCGTGCTGAAACCTGGCAGGAGAAAAATTCCGATTTATTTTTTGCCCTGTTGATGGAAAAAAGCATGATCGGAGTTTTTTTAGGATTAGCCGGAGTGATTGCTTCGTCATCAATTTTAACCGTGTTGGCTTTGCTGTTGTCTCAAAAACGGCGAGATATCGCCCTGATTAAGACGTTGGGTCTTTCCCAAAGAAAAACGCTATGGTTATTCACTAAAATGGGACTTTGGATTTCAGGCGGAGCGATTGCCTTGGGGACAACCTTGGGATTGTTGATCAGTCTTTATTTAGAGTACAATCCGATTCATATTTTGCCGCAGATCTATTATGACTCGTCCATTCCAGCGCTTGTTGATTTTAGTTTCGTGGGTTCAGTAGTATTGATATCGCTGGGGTTGGCATTTTTAGGATCATATGTTCCAGCGCGAGCGACATTAAAAATTCAACCCGCGCTGCTGCTACGACAAAAAAACTAAACACTTACTGCAAAATCACGCAAAGCTTGATTCAAGGATGTTTTTTTATTTGTTGATTCCTGACGAACACCAATAATCAAAGCGCACGGAACGCCAAATGAACCCGCTGGAAAATTTTTATTTTCTGTTCCTGGGATCACCACGGAATTCGGTGGCACTCGGCCTTTTACGATTTTTGGTTCTGCACCTGTCACATCAATAATTTTTGTAGAGGCCGTCAATGTCACGCCAGCACCAAGAACCACGCCGGATTCTAAATGTACGCCTTCAACCACAATGCAGCGGCTACCGATAAAACAATCGTCTTCAATAATCACAGGTTGCGCTTGAGCCGGTTCTAAGACGCCACCAATACCCACGCCACCAGATAAATGAACATTGGATCCGATTTGAGCGCAGGATCCTACGGTGGCCCACGTGTCGACCATGGTTCCACTTCCCACGAAGGCGCCGATGTTTACATACGAAGGCATTAAAATCGCACCTTTGTCGATAAAACTTCCATACCGAGCAACTGCTTGTGGAACGACACGGACGCCTTCGTTGCCAGTCCATTTTTTAATTGGAATTTTATCGAAATAATCAAAAGCACCAGAATGGATCACTTCATTTTTTTTGATTTTGAAATAAAGAAGAATCGCTTTTTTGATCCATTCGTGGGTGATCCATGTTGAATCTTTTTTTTCACAAACTCGCAATTCACCGCCATCTACTTTTTGAATCACAGATTCGATGATTTCTATTTCCGAAGCATTAGGGGCGTTATTGTGGTCGTAAATTTGATTGATTTGATCTTTCATCAGTTATCCTTTTCGTAGTAGCGCTGAAACTTTAAGTCCTTCAATAAGTGCAGGAACATGAATTTGAATCACTTGATCAAAAGCTATATCCCGCTGAATTTCATAAGTCAGAGTGGGGATTTTCTTTTCCAAACCAGCATAGGTACCCAACGATCCTGGTGTTGGGTAGCCAATATCGGGTTCGATTTTATATCCAGTCATTTTGGAAATGATCTCGGCTTCGGGCAGATCTCCATTGGTATTGAGCATCGGATTCCATGAATGCAGTGAAATGATAACATTCACAGGGTTTTCATTCAGCCATTTGACCAAAGCTTGATTTTCGGCCTCGCTGAGAGCTGATGGCCCTGGATTATATCGAGGTTTCGCAGCGACCGATGACCAGTCTTTTGTTGGCAGATTGCGATTTAAATCCACGCCATTTGAGTTGCAGCGATTTTTATTTAAAATTCCTTCGGGGTTAAAATCCGGTACAATAGTGACGTTCAAACCCAAATCAAAACTTTCACGAAAGCGCTCGAGCAAACCCCGGGCTGCAATCACGCCTTCGGGTTCGTCGCCATGCACTCCGCCTAAAATCAGGGCATGTGCTTGGTTAGTCGAATGGGTGTTTTTGAAATAATACCCATGAATGGGTATTCCTTGTCGTGTTTCGCCAAATTTGAACATTTCCATATTGAAAATTTTCGTGCAAAATACTGCTGATGTCACGAAAGCTTTTTTATTACAACGGTGCGGATTTGGTCTTTGGTTATCATAACCAAAGAATTTTGGATCAAATAAAACAGTATTCAAAACCCGTATGGCTTTATCAAAAAGAAGTTATTCAAGAACGTATTCAGTGGATTCAGTCTTGGCCACAATTGGGGCGACTGCATTATGCCATGAAAGCTAATTTTCATCCCGAGATTTTAAAATTGATTAAAGAAAATCAATGTGGAATTGATGCGGTTTCTTTAGGCGAGATGACGCATGCTGTGGCCTGTGGCTTTACTCCGCAAGATATTATTCTTTCAGGTGTTGCTAAAACACGCGACGAGTTGACGTGGGCTATCCAGAATGAAATTTATCAAATCAACATCGAAAGCCCCTCAGAATTAGCTAAAATTATCGAGATCAATAAACTACTTCAAAAAAAGATCAGTCTGTCTATTCGGGTGAATCCTGAAGTCGATGCCGAAACTCATCCGGGAATTGCGACAGCTCTCAAGGATTCAAAGTTCGGGCTGGATTTTAAAGGTGCAGAAATCCTTATTCGAAGAATTGCAGACGATTCAAATTTACAATTGAAAGCTATTAGTTTTCATATCGGATCCCAAATTTTAAATGTGAATGTCTTTGAAAAAGCAATTCAAGTCGTGAAGCCGTTTTATCAAAAAGCCAAAACGCTGTGTCCAGAATTAGAACGTTTGGATCTTGGGGGCGGAGTCGGCATTGATTACATGGATGCGGATTCCGACAAAGATTTAGCCCGCTGGAAAGCCTTAGAAGAAATTTACACCAAAGAGCTTCGCGATTTTGACGCTTTTCTGATTTTAGAAATTGGACGCTTTTTGGTAGCTCGCAGTGGTGTTTTAATTTCTCGAGTAGAAATTATCAAACAAGCAGACCAGGTTAATTATTTGATATTAGATGCGGGCATGTCGCTATTAATTCGGCCCGCTTTGTATGATGCCTGTCACGAAGTCTTACCCTTGAAAAAATCCGGCACTGATGACACCACTGTTTATACGGTGGTGGGACCTATTTGTGAATCATCGGATGTCTTTGCGACGAATAAAAAAATGCAGACCTTGTCTGAAGGTGATTTGGTTGCGATCTGTGATGCCGGAGCCTATGGTTCATCGATGTCGTCACGGTATAATCTGCGCGAACCCGCTGAAGAAATTTTTATTTAAAGAGGGTGTTTACTGACACCCTTTATTCTGAAGATAAATTTTTTCCTGACAAGCAGGGTCTGCGGCTGAACATTTCAAACGAAGATGGAAATGAGATCCATGCCCCTGAAAATGATCTATATTTTTAAACATTCGTGTAACCAAAGCACTGTCTTTGCCAGTCAGTTCGCCTTTAGATTTTGCATAGGCGCAAAGAGATTGGATAATCTTACGATCAGAGAAAATGCGATCCACTTTGATGTCGGTTTGTTGAAACGCGTACTTGAAAAGTTCATAGGTTTTTTCAACGGAGTATGACTTGTTCGCATAGCTACGGGTTTTCATCTGAACGACAATCGGAAATCGAGTTGAACTTTCGGTCGGATATCCCATGTCGACATCCAGTCCATTTTGATGACTGCGATGGGGACGTGACAAACCACCTTTAATTTTAGAGATAGCACTGACAGCAATTTTTTTTCCAAGCAGTTGATTGAATCGAGCTCCTAGCCGGGTAATGATTTCGGCCATTTCATAAGTTCCGTAGAAGCTTTGGCTTGCTGGGAATACAATATCAAAGAAAGCGTTTTTGTCGAGCGAGAGTTTTCTGGTCATCAGCGAGGTTGCATTACGAAGCTTTCCGTTATTCGGGAGTCCGATTGCTTGATTGGTAGGGCGCAAGTCTCCAGTTTTAGTTTGTTGAACATTGGGAGTGATCACCTTGATTTCAGGTTTTTCTTCTTCTTTTTTTTCTTTTTCCACTTTGGGAGGCACGATTTCTGTTTTTACTTCAGCTTCCGGTTTTTTAAAAGTATCTTGAATGTCTTTATCATTCTCGAAGATCTCTTGTAAATCTGCGGTTTCGGCTTGCCCCTTGTATCGTCCCAATTGAGAGTTGTCTTCGCCTTCTTGCTGCAATCCGTTTTCATCCAATACTTCAGCAGGCTCTGGTGTCGCCATGGGAGTCGCTTCTGGAGTCGCGTCAGCAGTCACTTCATTTTTTTTATCTTCGACGGGAGTTTTGCGTTTGACTTCCATTTGCTCGGTATAGATTTTCTTTTTGTAGGCGATGAAAAAATCGATGATCACTGTGGAGCAGTTAGTTTGATCATTATCGTCATAAGACAGACATGTGACTTTCGCGCGCACGACGGGCTTGTCATTTGACTGAGTCTGTTCTGGAACTGCAGATTTTAAAATAAAGCTGGAATCAATCGGAGAGTGTTGTCCCGACAAAGTAAAAGGAGTCTCATCGAGTTTATTTTTATTTTCATCAAGAATTTCAGCGGTTCCCTGAATTGTTAAATGCCGTTGAGTAGGATTGTACTTCATGACCACATTGGCCATCTTGACTTTTTCTAACAGAATTTGGGCCTGCTTATTTTGAATTTGTTTTTCACGTTTTTCATAGGCGATGGGTTCGTTAGAATCCACATCTTCTTCGATTTCAGCTTCTGAAGCTGTTGCCGAGCCAGTTTCTTTCTTTGAAAGTTGTTTTCTTTTTATAGGAAGAGTCTCGATAAAATCAGGATCGAAGGTGGGCTCCAGCTCCATGACAATGGGTTCATCATCTTCAATTTGGGTTATTCCAGCCTGAGGTTCTTTTTGTTTCAATCGATTCGTTGTTATGCTGGGATTACAACTAGCGATCAATGCGCTGGCGATGAAAAGACTAAAAATTCGAATGGCTGGAGTACTTGTTTTTAGCATAGGCCCTCTGATGGGATCAGTAGCGAAGTCCAGGCCATGTTATTTATAGGGACAGAGCTCAAAAAAACGATTTGAGTCTTGAATTTAAAAATAAGGCTGTAAAACTTTTGGTCAGATGACTGAAACTGTCTCGAACTGAGGCTGGATAGAAATCACTTCGGACAATAAATTCAGACTCAGATTTTCGAATTGCTGGCCGGCATCGGTTAGGCAAAGAGTCAGGCTTCCATGTTCAAACAAGGTCTTTTGGGGCATGCGAGATCGCTCGAAATCAATCGCAAGTTCTTCAGCAAGGGCTTCTCCGGAATCAATAAGAGCCACGTGATTTCCAAAAACTTTGGCGATGGCGCTTTTTAAAAGCGGGTAGTGAGTGCATCCCAATACAGCGGTATCAATATCTAACGACTTTAAATTTTGCAGATATCGGAAGGCAATCAGGTTGGTGATAGGATCATCATGCCATCCCTCTTCGGCCAGCGGGACAAATAACGGACAGGCTTGTGAAAAAACCTCGGCATCAGGCAAGTGCAGCTTGATTTTTAAAGTATAACTGCCAGCAGCGACTGTGGCTCGTGTGGCAAGGACTGCAATTTTTTTATTTTCTGTAGCGAGCGCTGCTTTTTTTGCACCCGGATCAATGACATTGTAAATCGGAGTGTTTTTATAATCTGTTTCAAAAATTTGAGTAGAGGCCGTATTGCAGGCCACGACAATGGCTTTTACATTTCTAGAAATCAGAAAATCCATATTTTGTAAGGAATACTGGCGCACGGTATCTGGTGATTTTGAACCGTACGGAAGCCTAGCGGTATCACCTAAGTAAATGAAATTTTCAAACGGAAATTTTCGGATCAGTTCTTTTAAAACTGTGATGCCACCAATTCCCGAATCAAAAACTCCGATAGCTCGATTAATGATGCACTCCGTGAGCTCGTGATTCATTGATTCCATTCGAAGACATTTCCATAAACAAGGCCTTCAATCGCATCTCTTCGATAGTGGTGGCATTGATATAGCTCATGCCACTGCGAATTCCACCGGACAATTCTAAGATCACATCTTCAAGATGACCTTTTACTGTCACAAAAGTCGATTCGCCCTCTGGCGCCATGCCTGCGGGCATATCGCCGCGCCAAGAAATTTGAGCTTTCTTCGAAGCCATACCACGGTATTGTTTTTTTCCGTTCACTATATCGCCCGGAGTTTCAATTGTTCCCGAAAGCATACTGCCTAACATGATTGTGCTGGCTCCCGCGCAAAATGCTTTGACCATATCACCACTGGTGCGAATTCCTCCGTCAGCAATCACAGGGACATTGTATTTATCGGCCACTTCAGCACACATCGCAATCGCCGTTAATTGAGGAACCCCACAACCCGTAATAATTCGAGTCGTGCACATAGAGCCAGGGCCTATACCCACTTTGATGGCGTCAGCACCAGCCTCTATTAAATCCAACGCGGCATCGGGTGTTGCTAGGTTTCCAGCGATCACTTCAAGACCCGAGAACTTGTCCTTCAACCATTTCAACGTTTCCATCATTTGTACAGAATGTCCGTGAGCAATATCTATCGTCATCAGATTCACGCCGGCTTTAACAACGGCCTCAGCTCGTTCTTTAAAGTCAGCGTTCACGCCAATACTTGCCGAGATGATTGTGGCACCGGCGGCTTTGACTTTCTCGATTTCGGTCACTTGTTGATCGATATTCATAAATCGATGCAACACACCCAATCCGCCCAGTTTATTCATGGCAATGGCCATTTTGGATTCCGTGACTGTATCCATATTCGCAGAAATAATCGGCGTCTCGATAAACTTTGTTTTGGTCAAGCGAGATCTTAAGCTGGGATCACGGCGTGATCGCACTTCAGATTTCGCAGGAATAATTAAAACATCATCAAAAGTTAAACCATGATCACGTTCTTTAATTTTTTGCCAGTTAAACATCAGTGCCATTTGGGACCTCGATTTCGTGTAAATATTTAATAAATAATTTCAGCATAATAAAGTGAAATATAAATAAAATAAAAGTTTCTAGCAAAACACAAAGTGTTGCCGTCACGGGGTGCAAGCGAAATACCCGGTACTCATCCAGCACGGATGAAATCATGATGGGGAGGGCAAAATAAAACAAAGCCAGCCAAAAATTCAAGCGCCACCAAAATTTCTTCGAGATCTCTGTCGACAGCTTAAGGGCATCCACTTCGCCGCGCTCATACTGAGTAGAAAACATCACCACAAAGGGAGTCAGTAAATAGTAGGTGTATTTTATAAGCCCCGGAATAATAAATGCAAAACTCCAAATAAAAGTCATTCCCCAGGCACGCAGAGTTTCAATTAAGCCCAGCTCTAATTTTGACTTTACAAACTGCAATCGCGGTACAGTTGGCCGCGCTAAAGTGTGGCAACACAGCAGCGAAATTATCAACGGAAATAAAAGCGATGCGGCCATCGATAGGGCACCCCATAACCAAATGATATTCGACAATCCTTGAGGAGACTGAATCACGCGCTCAATTTGCTTATTTAATGATTGATCCACAGCAGTTGCAACAAAAAGAGCTGAAAAAACCAGCAAGAATCCGGCACTAAGAGCATTTTTGAATTCTATTTTTACAGGGGGATGCACAGCTGAAAATCATTCAATGAGATCAAAGGAGAGTCAATCAAAACGGCAGACATTTCCTCAAGATTGGGTCAGAAAAACTCGTGACAAGTTTTTTCTAAAAGTTTACCTTAAATTTCTTCAATCATCATCAGTGCCCTGGTGGCGAAATTGGTAGACGCACAGGACTTAAAATCCTGAGCTTCCAGGAATGGGGCGTGCCGGTTCAAGTCCGGCCCAGGGCACCAAACAAAAAATTCAGAATGATCTGTATGCTGCTGAGGTTTTATTAACGGCTCCAAAGTGCCGTCCAGAACTTATTCGGTTCTTCTCCAAAGGTAGGGGCAGTCAGTGTTTCTGCTAGCCGCAATAGGCTTTTACTCTTAGACGATAATTATTGAAATTATGCATTCCGTAAGCTCTGTTCTGTATCTCATCCATTCGTCGATG
>Ga0209542_10016591_pt1 | contig 12196 bp, 14 predicted proteins | sample RifCSPhighO2_01_FD_184028 | JGI IMG/M metagenome (GOLD analysis project Ga0209542, IMG submission 184028) | Soil microbial communities from Rifle, Colorado - Rifle CSP2_plank highO2_0.1 (SPAdes) (version 2) | ecosystem: Environmental > Terrestrial > Deep subsurface > Rock core/Sediment ...
CCTGCAAATCTTAATTCACAAGGTTTAAAAATAACTTTCTAGTTTCATAATCAAGCTCGTCTAGTATAGTGGTTAGTACGACGCCCTGTCGCGGCGTAGACTCGGGTTCGATTCCCGGGACGGGCGTTCTTTTGCCTCGATGATAAAAACGAGTGCAATTGGAGATGCGACAATGAAACGTGGAAATTTAACTCCGCATGAAAAATTAAGAAACAAAAGAATCCAATCAAAGAGAAGTCAAGGAGAACATCCATTTGGAACAATACATAGAGCTATGAATGGTGGAGAAACAAAATTAACAACTGTTTACATAGTGTTTGTTCAGCAGTTATTTGTATTCGGTGCATACAATTTATTCAGATTAGCTTCACTGATGAGGACATAATCATAAACTCTCGTTCAAATGCTGAAGCTGTAGCACATCGATTTTTTTTAGATGCTTTAGGTATAAGACCATCTCTTTATCAATTAGAAGATAGAAAAAGCTAAAGAGGAGAATACCTTCATGCTATTTTTGTAAAGAAACCTTATCATCGTCCAACTTATTAGTAAATATGTGAAGATGAGTAAGCATGTTAGGGACTAAACTTTAGAAATAATTCTTATAATTCCTTCATCAGCGTTTAACTCAACCTCATCTCCATCTTTAAGAACTTGGGTAGCAACTTTAGTTCCGACAACACAAGGAATCTTTAATTCCCTAGAAATTATAGCGGCATGACACGTAATTCCACCTTCATCTGTAATTATTCCTTTTGCTTTTTTAATATAGGGAACAATTTCAGGTCTTGTCATAGGAGTAACTAAAATATAATCCCTTTTGTTTTTGAAAATTGTATCATACTCATTATACTCCTTTTCTGTTATTCTTATTACTTCGCCCTCGACATTACCTTCAAAGGCAACATTACCTTTCAAAATTCCTTCTTTTCTGGCAAATTCAATATTTTTTAATAGAGGATTCTGGCTGTTCAGATAATCCTCAATTATTTCGGCTTCCTTACCTAAATATATTTCAAAAGAATTTTCTACAATTAAAAATACAATCGCTCTTTTATCTAACCTTTTTATTTTTAAGACATGTTCACTCCCATTTAGCAAGTTATTAATTTCTTCGGATAAGCACATATCTCCTACACTTTTCTTTAGCCCAAATTCTTTTTCACAGAAAAACAAAATTTTATCATATGCTTCCCAAACACCTTCAATAAACTTTGATAATTTCATTCTAACTTCTGGGAGAATTTTTATTAATTCTTCATCTTTTGTTTCAAAATATTCCACACAAAAAAAGATGTATCCTTGATAAATATCTAGGCATAATTTGTCTAAAAATTCTAACCCTTTTTTTGCTTTTCTTCTATCTAAATTTTTATCTTTTAAGAAGTTGTCCAGTTGAGGTTTATATTCTTCAATTCTTCTTAAACTAAAATCCATAATTTCTTTTATTCTTTTTTTATCTGAGGTTACGGGTCTTGACGCTTTTTCTTCCCATGCTTCATAATTTGTATGTTGTAAAATAGCTAAATTTGGATTTTTCCCCATAAATTTATTATTTACATATGAACGAAAAGCATATTCATAAGAAATAACTGGCTGAAGAGGTCCTCTTTCATATCGTTCAAAGGTGTGTTGTTTTAATTTTAGAAGTATGCTTAAATTTTCAATTTTATCCTTTTTTTCAAGGGTAGTTATTGGTCTTGATTGAGTGATATAGAACTCTCCTTTCTCTCTGGCCCATTCAATATCACAAGGAAACCCATAATGCTTTTCTATTTTTAGAACTAATTCTGTTAATTCTAAAATTTCTTGGTCATTTAACTTTTGAGTGTTTCCGTTTTTGGGTTCATTCCATTCATTTCCACCTTCTTTCTTACGGTAAAGTCCTTTTGTTTGATTATTAACATTTTTATCAATAATTCTTCTTGGTTGCTTTTCTACCACATAACTATCAGGAGTTATTGTGCCTGAAACTATTGCTTCTCCTAGACCAAAGCCAGCTTCAATAATTAATTGATTGTAATCTTGAGTTACTGGATGAACAGAGAAAGCTATTCCAGATACTTCTGAATTAACCATTTTCTGGACAACAACAGCTACAGAAATCTTAGTTTCATGTAGACCTTTTTCAAATCTATAGAAGATAGCTCTTGGAGTGAATAAAGAAGCCCAGCAGTGTTTTACTTTATCTAAAAGGCTTGATTCAGTAGTGTTAAGATAAGAATCTAATTGTCCTGCCCATGCAGCTGCTGAAGAGTCTTCTGCTGTTGCACTTGACCTTACTGCAACAAACTTAGCACCTAGTTGCTTAAAGTTCTTATTTATTTCATTAGCAATATCTTTAGGCATTTTTGCATCAAGAATTAAAGCTTTAATTTGTTCCGAAGCTCTATCCACTGTGTGAATTTCTTGATGTTTAACGGTATGTAAAATTGAGTCTATTTCTACATTCAAATCTGTTTCTTCAAGAAATCTTTCAAAAGCCTCAGATAATATGACATAACCTTCAGGAACAGGTATTTTTGCTTGAGTCATCTCTCCTAGAGAAGCTCCTTTGCCCCCAGCTATGGCTACGTCATTTTTACCTAATTTAGAGAATTCTCTAATAAATTCCATTTAAAACTATTAGAAAGATGTATTAAATTCTTTTCTATTAAAATACATACACTTCGCATGAATGGAGATCATCCATAAAATGGAGTTAACTGGGCTGTTAAGTTTGCTGAAGGCAGACTTAAAATGTAAAGCAAAGCTATAAACCTTACTATTTAGGTAGGAAATAATTATAGATATACCAACGATAAAGATATAGATTATTACCATTTTGGCATGAACATTAGACAAATGAACCACCTTTTTGGCAGGATTATTAATATTGATTTTTGCCTTTATCCCCCTCATCCCTACAACCCTTAAAAATCTCTGATAGAAATCTTTAAATACGTGTACTACATTTGTATTGCTATGGTAATGGACACAATTCAAGTACGATTAGGACCCGGTTTAGTAAAGAAAATTGATTCTTTAGTAGATACTGGAGTTTATTCGAGTAGGTCTGATGTATTAAGAGATGCTGTAAGAAGATTGGTAATAGATAAACTTATTGGAATTATACCTAATGAAGGAGATTCCGTAGCAGAAGTTAGAGATTTGAGAAAAAAGTTATCTAAAGAGAAATTTGATTTAGGTGAAATTAATAAATTAGCTTAATTCTTCTGGTTTTAGCACATTTACATGGTTCTTTGCAAACCTGATTAGTCCTTCATCGCGTGTAATTAGGCATAGATTCAATCTTTTTGCTATTGCAGTGTGTAAATAATCATAAAAACTTAAAGTTTTATTTTCTTCTTCCCATTTCCTTGCAAGCTCATAATCCTCTGGAGCTGTTTTTATAATTTTTATAAAGTCTGATTCTTTGAAAAACCCATTAATTATTGGAAATTTTTCTTTTAACGTAAAATATAATTCTTTAAGAACAATTGTAGAAACAATTATTCTTTCTTGCTTTTCTTCAATGCTTTTAATAAAATCTTCTGCAATCTTCCAATATTGAACTCCAGTTTTTTTATTGGAATTTTTTGGGTTTAATACCTCACAGCTTGCTGTGGAGTAAAAATTCCAATTAGAAACTTTCGAATCAGAAATCTCCGAATACCGCGGAGCTTGCTCCGATTCGGTAGGAGATTTCAGAAAGTTTCTTTATTAACTTCTTTCTTGAATAAATTTAACCAAATGCAAGTATCAAAATAATAATCCTTTTTCATATTAATTAAACATTCAATAATTATAAATAACTTTCCTAATAGTACATTTCATCTCGACAATACTTATAAATCCCAGGGTCCTTTGTATCATGTAGATACAAGAAAACCTTTGGGAAGAATCAAACGGACCAATTTCGGTTAAAAGGATGAATGAACTTTGTCTACATTATTATTTTTGTCTACAACTTTGTCTACACAGGGTTATCTTCCTAAAATATTCTTTAGGTTTTTGTACTCTTTAAGTATAAGTTCTATGGTGGGCCTTATGTTCCATTCTTTTTCGTATGCTTGAAGGGCAGCATAATATTCTCTTTGATTCTTTAAGTCAATACTTATTGGGGACAGGTTGTTTTTTATCAAAATGTTGTTCATAAGTATTCGCCCCACTCTCCCATTTCCATCTGCAAAGGGGTGTATATTTTCGAATTGATTATGAACTACTGTCGCAAGCAATATCCCTGGATAGTTACTCTTGTATTTATGATACCATTCTACGAGTTCTTTAATAAGTGCTAATACCCTATTCTGTGGTGCCCCTTCATGAACTATTACTCCTGATCCAGTTTTAACGACAACTTCTTCTCCTTTTTTCCTTAGTTCTCCGGCAAATTCTTTTGAGTTCTTGAATACTATTTTATGGATTTCTAAAATCAGCTCAATGGAAATATGTTCCTTTGTTTTTCTTATATATTCTATTGCTTCATTAACTCCTAATGCTTCTGCTATATCTTGTTTTGATTTTTCAACCGGCCATATTCCTTTTCTTATAACTTCTTCGGTTTCTTTTTTTGTTAGTTCGCTACCTTCAATCGCATTAGTGTTATAGCTAAATATCTCTGAGAACTTTTTCCATTCAACTTCTGATAAGTGGACAACTTTAAGATTTGATTCTCCCTGTAATCTTTCAATAAATCTAATTTCTTCTTCAGAAATTTTATTTGTAATGGGATCTTTGATTATTTTGTATTTGCTTACTTCTTCTAAAATAAGTTGTTCAGCTTTTTTTCTTCTTTCTTCTAATATTTTGGAGGATAAATCTGTTCCAAGGAGTTTTCTAATCTTGTGTATTTTTCTCCCTTCTCTAAAAGAGTGTGAGAGCCAGTACCTTACCCCCTCATAATACTTTCTTTTTTCAATATACATATAACTATATTGTTGTCTACATATTTAAACATTTCTACATATTTGTCTACATTTTTGGAACTTTGGCTATAATGTAGGAATTCATCAAGTTATCCTCTGTCACCCTCTTGTTCTCGACAATGCTTATGACCTCCTTCGCAAACTAAAGTAGGCGGATTTCTTGCGAACTGATTAAAAAACAATTTGATAGTAAAAAGTAAGATTTAGGTGACTTTTACCTCACAATAATAAAAAGCCAAGCTTTTTATACCTTGGATTTTCTTAACCAAAATGGAAGACGAAAATAAACCAACTGAAGAAGAGACTCAGTCTGAAGAGACTAGTGAGTCCGAAACTTCTGCAGAAGAAACATCCGAAGAATCGGAAGAGTCCACAGAAGAGAAATCTGACGACTCCAAAGATTCAGACGACTCTGAAGAATCAAGTGATTCTGAAGACTCTGAAAATTCAGAGGATTCAAACGCAGAAAGCGAAAGTTCAACAGAAAATAAGTAATTTTTTGTAAGCTTTCAATTATTTTTTATTTTTTTAGAAGAGATAGAGAGAGTTAAACAGAGAAAGATCAAGAGAAATCACAAAGTTAGAAGTTCAATTTTATGTCGAAGTTTTTCCCTATGTCAAAAATCAAAGATTTTTGAGCACATTCAAAAACAGTAGTTTTTGATGAAACCACATTCTTAGAAAATCTCAATTTTCTAATCCATTCAATTCTCACTCAACGAGTTGCAATGAACAAGTCATTGTTGCAAATAAATCGCAACATATATCCAACATTACTGTTGGACACATTGCAGTTCTTCGTTTCTTACGAAACTTCAGAAATTGAAGTTTTTAAGTCGTGGTGGTGCATCGATTTTTTGATCAAAAAAGCCTATTCAAACAAATCAAAAAGTATTATAAATAGTAAATTATTAAGACAAGGATGCATAATCTAAAGCGAATAAGCCTAATAATAGCACTTTCATTGTTATTCATTGGAACGGTTTATGCATTAGAAGTTAAAAAAACAGAATTTATCATAAAAACAGAACCCTATCGAAACCTAAGCATTACAGTCATAGATTCTAAGACAAATGGAGAACTTCAGGTTTTTGAAGGGAGGGCTCGAAAATTTGGAGAGTTTAGATTTACATATTATGGGGTGATTAAAGAAGTATTGCTCTCAGGAGTTCTTATAAACAACGAAACTGGAGAGGTAGTCTTAACTAAGAAGTTTGGCCCATACACTTTAGATACTCCTTCAATAACCCTAAATTTTTCATTAGACATTCCAGAAGAAGTTGAAAGCCCTCAAGAGATTCAAGATAACGTAACAAATATGGGTGATCTAAGCACATCAGAAATTACCCCTCCATCCCTAGATAAAAGTTCAATTCTTGGGTTAGTCTCAGGAGGAGCTGGAACTTTCTCAAATGTTTATTATTTTGTAGGGGCAGGTGCTCTAGGGGCAATAATATTAATCATTATTCTTAGACGCCGTATTACAGTTAAAACCCCTGTCGAGCCAAACCCAACCAAAGTAAAACCTGAAAAAAAGACTCCTTCAAAGAAAGAAGTAGTTGTTCCTACGCAAAAAATAGATAATTCTAATAAAGAAAGTATAGATGAAACTGAAAAAAAGATTTCCGAACTTCAGAAACAACTTGAACAGATTAGGAGTGAAGAAAAACTTCTTAAATTGCAACGCCAGATTAATCAAGAAAGAGATGAACTTAAGAAATTACAATTAAAAGAAGAACCTAAAGTTCAAGAAAATAGTAACTTTGATGAAAATAAAGACAGTTTTAAAATTTAATAATTTTTTCTAAAATTTTATCTCGTTTAAGCATTGCCAATTTAACTCTTTCCTTTGCAATTTGGTTTGCTGCGTCTCTGACAGAGATAGATTGTTTCTGAGCTGTAGAAAGTACAAGTTTAGTATTTTTAGTTATTCTTTCTCTAACAAGTTTACGCATATATTTCTCACCTTTACCTATATATTCAACATAACTGGAAATAACTCCTCCTGCATTTGCAACAAAATCTGGAACAATAAGCACTCGTTTACTTAATTCCTGTTCAATATCAAAAGGAATAGGGATATTAGCAGCTTCTACAATTATTTTTGAGTTGATTAATTCAACATTCTGGCGAGTAATCACATCAGGTAAAGCTCCAGGTATTAAAACATCTACTGGAAGTTCAAATAATTTATACCCTGGAAGTATTCTTCCGTTTCCAGCAGTAACTGTATGCTTCTCTTTCTTAACTTTTTCTATATCTGCAAAAGATAAACCATCTGGATTGTATATACAACCCTTACTATCACTAACAGCAACTATCTTAGCTCCGGCTTCTTCAAGATCTTTAAAAGCAAATGAGCCCACATTTCCAAAACCTTCTATTGCAATAGTTGCACCATTTAATGAGATATTTGCATGTTTAAGGGCAACTTGAGTTGCGTAACTAACTCCAATTCCTGTACTTCCAAGTTCATGAGGCAACCCACAAACTTTTTTACCATTGATTACCTTGCAAAAATCTAAAGGTTTTCCCGTCGCAGCATTAAAATTTCCATTTGCATTAACAAATGTCACCATTTCTTTCTCAGTAGTACTAATATCCGGTGCAGCAATGTATTCGCAAGGTACAAGATTTTTCAAAGCCCTAGAAAAAGATTTTACAAATATTTCTTTTTTAGAAGACTCCACTTCTTTGTTATAAATTATCCCGCTCTTCCCACCTCCAAATGGTAATCCTGCGAGTGCATTTTTTAATGTCATAGCTCTTGCGAGGCGGAAAACTTCTCTTATATTAACCGTAGGAGTCATACGAATTCCTCCTTTAGCAGGGCCAAGAGCAGTATTATCTATTACAGCAAACCCACGCATTCCGCTAGAAGGATCATAAACTTCTATAATTTTCTCAGGACCAATATCATCGTTAAAGTCTTGCAATTCCATATTAAGTCTCTTCAATATAATTACACAGTAGATAGTTAATAAAGATTATGTAGTTAGGTTAAAATCTTTGAACAATATAATCAATCAAGGAATTTCCTACTAAACGTATAGTTGAGGGACCATTACGCATATAGAACTCTTCCCTACCATTCTCTTTAACAAAAACTCTCTTTGTAGAAGGCAAACACTCTATTTTAAGAATTGACTTCCCATCTACATCAAATAAGTCATAATTTATGAATGTCATAAAATGAGCGCCCACATGTTCTTTAATCATGTTATTTACATGTAATTTTAATTTATCTGCATTAGGAAATGCATCTTTTTCAAGTCCCAAAATACTGCCCTTATCTGAAACTCCAACCATCAAAACACCACCCTCTGTATTCAAGTAGGCAGCTATTGTTTTTAACAATGCATATTCCATACTTTTATCAAGCTTATCTGTATAAAGATTTGTTCTTATAGATGATTTAAACTCAAGCTTAGGACCTTCTCCTTTCTGAATCAAATCTTTTATTTTTTCAGATGAACTATCAAGATGTTTTTTTGATCTAAATATTTTTGGATTGCTTTTCATCAACTTAACTATTAAACCACTCATAGGATTTCCAATACCTCTTTTTTTATACAAATAACCACCTGCTGAAACAGTAAGGGCAGTTACTCCACCTATAATTAAATCATGAGTTACAACTCCAGTGCCAATACTTTGCAATGTAAATCCGAATAAGGTATCTAGTGAAAATTCTGCTATCTCCCATAGCGCTCCTAAGCTAAATGAAGTAGCAAATGATAAGGCTATAATCATAAATGGGCTTGCATCAAGTAGCTCCTGTTCTTCAAGCGTCAAAACAACTGTAAGTCCAATAAAACCTAATGCTAATCCAGCTACTGTTTTAAGCAGAATCTCCCACCACCATAAGTATGCAAAAAGCCCCCTAATTTCTCCCAAAAACAAAATACCATAAATTATGACTAAAATCACCACTTGCATTTCTGAGCCAGTCTTAATCTCAAATCTAGCCAATATTCTAGGAGTAAAAGTAGCCACGAATGCAATTATTGTAAATGCCATTGCAAGTTCTCTACCACTATTTAGCGCGCTAATGAATCCTATTATCAAAACAAGTCTTACTGCATTTGTGACAACCATTCCTACAGATAACTTAGAAAGTACTTTTTTAAGCATAAATTATCAAGGTATTCAGCTTATAAAAGAATTATGTCTCTCTATTAAAACAGTCTATCTTTTAAACTATAAATCAGTTCTCTCATTATGAAACCAAAGTTCGTTTTTTCAAGTAGAAGAACAAGAAAGATTGATTCACACAACAAACATAGACAGAGCTATCCTTCTCTTGCTAAGGAGGTAATCATGGCATCAGATATAGTTCTCGAGATATTAGATTCTAGATTTATCAAAGAAACTCGCAATCATCTTCTAGAAGATTACGCGCGAGAAAATGGAAAACTTCTTATTTATATTCTAAATAAGGCAGATCTTCTGGATACTCAAAAAATTAAATTATCTGGAATTATAGATGATCTAAAACCTTATGTATTTCTTTCATGTATAACGCACCAAGGCAGGAGAGAACTTAGAGAGACAATTAGAATTCAAGCAAAAAATTTTAAAAAGACAAAGAAAAACATCACAGAAGAATTACCTTCAGATTATGAACATCTTGAAAGTAACAAGCAAGGAAAAGGCTCTCAGAAATTTTTCAAAGTAGGAACAGAAATTCATGTCGGAGTAATAGGTTATCCAAATGTTGGAAAAAGTTCAATAATAAACATGTTAACTGGACGCGGTTCTGCTAAAACATCTCCTAAAGCAGGGTTTACAAGAGGAATACAAAAGATCAAACTTGCAGATGGGGTAATGCTTCTAGATACTCCAGGAGTAATGTCTGATGAAGATGCAGCGGCAAGCCAATCAGCTCATTTAAAGAAACACGCAATGATAGGAGTAAGAACTTATGATTCTACAAAAAATCCAGAGTTTGTAGTAGCAGAAATAATGAAGGAGAATCCTGGTTTATTTGAAGCCCATTATCACATTAATGCGAAAGGAGATTCAGAGGTTCTCCTAGAAGAACTTGGAAAGAAAAGAAAGTTTCTCATAAAGGGCAGTGCAATAGATACAGACAGAACAGCCAGAATAATATTAAAAGAATGGCAATCAGGTAAAATTCGTATAAAACATAATTAATAAGTTTTAAATAATCTTTTCATTTAACGTAACAATGGATCCAATTCTTATCGCAGGAATTTTAGGAGCTACTGGAGGTCTAACAAGAGGCGTTGTAGGTTTATTAAAAGCTCTTTCTTTAAGGAGAAAAATTATCTGGAGTTATTATTTAATCACAGTATGTATCGCCGTAATAATGGGAATTTTTGTAGGAATAGTTTTCAACTTCGACCCAAGACTTTCACTTCTCTCAGGATATGCAGGAACAGATATTTTAGAAGGAATATACAAGTCATTTGCTGTTCAAAAAGTTTATTTGGCTCCAAAAGGTAAAAAATAATGGCAAATCCTGATTTAGTAAGATTCATTCTCGAAGCACAAAAAAGAGGATTCAATAACGAAAAAATAAAAGAAGCGTTATTAAGTAACAAGTGGCCAGTCGATAAAATAAATTCAGCATTTCAAGCTATAAGAAAACCACATCATTTTAAAGAAAGTCTGACAATTTGGCTCGATTCAGAAGTCATAAAGCTACTAGAAAAAAGAGCAAAGAAAAATATGCTAACTATTCCAGAACAAGTTGAAGATATCATTAGAAGAAGTGTAATAAATATAAAACAATCACAAACAAAAGAAAAACTAGATGATATGCTAGTTGGAATATTCTCTAGAAAAAGAAAGTAATTTGTTAATCCTACTCATTCAAATTTTCTAAACTTCAAACAATGCATTAATTCCCAAGTCTTTACTAGTTCTTCTGTCAACTACAACAAAAATATGCTCAGGCAGTCTTCCAATAATTTTAATTGCATCCCTTAAACTTCTTTCAGTCGTGCAAACATCATCTATTAAGACATATCTTCCCAAGACCTCTCCCTTCAATTCTTTATCTTTTACCATTGCATACGGCTTAAAATGACTCGCAATAATTGCTCCAGCAGTCGCTATCCCAACATAAGTATAATCTCCAAGAGGAATACCCACTTTAATAAAATCAAACCATTGCTCATTAGTAAGCATTGAATTAACATCATATAACTTATTAGACAAATCACCACTATGTAACTTAAACTGGCCTCTTCTAATAAATTCTTCTGGGAAATCCATAGTTACTAGGTGTAAATCTACCATTTAATTGTTTCTAAAAAGAAAGTAACCTTTTTATAAAAATTAATTTGATAAATTAGAAAATTCTAAATCTGACCATTTTGAGTAAACTTTCTCATTGCTTGTTCAAGAACAACTTGTGGAGCGAAACCCTTCCTACTACAAGCCTTCATAAACTCATCAAATGTATTCTGATCAACCATGTAATCAAGTTTTCTTTTCTTAGCCCCAGGTGGTGTTGCTGCCATGACAAAGATAGATTGTTTGGATATATAAACTTTTAAAACATACTCAAAGAAACTAACGTCTTGCCATTCCAAAGACATTTCTTATAGCAACAATAACTGTTGCTGGAACAAATATAAATAGAAGAGCATTCAAAATATTAGCAAACATAGGTATAATCTCAAGAGCTTGCTGACCCAAAGCACTTGCAATAATCAAGACAGCACCAGACATAAGAAATGGCTTAGTTTCTTCATCACCAATATTCAAAAATCCAGCAACTAATCCAACAATTACTAATAGCCAAGCAACACCAAGAGTCATCGTTCCAAATACCCCAAATACAAGTGCAATTATGGCTCCAATTAAAAATGTCCATGCACCTAATCTATTTCCTTTACTTACTACCATTTCAATTCCAAAAAAGAAAGCTAAACTATTATTTAAATGAGAGTTTTAACTGCCTAATGGTAATAATACTTTAACGCCCGGACCCAAAGCACGTTCATCTTAGACCCCAAGTATTTATTAGTATTATCGAGATGAAAAGTATCTTTATGTCAAAGTGTTTCCCTAAAACCACATTCTTTACAGGCTGTCCCATAATTAGCAAAGTATAAATACTTGTTTGTCGTCTATATATTAACTAAATATTTTATTTTACCGTCGGTAGAATAAAGAGGTGAACATGACATATATAAATTCGTACAAGAACCAAGACTGGCTTTTGCCAACATCAATTAAACAAATGATTCCGCAGAATCATATCTCTTTCTTTGTGGAAGAGTTTGCAGAATCTCTGGATTTTTCAGGATTTGATA
>Ga0209542_10016592_pt1 | contig 12195 bp, 11 predicted proteins | sample RifCSPhighO2_01_FD_184028 | JGI IMG/M metagenome (GOLD analysis project Ga0209542, IMG submission 184028) | Soil microbial communities from Rifle, Colorado - Rifle CSP2_plank highO2_0.1 (SPAdes) (version 2) | ecosystem: Environmental > Terrestrial > Deep subsurface > Rock core/Sediment ...
TTGATGAAGCGCTCTTAATTTGAGTAAGGTTTTCATCAAGCGCACCTCCCTCTTCATTTTTTATAAATCCTGATGGCTCAAATTTCTGATGCCTGAATTTCTTGAATAAGTCATTGACAGGCGCGCCATATTGCAGGTTTAATGATACAGACCTTGCCCACGCATCCATCAGCCCCTTAATAGTCGAGCCTTCCTTATGTATTACCACAAAAATCTCTCCAGGCATGCCTCCATCATACAATCCAACTGTCAAATAACCCTTATGCCCGGCAATATCAAATTTATGGGTGAGCGCCTTTCTTGTTTGCGGCATTGGCACTCTCTCTCTTGTCGTGACTTTTTCTTTTTTCTTGACAATTTCTCCTTCTGTTTTTTGAGTGTTTAAAGGCTGGCTGCGCTTGCTGTTCTCGCGATAAATTGCAACAGCTTTCAGCTTCTTTTCCCATGCATAAATATAGGCCTTGGCAATGTCTTCAACAGTGCAATTCTCAGGCATATTAACTGTTTTGCTGATGGCCCCTGAAATAAATGGCTGAACAGCAGACAGCATGTCAATATGTCCTACATAATGTATAGATCTAGTTCCTTTAGCAGGTTTAAACGCGCAGTCAAAAACAGCCAAATGCCCTGCCTTAAGATACGGCGCACCTTCAATAGTGTCATTCTTGTCAATATAATCTATAATCTCTTTAATTTCATCAGTTCCATAATTCAATCTCTGCAATGCCAATGAAACACTTCTATTAATAATTTTCAGCATTCCTCCCCCGCTTAAAACTTTGTATTTAACCAATGCAATATCTGGCTCAATACCAGTAGTGTCGCAATCAAGTATAAAAGCAATTGTTCCGGTCGGAGCAAGGACAGTTGTTTGTGCATTTCTAAAACCATATAACTTTCCAAGTTCAAGCGCCTCGCTCCAGCAGTCCCAAGCCACATTAACTAAATCTCTTAAATCTGCAGGAATCTTTTCAACATCAATCTCTTTCACATGCTCTCTCTGCATTTTAATGACATTTAGCATGCTCTCTCTATTTTTCGCAAATTCATGGAATGGCCCTATTAATTTTGCTAATTCAGCGCTTGTCTTATAAGCCTCCCCGCACATAACTGCACTAATAGCTGCTGCAACAGCCCTTCCCTCTTCAGAATCGTAAGGCAGTCCTAATGACATCAGCAATGCTCCAAGGTTTGCATATCCTAATCCCAATGGCCTGAAAAAATGCGAATTCTCAGCAATTTTCTCAGTAGGATAGCTTCCCCAGTCAACAATAAGATCCATTCCGATAATGAAAGTTCTTATTACTTTCTTAAACTTCTCAATATCAAATCCCCCGTTAGCTGTTCTAAGTCTCATCAAATTAATCGAGGCCAAATTGCATGCGCTGTCGTCTAAAAAAATAAATTCGCTGCACGGGTTACTTGCATTTATTCTCCCAGAATTCTTGCAGGTATGATATTTATTAATAATTGTATCGCACTGTATTCCAGGATCGCCGCAAGTCCATGTTCCTTCTGCAATCTTATTCATAATCTCTTTTGCTTTATAAGTTTCGCAGGTTTCTCCATTCTTTACAAATTTTGTTTTCCACTCGCTATTATTTTTTACAGCCAGCATAAATTCATCAGGCGCTCTTACAGACATATTGCAGTTTTGGAATAAGACGCTGCTGTATGCCTCGCCATTCATTCCGCCGCCATAACCCTGTTCAATTAAAGCCCATGCTTTCTTTTCTTCATTTTGTTTCGCATTAATAAAATCCATAATATCAGGATGCTCAACATTCAAAATTTCCATTTTTGCAGCTCTTCTTGTCTTTCCTCCAGATTTAATCACTCCAGCATATACATCGTAGCCCCGCATAAACGAAACAGGCCCAGACGCCCTCCCGCCCCCTGTTAGCCTTTCTCTAGAACTCCTCAGATTTGACCGATTTGTTCCTGTCCCAGAGCCTGCTTTAAACAAATTAGCTTCTGCAGCCTGCACAGCCATTATAGACTCCATATTATCTTCAACACTTTGTATAAAGCACGCAGAACATTGCGGCCTGTCAGACTTCTTCTCAGACTTGACAGCTTTTTTGGCAAAATTATCCCAGACATATGCAGAAACTCCGCCAGCATTTGGATTATATTCCTGTATTCCCACATTAAACCATACCGGAGAATTAAAACTGCATAATTGATTCAGGCAAATTGCCGCAAACTCGTCTCTTAAGATATTGCTCTGATTCTCATCAAAATACCCCTGCTTTAATGCCTGTCTCCCGATAAATTTTGAAACTCTTCCAACTAATTGCCTTATTGAATTTTCCCTTTCTCCTTTAAGCTGGTCTCCCCAGAAATATTTGTTAGCCACAACTTTTATTGCAAGCGCGCTCCAAAATATAGGTCTCTCGACATCTTTTTGGGTAAAAACAACTTTTCCCATATCATCTGTTACATTTACATCTTCTTTGATCCATTCAATTCTTTTGCCGTCTATGTCAAAATCAAAAACATCTTTGCCTTCCCGACCGAAATATCTTTCAATTTTCATTAAACTTTGTTCCAGTTCTGGCTTGATATCTCTTTTATAAAATTTCTCTGCTTCGTTGAACCCATTTCCATTGCCATTCAAGCCATCGCCATTTAAATTTTCAGCCATTTTACCTCTTTTTAGGATTATGATGTTAATTAATATTCTTCTATATTCTTGGAATTAAAGTTATAATTATTAAACGAATTAATTTTATTATTCTTTTCATTTTTTAAACTTTTATTTTCTATATCTTTTTTTATCATCTTTTTTATTTTCTTTGGTCCTATCTTACTTTTTTATATTCTTTCTTTTTTAAGTTTTTATTCTCTGTAATATCTATTATTTAAGTTGTAATTAACCCCTTTATTTCTTTTTTAAAATCATCCAAATCAGTGAAGTCCTTATATACGGAGGCAAATCTGATATATGCCACCTTATCCATCTTTTTTAATTCATTAGAAACAAGCTCTCCAATCAAATCAGTCTTTATCTCTTTTCCTTTTCTCCTCAGTTTTTCTTCAATTTTCATTATCATTTTTTCAATATTTTCATTACTAATCGGCCTTTTCTCACAGGCGCGCATTATTCCTTTTTTTATTTTCTCCCTGTCAAAATCTTCTCTCTGCCCATTTTTTTTAATCACGCGAAGCTCAACTTTCTCAACATGCTCTCTTGTATTGAATCTTTTGGCGCATTTTAGGCATTCTCTTCTTCTCCTAGTCATGCCATCAGCATCTCTCTTATCAATTACTTTCGTCTCATCATTAAAGCAATAGGGGCATAACATTTCTTTCCTCTTTTCAATCTTCGTCAAAAGCACAATCTGTTGTGTTTTTTACTTCCTTCCAACACAATCCATTGTGTTTATATTTCCTCTCAGAATTTTTTATATTTAAACATTTCTATGCTCTATTTTTTCCCGTCGGTAATCTGCAAGAAATAAATAGTCTTATTTTTATAGTAACAAAAACAAAAATTTATCAAAGTTCTTTTAATTAGAAGCGCGAAGCATTTATAAATAAATATATCTTAATAATATTATGGCAGCAGAACAATTAGTTCCTCCTGAAATTGCAGCATTATTGAACAATTTCGGTATTTCCATATTTACATTTATGCTTCTTGCCTCGCTAATAATGATTTGGTCTCTTTTATGGAAAGGCCTTGCATTATGGAAATCTGCCAGATTAAAGCAGCCAGTCTGGTTTGTGCTCCTGCTTGTCATTAATACTCTTGGTATTCTTGAAATTTTGTATATTTTTGTATTCTCAAAATCCTTATCTAGGAAAAAAGAAGAACATCTAAAGAAGAAATTTTCTAGAAAGAGATAATAATCCTCCTTAATTAGCTTTTAAATAATTTTAAATACAATTGTTAATATGAATATCCATGAATACAAAATTCAAAAGGCATCAAAAAGTAATTCTTCTTGTTTCTCCCAATCTCGAATACATAGAATACGATGAAGAAGTAGACTCTGATAACCCTCCGCAGATAAAAAAAGGCATGCTCGGCGAGATAAATATTCTTCTTCCCAATGGGCAATATCACGTCCGGATTCTAGATAAAAAAGGCAACACCATTGCCTTTGTTCCTATGGACGAAGAGAATTTAGAAGCGGTTGAATAATATTACTCGCTTAAATTTCCAGTGCTCTCATTCCCAATACTTGTGCCAGCACATTCGCCATAATAATCTCCATGCGCCAAATGCGCCGAAACAGCAGACCTGCCAACTAAGATTCTATGTGCTGCCTCAGGGTTGCCAGGAGGAATATGGCACAATAAAACTTCTCCAGTTTCATTTCCACTCTCACTTTCATTTTTAATCCCTAATTCCTCATCAATCTCATTTTCTTTTTCATCTTTCTCTTTAACTAAAAAAGCCCACCACGGCTTTTTGATTAAAATAATTTCTCCTGTTTCAGCATCAACAACCGCTCTCACTTTAATCTTCTTATTAAATATAAGGAATAACCTAGAATCTTTTTCAGTTTCAACCTCATATCCTGCAATAGTTTTATTTCCTATTTTAAATTCTTTCAATTCAACACTGCAGTTTCTTTCAACGCACTTTGCATTCAGTCTTTCCACTGCTTTCGCAGCAGCCCTGTCAGGCATAATTTTAACAATAGCATATCTCCCGTTTGATAAATAAGCCCTCAAAATCTGCCCTGCTGTCTTGTTCCCAATATCCTCCGCTGTTAAATTCAATCCTGTCTTGGCATTTATCTTCCCTGCAGTAATTTCTTTTTTCTCCTCGTTCATTTCTCTAATTTTAATGTTTTTTCCTTCAAATTCAAACATGCCTTTATTATCTCTAATTTTATCTTTAAATTCCTTAATCTTTTCAGTCATTTCTCCTTTTCCAGCATTAGAATTAGATACTGCTCTTACCTCATCATCATCCGCCAATGTGGTCCCTGTTCTTGCCCCTTCATTATCTGATTTTGCATAAGAGCCAATTATTAACAAAACTAGCAGGCTTAAAACAAAGAAACCCCTCAATCCTATTTTTAATATTTGTTTCACGGTATTTTTATATTGAATAAATGAATGGCTCCTATTTAAGCTTTTTCTCTATCTGTTTTCTTTCCCCAAGATTTTCTCTTTGTGCCCATTCCTTTCCCTTTTATAAATACCCCCAATATCCTTTTTCTTCTCGCTTTTCTTAATGTTTTTCTCATTTTCTCTTTAAATTAGAATCAGTCCTTTTTAAATATTCCTCAAATGTGAGCTGTAAAGTTAGCGTCAGGAAAATAAGGCAAAAAAATTAAATTCCTTAAGAACTAAAACCGCAGTAAGAGCCAATATAGCCCAAGTTAACCATCTCATTTGAGAAGTCAATTTCATGGTTTTATTAGCTAATTCTTCTGCTTCAAAACTATTAGCCAAAATTATACCATTAACTCCTAAAAAGTATTGGTCTTGACCTTGAGAAGTTTTAGTTTTGCCTTTAACAAATATTTCTCTTTTTGTCATATAATCTCTTATTTCTTTATCTGGAATTAATTGTTCTATTAAGCCGTAATATCTATAGATTGGTAGCCCTCTCCTCATATCTCTTAGTAATGCTTGAAATTTCTTTACTGTTTCATTAGTCATTTTGATTTCTCAATTAACAGCTTATTCTCCTTAACGTCTGCCTTTAGTTCTTGTCCTTCTTTCCATTTCAATTCTTCTACGATATTTGGCGGTATAACTAAAACCCATTTAGCATATTCCACTTCTCCAACCTTTCTAGAAAGTTGTTTTTGGAGTTTCATAATCTAAAGTAAAATTGACTTATATTTAAACTTTTAGGTACCAACTTTAAAGTAGTTAATTAGGTACTGAAAGATATATAAAGAGTAGGTACCTAATATATGTATGAAAATAGAAATTAAATGTAAGCATTGTAAAAGTCAGAATTTCCGAAGAGAAGGAACTAGAAAAACTGACGATAGAGGAAAAATACAAAAATATTATTGTAAAGATTGTCATAAATTCTTCACAAACGATGATGGTTTTTATAGAATGAGAAATAAGCCTGAGATAATCACAATGTCGATTGATATGTATGTTTCTAATTTATCAAGTAGGAAAATGAGAAACCAATTAAAAAGACACCTTAGCCATAAAATTAGCCACGTTTCTGTTTTGGATTGGGTTAGGAGATATACTTTGAAAGTCCACAAATTTATAGAGAAACAGGGTTATAATCTGGGTAATAGTTTTTATGCTGATAAAACTATGATAAACAGAGAAGGAAAGTTGGATAAATTTTGGTGCTGTCTTGATTGGGATACGAGATTAATAACAGGGTTTCATTATAGTTTGTCTGCTAATCCTATTGAAGCTCAAGAGTTTCTTAAAAAATCGATAAGCAAGGGAAAGCCAAAATACATTCAAACAGATGCAGGAGTTTTTTATCCAAGAGCATTTAGAAAACTCTTTTATTCTAACAAAATTGGGGGTTTAACAATTGAACATAAAATACAAAATTATCAAACGACAAGAGTTCATAATTACAGAATTGAAACTGTTTTTATGAAAATAAAAGATAGGGTTATAGATTTTAGAGGATTGAAAGCTTTATGGTCTGCTCCAATCCTAATGACAGCGATAGTTATTCAACATAATTTTATAGAAAATCATTCAGCTACTGATGAGGTTCCTTCTGAGAGAGCAGGAGTTAATTTAGAATTAGGAGAAAACAGATGGTCGGACTTAATCAGATTGAGTAGTAAATATAATCTCTAAAAAATAATTTCTCTTAACTTTTTATCCATGAAATCGTTGACGTCATTGATATTTTTTCCACTTGTATATTCAAGAAGTTCAAATATATCATCGTCAGTTAATACTAATACATAATTGTTTGGTAAGTAGGTTTTACATCTTGAAATAACTGCATTTTTGTTTGACGTGCTTCTGCAAATTAAAATGCCGAAATGTCCCCTGTTTTGATTCAATCTTCCATTTAACTGATCTAATTCAGTATTTGTTGGATCTCCAGAAATATTTTTTACTTCTATCATAGGATAATTACATTCTACTTTACTCCTCAAATTATGGAAAAAACCATTATCTGCACAATTCGTAAAGATTGTATCAATAATCTTTATTCCACCATCTACATCTACCTTAATGTCCATGTTTCTTAATGAACCTCTAAAAATTCTACCAATCGCATAAGAAACAACCCTATGATATTCTTCTGCCTTGTATGTTCCTTTTGGAAGACCCTTAATTTTTTCTGTATATAAATTTTCTAATGAAAGTTTTTTAGGATTAGGTATTACTGATTTAACTTTAGAGCTTTTCTTTAATATCTTTGGAGTTGGTGAATCTGGATCTTTGATAGAAGTATCAACGGGAATGTTTTCTATTATTTTCTGAGGTGTGATTAATCCAGAAAATAAGTTATAGTCTGTTTTTTCATAAAGTCGTGCATCATCGCCAACGCTAAACCGCTTAATAAGCTTGAATCCAAATAAAGCCATTATCTCATCAAGTTCTTCTACAGGATGGTATTTGTAAAATGTTTTCAAGTATCGCCCTTTACCCATCCATAAACCATCACCGCAAACGTTTTTTCCTTCCTCTCTAATTTTTTTATATGACCCTTCTTTTTGAGCCACCCATAATAGATATTTTCCCTTGCTAATCTTATTATGTAATAAATCTAAAAGATAAAGTCTCTCTGCTAATACAGGCATTACGGGAGGGACATTTAACAACAATGCTAAATCATACTTTTTTGTGTCTGACAAGAACGGATTTGGAAATAGAAGCTTTTGAAATCTTGGCTTATTTTTTTTGCATATTTTTATGTTCTTTTTCGTAAAAGAATTTTCAGTCAATTCTTTAAATTCAACGGCACACACTTTTTTATTTTGTTTTAGTAAAAATGGTATATTTTTTAGTTTTCCAGCACCAAACTCTAAAACAGTTTCAACTTTTTTAAAAGAATCTAACTTAAATATTTCTTGTAAGACCTCTTTTAAAACATCACTTGGTTCTGTGAATGGAGGAGCAGAGCCAGTCACATCTATAACAATCTCTTTTAAGTTTTCTGACTCGGAATTATCATCTTCCGGTATTCTAAATCTGTATATTGGAGTTTTCCAAATCATTTTTATCTCATCTTTTCAAGCAATTCATTTAAATTTGGATTAATTAACAATTCATATTCCTTAGTGAACTTGCCAAGCTTCATATTGTTTAGATGATTATTGAAATAATCGAGAGATTTCTTGTCACTGTCCACTAGAATACTATGTCTATCTTCTTCTATACAAACTCTCCCTGTTGTTCCAGAACCAGCAAAAAAATCTAAAACAACTGAACCGGGATAAGATAGACCCTTTACAAGTCTTCTAATAACTTTTAATGGTTTTTGTGTAGGATGACCTACTCTTTCGGAAGAACTCCCCTGTAATCTTCCAATTTCCCACACATTAGTAGGATTTTTTCCTTTTTCAATGCTTTCTGGATTAAGTCTTTTATCTCGCTTATATGCTTTTTTTGTCTCCTCATCAAAAGGTATCCTTACATTATCCAAATTGAAATAATATTTTTTAGTTTTTGCGTACCACAAAATTTCTTCATGCCTATTAGAGAAAAATCTTTGTGCCCCCATTCCAGTTTTGTAATACCATACAATTAGATTTACAAACAATAAGTCTGAACTATGTCTTAAATGGTGCATTATTTCTAACAAATCTCCTTTTTTCCCATTTTGATATTGGTATCCCCCAAATATGACAAAACTCCCATTATCCGTTAATACTCTTTTGATTTCGCTTAGCCATTCTTTTGCCCATCCCATATAATTTGAAAATGTGTCCCATGTTGCTAAATCCAAATTATACGGGGGATCAATTAAAATTAATTGAATTGAAGAATCTGGAAGAGTTTTTAGGAATTTAACTGAATCTTGGGTAAAAAAGCCATGATAGGTTTTTTCAGGAACTTTAAAATACACATGCGAACTATGGTTTTTCCCATTCTTATTAAGATAATTCATTCCCCTATGCCCTGCATTAAAATGCGATCTATTTGACATCTTTTTCACTCCCATTATTAAGAATTTCATATTCGTTTATAAAATATTTATCAGTCATAAACTCTTTGCCGTATGTTTCTTTAAGCAATGATTCTTCTTCGGATGGCAAAGTCTTAATTTTCTTATTAACAAAATCAGAAATCAATTTTATTCTATTAACAATGTCTCCCTCGCTTTCTTTTGATTGTAACTGCATGGTTTGTTTAGAAACCAGAAATTTCTGTATTGTAACCTCGCTTCTATCTTGTTGCAATACCCCCATTGCCTCTAAAACATTCACTAAAAATGGGCATCTGTGTTTTGCCCCCTCTTCAGTAGCAATATCAATTCCACTCTGGTCGCAATACATTTTAACAAACGGTGCATTAAAAAATCCAGAATATATTGACGATTTTGAGATTACTTTCTTTCTCTCAATTCTATAAATATAGTTAAGCATCTGAGAAACTGCATGAGTTTTTAACAATAACTTTTGCACAAATTCCCTCTTCTTTTCATTGCCTTTTATGAAATCCCATATTAATCTATCAAAATCGATAGGGTTTAGTTTCATATTCCAAGAAGGTATGCCTTCTTCTGCTTTAGAAAATGATAAATCTATCTTTTCTAATAATAGTTTTAATAGAGTATATAATTCAATTCCTTCTGGAGTTAGTTCTAATGGGTAAACTTCATCATGTTTATAATTTCTATCATCCACAATAATGCCCATTTCCATTAAACCTTGTAATTTATATTTGGTTTGTCTCTGAAATGTCCCAAGTCTGTCAGAATCCAGATTACCCCTTAATCTAACAAATTTATCATCAAAATGAGTTCCTTTCCTTTTGTTTTCACCCATTATTTTAAGTGCAAACAATAAATGTCCCAGATGTAAACCCTGCGGGTAATGATAACTTGCTTCTGTAAACTCTCCAATTTCTCTCAAGAATTTTATCCATGAACCATATGCGGAAATGTATTTTGATACTTTAAACTCCCCCTCACTATTGATATCTTCTTGAGTTGGTTTTCTTTTAAGCGTTTCTGCTAAAGTATAATAGGCATCAAGCAAATCTTCTTTTGATATTCCTCTTTCAGAACTATCTTGTCTATCAAGTATTTCTTCCACTTCATCATCAAAAAGAACTTCACATTTTGGCGTGTATTCATAAATTATTTTTTCGATTCTTCCTGTTTTCTCGTTTTTTTGTTCTTTAGATTTTTTTGATAGATACACCCTTATTTTATTTGCTTTTTTATAGTTTCCAATAAAATCCAGAATAACAACCCGTTCTTTTCCAGAACATAATCTTAAACCTCTTCCTAATTGTTGCATAAATACTGTTTTTGATTCTGTTGGTCTGAGGAATAATAATGATCTCACATCAGGAAAATCAACTCCTTCATTAAATAAATCAACAGTAAATGCAACAGCATATTTACTATCTCTAAAATCTTTAATTTTTTGTTCTCTATCTTCTGTTTCAGAATTTATTGAAATTGCTGGAATACCATTATCATTAAAGAACTCTGCCATTTTATTAGCATGTTTTATTGAACAACAAAAGCCAATAGCTTTATTTCCCTTACCCTTTTCAAGATATTCTTCCAGAATCTTCTCATTTCTTTTTTCTATTATCAGATTTTGATCTAAGTCTCGGACATTATATTTCTGTCCATTGTACCTAATTTTAGAATAATCAATATTGTCTTTTAGCCCATGATAAGAATAAGGAACTAAAAAACCATTTTCGATTGCTTCGCTTAAAGTATATTCAAAGACTTTATTATATTCAAACAACTCAAAAATGTCTTTTCTATCCATCCTATCAGGGGTAGCAGTCATTCCAAGAATGAACTTTTTAGGTTCAAAATATTTTATAATAACTTGATATGTTGGAGCTTGTCCATGATGAACTTCATCGACAATAATATAATCAAATTCATCTTTTTTGAATAAAGATAAATAATCCGGATTTCTTAGAGTATCCTTAGAGGCAAAAAGTACTTTTGAATCATGGAGATCTTCTTTAATTTCTCCAGTTAATAATCCTGTTTTTGCTTTTGGCCATACTTTTTCAAAAGCATCTTTTGATTGGCTCAGAATATCTAATCTGTGGACAATAAACAAAACTCTCCCATCAAATTTTTTAGCATCAAACGCAGATAAAAAAGTCTTACCTGTTCCTGTTGGTAAAACAACTATGCCCTTTTTCCATCCTTTTTCCCTATAAAAATCAAGAGCTTCAAGAGCCTTTTCTTGTAAATAACTTGGCTTAATTGCGTCTTCTGAGATTAATTCAGGTAAATATCTTGCTAAAGCTTTGTGTAACGAATCCACAACCCTTTTTCTCCATCTATCATCTTGAAGCTGATTAAAAGAAAATCTTTGTAGTTTCCATCCTGCGTTTAATATCTCGTTTTGTCTTTGAAGATTATCATCAAACATTTCGTTGGGGATTATACCCTCTGCATGATATGTTTCTCCGTTCACTTCTAAAGCAACTTTTTTCCCATCTTTTATTAAAGCAAAGTCAATTCTTCTTAATCTCCCTTCAGAATCAATAAAGGGATATTGAGGAATAACGTACTTAATACCTTTTTTTCCAAGAAGAGGAAGAAGAAATTCAGTTACAAATAATTTCTCACTTTCCTGAACTATCCTATGTCCATACACCTTAAAAAATTCTTCAAGACTAACATCTTCTTTATCTTCCAATAAATTTTCCCTTGTATGAAGATCAGATTTCATGATTATTTCCTCTCCTTATTTTTCTTTAATTCTTCAACCATGAAGTTTTCAAACTGCTTTGACAAAATGATACCTTTCTGTTCGCAGTATCTTCTGTATTCTTCGTAAACTTCTTCCTCAACGCTTAACGATACTGTCTTTTTTGCCATATTCACCAACCATTTAAGTATATATAAGCTTAAATGTGCGAATTTATAAATTTATGGTCTTTGTGACATTGTCCGGAGTTCCAAAAATAAAAACCGAAAAATAGTTAATCTGAAATAATCTAGGTAGGAGGTGTTACAACAAATTCTCCTACCTAAATATGAGAATAGATTAGAAGAACAACTAGTTAATCTTTTCCATGAATCGGATTTACCATTACATTTTAATAAAACAGGATATAAAG
>Ga0209542_10016594_pt1 | contig 12194 bp, 14 predicted proteins | sample RifCSPhighO2_01_FD_184028 | JGI IMG/M metagenome (GOLD analysis project Ga0209542, IMG submission 184028) | Soil microbial communities from Rifle, Colorado - Rifle CSP2_plank highO2_0.1 (SPAdes) (version 2) | ecosystem: Environmental > Terrestrial > Deep subsurface > Rock core/Sediment ...
TTGGCCTTTGCAGAGGATTTCGAAAACATTGCTGATTTTCGCTGCAGTTTTGGAGAGCAGGATTTCGGCAAAGTTTGGTTTGTCTTTGATGATCTGCAAGACATTACAAACCGAGTCGTATTCTCGGTCTCCGTCGCGAGTTAGTTCGAGAAGGCTTGTCGTAAGATCAAGCAGCCTAGCCTTTTGGTCGGTTTTAGCGGCCATAATTGTACCTATTTACCTTTCTGCTCGGTTATCGCGAGCATGTTATTCAGCTTTTTAAAGCCTACGTCAAAGAACCATTAGCTTCAAAAAACATGAGAGAATCCCATATTTTCAGCTTGTTTCGATTATACATCCAAAACTATTATAAGTCAATAGTGTCCGTATTTTGGGGCTGTGGCCGAGAGACGCAAACTACCACAAAACATTTTTGTAAACGCGATGAATAAATTTATCTTTCGTTATCAGTGGCGCATCGAACAAGTCTGCGGTCGCAACTATGATCCTGTCGTGTAAGTCCTTAAAGCCTTTTATTTTATTGACTTCCAGAACTAAGCCTAAATCAATGCTCGGAACAATAAAATTGCTTGCTTGAGTAAGTTTTAGTAATATCTTTTCAAATTCAAAATTTACTTTCTTTTTATCAACGATGTCGATGCTTTCAAGCAAAACAATCATCGGGATTATAATTATCGCATTTCCTTTTTCCGATTCGTCAAAAACAACCCGCGCCTTCTTAGAAAGCGTCGGGTTATCTGTAAGATACCAAAGAAAAGCATGTGTATCCGTGACGAAACGCGGCTGCATACTAGACTTTAAATAAAGATTTTTTCGCTAATTTTAAATCTTTATCGAAAATTTTAATTTTCTTGAGAGCTCCTTTCAGTGAGATAGGCTGTTTAGCAAAACTAAACCAACCGCCCTGTTTTAGCTCAAAAAGCTGTTTTTCTACCTTTTCTATCTTTTTTACTATTGTTTGAGTTATCATAAGTCCACTATATCATAGTCGCATAAAAAAGCAAGCCTAAGCGACAATTCTAAAGATCAACACTTTCGCCATATTTTGGGGCCTTGGCATGAATACCAAGATAATCGCGCAGTTTTTGGACCATTGCCAAAGACGACTTGGGCTCGCCGTGCACGGTAAAAACCATCTTTAATTTTTCGGAACGGTCTCTGATAAAATCAAAAAGGACAATTTCATCGGGATGCGCTGAATATCCGTGAATCACCTCTTTATGGCACCTGACAGCGACATCTTCTCCCATTATCCGGACGACGCTCGCTCCGTCCAAAATGCGGCGCCCCAGAGAGCCCGGTGCCTGATAGCCGATGAATAAAATCGTACTTTTCGGATCTGATAAATACCGTCTTTCGTGATGCAAAATTCTCCCGCCAGTGGACATTCCGCTTCCGGCGATAATTATTTTTGGCGGGCGGATATCGTTTATTTTTTTAGATTCATCTGTTGTCAGTGAAAAATGCAGCGAGGGTATTTTAAAGAAAGAAAAAGATTCCTTGTCCACATAAGCCTTATTCAGGTATGAATAATATTTTTGATAAATTTCCGTAGCATGTATCGCAAGCGGGCTGTCCAAATAAATCGGGACTGCGGGGATCTGCTTATTTTTCAGCATGCCTGATATTTCCCACAAAAGCTCCTGCGTTCTTTCCAGCGAAAAAGCCGGTATCATAAGAACGCCTCCCTGCAGCACGCTTTTTTCTATTACGCGCTCCAATTTTAATTTTTTTTCTTTTACACCCTCATGTTCCCGGTCGCCATATGTGGATTCGGTCACCAAAAAATCCGGGCTCGAAATATTTTCTATTCCGTTTAACAGCGGGTTTGTGGGATTGCCAAGGTCTCCTGTAAACAAAATTTTCTTTTCTTTCCCCTCCGAATCATTATATGAAACCATAATCATTGCCGATCCCAAAATATGCCCGGCATCAAAAAGGGTTACTGTAAAAGGCCCGGTTTTTATTTCTTCCCTATAATTCTTCCCTTCCCAAAAACCCATGGCTTTTGAAACATCTTCCTCGGAATAAATGGCCTCTTCTTTTTCGCGCGCGGCTTCTTTGGAAAGCACTCCAACGCTGTCTTTTAACATAAGTTCACCAAGGCTCTTTGTCGGATGAGATGAATAAATCTTGCCCTTGAAGCCTTCTTTAATTAATTTCGGAATCCTTCCGGTGTGGTCGATATGCGCGTGCGAGACAAAAAGCGCGGAAATTGATTTCGGATCGAATGGAAACGGCTCCCTGCTTCTGATATCGCAAAATCGGGGACATTGGAAAATACCGCAATCAATCAGGATCTTGGCATTTTCATGTTCGAGCAAAAAACAACTTCCGGTGACCTCGCCTGCCGCTCCAAAAAAAGAAAGCCTAGTCATGCTTGATCAATAAAAATCCGGTAATTCCGCCCAAAAGATCTATCAAAAGATCCCCCAGAGTATCTTCGTAAACTCCCGGCAAAAAAGTATATCCGTTATGCACAAGATACCTATCGAGTACAAATTCCCAAAATTCCCAAAAAACCCCCACAAAAAGTACGGCCCCCATAAAAATTAAAAGCTTGGTGAGGTACCTGAATTGTGAATTAATTTCAAGGCCAATCATTATTCCGAGCGAACGCATAAAAACATAGACCCACAATCCGCCAAAAAAATGAAGGGGGATGTCCAGCCAAGGCATGAGATAATAAAGTCCAAACCAAAAACCCAGGACCCAAACACCCAAAATGGCAATGAGCAACCACAGTACGAAAGCCGGTGATTTAAAAAATGATGCCATTCACGAAAAATTAATATTATTCAAGAATTCCGTCTAAATTAATATCGTAAAGAATTGCCTCTCCAACCAGCTTATATTTTACGAGCTCATTTTTATCGAACCATAATGTGATTTCTTTTTCGGCATCATCGGTCGAGCCGGAAGCATGAATCAAATTTCTCACGGCTCTGCCGTCGATATCCGAAACCTCGTACGAATCGATGGTCAAGTCTCCTCTAATAGTTCCCACGTCTGAAGTTAACGGCTCGGTTCCTCCGGTAATTTTCCGGACAATTCCGACCGAATGCATCCCCTGCCAGACCATAGCGATAACCGGCCCCTTTACCATATATTCTTTTAAATTATTCAGGATTATTTCTGTGACTTTAAGCGGGTCATCCGACGGCGGTTTCTTTCCTTTTTTTAGATATGATTCTATCGTCTTTTTCCCGGTTTTTACGCGCCATTCCGGATCAACAAGATAATGCTTTTCTACCAGTTCTTTTGTGGGAACGGTCATTTTTAGTCCGACAAGCTTCAGCCCGCTCCTTTCATAACGGCGGACAATCTCGCCGATAAGCGATCTCTGTACGCCATCGGGCTTTATTAAAACCAGCGTTTTCTCTTCTTTTGGATGTTCCATAATAGAATAATTCTAAAAAAAATTTCCCGAATTGACAAGGGATAACATCGTGCTAGCTTTAAAGAAGATTTCAGTAGAAAAAATGAAAATATTTTTGGTCTGTCCGGTTAGGAAGATAGGCAAAAAAGAATATAAAATGCAGCAGGAATATGTAGCGAAGATGGAAGCCAAAGGCCATGAAGTCCATTGGCCGCATCGGGACACAAAACAGAACGACCCAACCGGCATCAAGATTATCACCACAAACAGGCAGGCGGTTGCAAATTCGGATGAGATCCATTTTTGGTGGAAAGCTGATAAGAATGGAAAATCAAAATCTGAGGGATCTGTTTTTGATTTCGGAATGGCATGGATGCTGAAATATTTCTATCCTGAAACAAAAATGATTATCGCAAACCCGCTGAAAGTAAACCCGTCCAAAAACAAAAGCTTCACGAACGTATTGCTTTTGCTTGACTCCGTTGATTCGATAAAAACATTATAAATCCTGCCATGCGGGATTTTTAGTTTACTAAGATTTTCTTGTAATCGCTAAATTATCTTAGTAAACCAAGCATTATATCAATTCCTTTATTGAACCTGTTTTGGTCACTTCTAAAACATGAACACAATCAATTAGATTCTTATTTCTAAGATCCAATAAGAAATTCTCCGGAATTTTATTTTTTCCGATCCATACACTTTTTTGTAAAATTTTAAAGCCCAAATTATGTAAAGCCTCGCGTAACCAAGCTCGATGCCTCTTTAGCGATTCAGGAATATCATAAATAATAATTTTTGATTTATTGTCTGCAAATGTTTGGTAGTCAGTTTTTTTATCTTTTATTAATTTTAATTTATTCAGTCCGGAAGAAGTAACGGCCCATAAAGAATTTTTGTTTTTATTCTTTTTTACTATAAATCCCTGGTGTTTTAATCCATTAAGCAGGGAATAAAACCTCTGAAGCTCTGTGTCTGAATAAGTTTTTTTTGAGCCGTATCCCGCACCATACATCATTCCTCTAGCCTGCTTGTAAGATTTATTGTAATTGAATAATTCATCTAACAATTCAAGAGTAAAAAGGGCACTTCCGGCTAAAATAGTAAGTGCGAGTTCTGTTTTTCCAGTCTTTTTCATTATGTTATATTCTACTAAGATTTTCTTGTGATTGTCAAATTATCTTAGTAAGTCGCGTTTCTAATTATCTCTCATCTCTTTCGGAAAAGAATGTTAGCTTTCCATTGTTTATTTCAAGGCGAATCGTGCCGTTTTGGTCTGTCCGGAAAATGCGGGCGCCGACATTTGCCAGGCGAGAGAGCGTTTCCCGGGTCGGATGGCCGTATGAGTTTTTGCCGACCTCTATCACAGCATACTCGGGTAGAATTTTATTTAAAAAATTCGCAGAACTCGAAAATTTGGAGCCTTGGTGCCCGACCTTAAGAACGTCTACATCTTCTAGCGAGTCCAGGGCAAGAAGCCGGTCTTCGGTTGCTTTGCCGGCATCCCCCGTAAAAAGCACTTTCCTGCCTTCGAATTCCAGCAAAATCACTAAACTGGTTTCATTAACGTCTTTTACGGTTCTGTCCTCAAACGAAACATCGGGATACAAAATTTTTAAAACCATATCGCCGAAAGCAATTGTTGCAGGGCGATCTATATCAATACGCTCTATATTTTTTTGGACAACCATCTCTTCAAAAGAGTCACGTTCAGGGGTAGAATAAGCAACTCCGCTTTCAATGACTTTGCTGATTTTGTATCTCTTTAAAACGTCTATCAATCCGCTTAAATGGTCGGCGTGCGGATGCGAAAGCAAGATTATATCAATTGAATTGTCATAATAAGGCATAACTTTGGCGAGCTCCGCCAATACTTTTGAATTTGGCCCTCCGTCTATCAAAATTTGTGTTCCGTCTTTTGATGCAATAAATATTGAGTCCCCCTGCCCTACGTTAAAAAAATAAACGGCGAGATTCGGCGCGAGAGTTTTTTCAAAAACCCCGGACCAGATAAGAAAATTAATGCCCAGGAGAAAAATGGCTGCGCCTGCAGCAATCTTTTTACCATGGATATCAATTATTTTTTGCATATTGTTTTACTGACCAATAAAATAGCAGCAAATAAGCTGTCCCTAATATCGCCGTAGGAATAAAATTAAATTGTAAAATGCTGAAATCCAGCGAACCGAAAAACCTAACCAGATAAATCTGATATGAGATCAGGAGATATGCGGCTCCGGCCACAATTTTTCCCAACGCCGCGGATGCGAATGCCGCGAGACCTCCCAAAAAGCTAAAAAACATAATTACGGGCACCGCACTAACGATGAAAATATTGGCCAAAGGAGACAACCACGAGATCTCTCCGCCCCAGGAGAGGAGCAGCGGCATTACAAAGATCTGCGCAGCAAAAGAAGAGACGGCGCTTTCGCGAAGCCCAAAAAAATCAGGAATAAATTTAAAAACTTTTTTGAAATATGGCGAAGCAACTATTAATCCCAAAGTAGCTAAAAAAGAAAGTTGGAATCCGCGATCGAAACGCATAAGCATCGGACTCCATAAAACCATCAAAAAGGCTGCCCAAATCAGCGCGAGCATAGCTATGTTTTTCCTGCCGGCACGAAACGCAATTAGTCCGATGACTGCCATAATCGCCGAGCGAACGGCCGCCGCCTCTGCTCCGGACATTAAAGTAAAAAATAATATTGCACATATTGCCGCGATCCAACCCAAGGCCTCCGGCAAGAAAAATCCCGCAAATGCCATTACAAACGCTCCGACTATCGTAATGTTATATCCGGATAAAACCAAAATATGAACTGTTCCGGTCCTTTTAAAATCAGCCAGCAACTCAGCGTCCAGCGATCCATTGCCTCCCAAGAGCATTCCGTCAGCCAAAGAAGCATGAGGTTCCGGTAAAATTTTTCTTAAATTTTCCTCAAATTTATCTTTGATTGAGAAAAGTAAAGATAAAATAAAATTGCCGCTGCTTTCATCCGATTTTTTAATCTCCGGAAAAACCATCTCCGCGTATATCTCGCTCTTTGCCAAATATTTTTTTACGTCAAAATCGGCAAAATTTACCGGCTCGGTAATTATTCCACTAACCTCCAAAATATCCCCATATTTGTATTCCGGATAAATTCTTTTGGTAACGCGCAGCCTGCCTAAATCGGTTTCCAAAACAAGGCGTGAACTATTTTCTTTCTGTTCCGAAGAAATTACAGTACCAATTAAAGCAACCTCTTCGCCGTAATGCTTATGCAATTCATCTTGTATGATTTTATTTTCGAAAAAAGAGAAGCGTAGGATGCCGAGGAGGAAAAAGAAAATGAACAGACAAAGCATTACGCCTTTTACCTCTGCACCAAAGTTTCCAAGTGCTAGCGAAACGGCAATAGCAAGCGTGAGCCCCAACAACCCAAAAACCGCCCAATCCGGCACGTTAAAAAATGACCGGAGAGCAACTCCGGCTAGGAACGCTAAAATCAGAAAAGGTATTTTAAAATAAGCTCCTGGGCGCATTGTCCAACGCCTCGTTCACCATTTTATCGGCTTCCTTATTCTTTTCCCTGGGAACGTGGTTGAAAGAAACCTTAGCAAAGTCCAGCCTCAAATTCCATACCGCCACAAAAAGCGGGATAATTTTCTCCGATTCTATCTTGTATTGCCCGGAGAGCTGTTTCATCGCAAGCTCCGAGTCCATCCGCATCTCCACTTCTATTTTTTTTGTTTTTTCTTTTCCGAACAATGCTTTTATTTTTCTGAGTGCGGAAACAATCGCGGCGTACTCGGCCTCGTTGTTTGTTTTAATTCCAAGCCGCTCACCATATTCTTTTATAATATTTCCTTTCTCATCACAGATGACCACGCCCAAAGCCGCTTCGCCGGGGTTACCCCTGGAGCCTCCGTCGGTATAAGTTATTATTTTTTGGTTCTTTTCCATGGAAATTTAATTTTTGCCGGCAATCTAAAAGCAGCCGCCTTTTTGTGCCCGCCTCCGCCGAAACGCGCGGCGATTTTTGATGAATCCACCTTTGAAGTAGAACGCAAACTAACAATCAATTTATCGCCTTTTTTTTGCCAAATTATGCCGAGTTCGTAGCCCTTTCTTCTTATCGCCTCGCCTATCTCGGAATTGAGCGCCAATGTAAAATTAACTGCGAGTGCTTTTTTCCCGAAAAACCTTACCTCTTCTGAATCCTTCATCGCCTTTTTTACGAGACTGTCCTGATATTTTACGATGGCCGCGCCTTCATTTAAATATTTTTTACGATTTTTTTTATTTTCCCAATCCTTGGCAAGCTGATTCCATAATTTAAAATCCAAATCATATGTTTCCAGAGAGGCCATTAATTCTTTCGTATGCGATAATTTAAATTTCCAGATATCTATGTCTTCGATATGTTTCGACAACACAGGTATTCTCTTGTCCGGATGAAAGTGTCTCCAAGACAAAATCGCGCCGGAATGATCAAGCGCATAAACATATTCATCGGCTAACTTTATAGAAAGCTCGGCACTAATATGATGATCGATTATGGTGAGGCGACTCGCGATATTTAAAATTTTTCTTGTTTTGGCAATATCAAAACTAATATCGAGCATATATACATTCTTGTCTTTCAAGCCGTGCGGTATCGGATCATCGTGAAATATCCCTATATATTCAGCTCTTGCCCCAAACTTCCTCCACGCCGCCCACGCCGCGCCAAACCCGTCTCTGCAACCCTTATGGTACAAAACTACTATTTTTTTATTATTTTTCATTTTCTTCTTTTTTATCTTCTTTATTCTTATCCCTATCTTCAACAAATTTTTTAACTTCTTCGTAAATCATTTGCTTTGGCCAAAGAAGATTGCCCTCATCATCATATATAGGTATAAGCAACGAAGGGTCTTTTTCGTCTGCCACGGCCATGATTTTGACTATATCTTTGGTAATGTCCTGCAACTCCTCTTTAATATAAGAAATGTTCTTATGTGGATTGAAACCCCAACCTATAAATGACGGCATGGCTTTGCTATCGCCTGGTGAAACATGTCTTTTTAATTTTGAAAAGATTATACCTTCAAATTTTTTTGGTTTTATTCTCGGAGACATAACAAATCCGTATTCTAAATTAGGTGATATAAGCTCTTTGTCAACGTCTTTTCCATCTACTTGTTCAATCTTCTCTCCCGGCAATCTAAAATATTTTTCGGGATGATCCTTATAGTCTTCCGGTAAATTATGGTAAGGACGCGAAATATTTTCTATGCTTCCTGCAGAAAAGACTTTATCTGTTCTTTTCTCTTTCACTAACGAATGGCCATGTTTTTCCGTATGCGAAGGTAATACTTCTTTTAGATCATCTATATTAATAATGAGAGTTATCGACGAAGCTGACCGCGTATATGGGTTATCGTGTAATTCATTTATTCCTCCTTTAAAACGATGCTCTCTATTACCCCAATGATTATCTCTCCCTGTGATATTAAAATGCACTAAGCTATTATCTGATGTTTTAAGAAATTCACGATACTTCTTCGCATCAAGTTCCTTAAACTGTGCTGGGTTTTTGCCTCGATCCTTTCCACTATCAGAACCAATTATCCCCTTTTCGAAAATTGATTTCAATTTTTCGAGATCTCGCACATAATGTATTTTTGCAACTTTTTCATGCAAAACGTCTACTTCTTTCCCTGTGGTTAGCCGCTCTACACCATGCGCGACCATATCTTCCCACTTAATGTTATCCATCGAACCCAAAGTACCTACGCCAGTATAAGGTATTCCGGCTTTATCCAAGTCTTTAACTTTCTCCATCACCATATCCAAAACTTCCGGGGAAAGTTCGGATTCGGGAGATTTTGGTGAGGGATTATTTTCTAAATTTTGTGGTGATTTTTCGGTCATATTTTTATTCACAGATGGCTATTGACATTTATAATGAGCTTGCTATATTTAACTATGACGAACCTCTCCCTCGCTTGCGAGGGGGATTTTCTTTATAAGTTCAATTTCATTCCGAAGTTTTTTAAGATTTATATATTTTGCTCTTTCAAGTAATTCTTTAGATATATGCCCCTTTACGGACATTACTAATATCAACTTCCCATGGGACTTGATTCTATCGACAACAGGCGCAAAATCACTATCGCCGGACATTAAAATAGCCGTGTCGTATTTATCCATCGTGTCTAGCATATCCATCGTTAATTCTACATCAAAATCCCCTTTCCACTGATAGACTCCGTTAGCTAATCTAATTTGTTTTACTGGCTTAGTACGCACTTTGAAACCAGCGCTTTCGAGCATGTTGATAAATTTTTCTTGATTTGGTCTCTTTGGGTCATTGGCTGTATAAATAAAAATTTGTCCTGGCCTGCATTCTTTCTCAAAATATTTTTTTAATTTTTCATATGAAATGCGCCATTTTAAAGTTCTTTGAGAATAGAAAATATTCGCTGCGTCAATAAAAACATAAACCCTGCCTTTTACAAATTGCCCGATCATAAATACCCTACTTGTTTCAGCCAATAATCGTTGTCCCATTCCCAAAGGGTTTTCGCGGCCAAAAAAGCCCTGATGTCTTTGAAATAATATGGAAATTCGCGCATCTCAACTATGCCTTTTGTAGGCCCCCAATAGTGGTCTTCGTGTGAGGCACCGCAGTGAGCTTCACTTTTACCATTGCCGTTTTGGTAAGCTGTGCGTACTTTCATCCGGCCGCCTTTTTCGCGGAGCCCCGCCCCGCATCTTGCGCATGTTTTCTGCTGATCAATGCGTAAAATCCATCGTGTTTGAATCTCCTGCGGAAGCGCGAGCGCCGCCCTTACAGCCGGCTCTTGAAGTGCCAAAACATACGCGGCGGTCTGCAAATTGTATTCCTGGTAAAAACCGGTGGAAGTTTTAATATCCAAGACCCCGAATTTTCCGCCGATTGTCGCAAGCGCGTCCACTGTGCCTGAAAATTTATGAAGTCCGGACCAAACTGAACGCTCAACATATTCAGGATGAAAAAAAATACCGGCTTTTTTGTTAAATTCTAAAAAAGCTTCGGCCACCGGGCGCATATCTTCGCCGATATCTATATCTTTGCCGACCGCCAGAGCCTGCACAACCTCGTGAACTTTTGTTCCTTCTTCAGCGGACTTGCTGGTTACCGCTTCAACGTCGGACATATTTTCAACTTCTTTTCCCATTTCAAAATAATAACCCTGCAAAGCCGGCTTCGCTTTCACTTCCAATATCTTGGTAACCCTCGGATACCACTGCCCGCTTACCTCGTGCCCGGACGATTTTTTAAACGCTTCCGCATCCTTATACCAAGCCATATTAAAGGAGTATAGCGTATGTAGAGAAAAGAAAAAAGCGGCGAAATTTCACCGCATTTTGTTTCTATTTAAAATCCTCAAAAATTTGTCTTGTATTCTCTAAGGTAATCAAACGATTTGTCCCATCTCTCAATTCTGCCAAATCTCTTTCCTTGTCTTGTTTCAATCGGTCTTCAGCTAATTCTCTTTTATGTTGGCCACAAATAACCTGCCATAATTCGCTAAATTCTTTCGGCGCGGCATCAATCCTCGCATTCAGTAAAAGATCAGGACCGGATTTATCGTTAATACGAACACCAGGCGGTAATTCATGGCCGGCCGGATAAACATAGAAATGCCTGCCGTCAAAAGTATAGACTTTACCTTTGTACTCTGTTTCAAAATAATATTGGCTAAAAATCTTCTCCATCCGCCACTTAATAATTGACTTTTCAATCGGGACTGTAGTCAGCCTGGTCAAATGCTCAATAATGCCTATCAACGGTACTTTAATATTCTTTTTTAATTTTTTCACGCGAACCCCATAAAGTTTCTATTACAATATTAGCATGCCCTTATTTCTTTTTCAACGCTTCAATTCCCGGCAAAGTCCCTTTCGCCAAAAATTCGAGCATGGCGCCGCCGCCGGTTGAAATGAAGTCAAAGTTTTTTGTGAGCTTCATTTTGCGGATAGCGGCCACAGTGTCTCCCCCTCCCACAAGCCGGAAGGCCTTTGATCTCCCCAGCGCCTTGCCCAATTCGCGCGTCCCATATGTATAACCGTTCTCGCAAAGCCCCATGGTTCCGTTCCATAAAATGAATTTTGCATTTAAAGCTAATTTCGACAAAGTATATAACGTTTTCCGCCCGGCATCATAAATCGATCCTTCACCCATCTCCCAATCCTCCGGCAAAATAACTTTTGGAGACCATAAAATATTATTCGGAATCGTGATACTTTCCACCCTTGATCTTTTTACATCTATTCCGCGCTTTTTTAAAAAAGTGTTGGCCAGCGCTCCGCCGATAAATATCGCGTCGGCCTTTTTTAAAAATTTGCTTATCAATGGTTCTTTTGTCGCGAATTTTTTTCCGGCCAGTATGAATAAGAAAGGATGTTCGGGACTAAAAAATTTTGAGAGATTTTTTGTCTCCGCTTTCATCAATGGCCCCGCATCATGCGGCAAAAATTTTGGAATCCCGACGATAGAAGCATGTTTCCTGTGTGAGGCAGAAAATGCATCGTTGATGTAATAATCTCCCCAACGCGCCAATCGTTTTGCAAAATTTTTATCGTTCTTTTTTTCGCCGGAATTTAACCTTAAATTGTCGAAAAGCCACACGCGCTCGGGAAAATCACATTGGCTCGCCGGAACCTTTCCTTTGATAAACCTAACCTTCATTTTGAGCAATTTTTCGAGGTGGCGTGCGACGGCTAGAAGACTCGGATTCTTATCGCCCGACTCCAAATGCGCGAGCAATAGGACTTTTGCGCCTTTTTTTAAAAGATCTTTTA
>Ga0209542_10016595_pt1 | contig 12193 bp, 10 predicted proteins | sample RifCSPhighO2_01_FD_184028 | JGI IMG/M metagenome (GOLD analysis project Ga0209542, IMG submission 184028) | Soil microbial communities from Rifle, Colorado - Rifle CSP2_plank highO2_0.1 (SPAdes) (version 2) | ecosystem: Environmental > Terrestrial > Deep subsurface > Rock core/Sediment ...
AATTGATGGATTTGCTGCCGGAGGACCAAAAAGCGTTGGCGCTTCGCATCAGCCGCGGGTTTGAAGGAGAGGGGCGAGCGGGAGAATTGGAAGCCGCCGAGTGGCAGAGAAGAAAAGCAATTGATGCCGAAGATGGTATGCGATACTTTGCGCAAATGTCGCGCGCCGGAAAAGAACGAGCGCTGCGCACGATGGATCAAAAAGAACAATCGGATTATGTTGAAAAACTCCGCGCGGCCAACCTTACCGATGCGGCCGATCAAAGCGAGGAAATCATCCGAACAGAATTCACCCAGCAACAACGCGCCGCGTACGATGTTGCCGGTTTTCAGCGCCTTTCTACTGAAGAACAACTAAACCGCATCGGCGGCCTTTCTAACCAAGCCGTCTCCGCATTTTTGCACGGCAAGTCCCCCGAAGAACGCAAAGCATTTATTGATGCGCTGACACGAAGAGCGGATGCGGTGCGAGCAACAAATCCGGCAGAGGCGCGTAGTTTTGATGAACAAGCAGCTCGCATGGAAAATGTAATGGTAGATTACTTCTCGCCGGAGGATTTGCGAAAACACCGCGTTACGCTGTTTAATGCCGAAAAGGACCCCGCACAAATTGCAATGAAATGGGCGGGACTTACTGTGCAAGAACAGGAAGAGGTTATGCGAGCCCGTGATCCAAAGCAACGCGCTTCTCTCCTCGATAAATTAGAAAAACATGGAGGCAAGTTGGTAGCCGATAAAGCAATGGGAACAATGCGAGACGCGCTCACAAGAGCAGAGCTTGCTAAAACAAACGCTGTTTTAAATATCAGAAAAACGGGCGCGGATCGCCAAACTATGTTTGATGCCCTCGAAGATACAGACATTGATGAGGTCTTTAATGAACTCAAAACCCCAGAAGAACAATGGGATTATATTAATAGTTTAAGCGCAGTACCCGATCCAATTACCGGAAAAAGTCAACAAGATAGGGCGCGAGAGAGAATGAAGCAAACGCTACCGCCCGATGCGAAAGATGATTTTGCCGCATACGAAGTGGCCAATAAAATGCCGAACAAAACGGCTGCCGAACAAGAAGCGAGAGCAAAAGCATTTGTCGATCTTACAGAAAAACAGCGCGTTAAAGTGATGCGCAATCTAAGAGGAAAACCTCGTGCAGATTTGGTAAACGAAGTAACGGTCTATGCGGGGGCAACAGGAACAGATGGGCTTGATGCAATGGTTGATGTCGAGAGTAGATTAACACAACGCGAGCGCAATCAAATAAGCAGAGAAGTATGCGGAAAACTCGATGACGCTTACGGGACTTAGTAGTATAAAGACGAAATTATGGCAAACAATAAATTGCGAGACAAAAAATACAGCGACTTCTTTCAATGCTATATTGACGGCGAACTTAGTGATCAATGCAAAATACTTATTGACTTGCAGAATGCGGGACGGGTTGAGACGGTTATCGAGAAAGTAGAAAAGAAAGAAGGGAAAAACGCCGCAAACGAGATGCGCGCGACATTAAACTCACAACAATTTACCGAATCGCAACGAGAAGATCTTCGGGAACACTGGAGCGATAAGAAAATACAATTTATGGAACAAAGCGGGGAATTGCCGGAGGAGTTTTTCCGCGATGATATCGAGACGCAAGACCGTGCAAAAATACTCGGAGCCATAATGAATCCTGATCCACAACATCAATCGTCAAAATATGCGCAATACCAAACATTGCTTTCATCGGCAAAAAATAATCCTGCCGACATGGAAACGCTCCGTAACGCGGTGCGAACATGGCCGATGGATAAGCGCGAGCAATTTAATCGCGAAGTGATATCGCGCGCATCGCATGAGGAAGTTGTTGCCTATATGGAAACAATAGATAGACAAATGCGGTCGTCTCAAGACGCTCGTTTCGTTGAAGAATTGAGAGACGAGAAAAAACAAATTTTTGAAGATCTGGCGCCAGCAGAAAAAGCCCGTCTCTTTAAGGAAGCGGCGCTCAAGTCGGTTCGGGACGGATACGATGCTCCGCTTGCGGAACATAAAGCAATGTTGCAAAACGCAACGCCAGAAAATATGAGCGCATATAATGCGGCATTCCAGAATATAATATTCGAAACGTCGCCGCGCAACCAGCAAGAAATGGCAGAGATGGCTTCAATCTATTCGCTCATGCCGCAAGAAGCGCGAGCAGCGTATTTAAAAACAAGCCAACAAGATCAAAAAGCCATAGATCACATTCTTGCAATACGCGATGCCGCTGCTACACGCGGAGATAGAGCAACGGTGCAGGTAATAGAACAAGATTTTAAGGGCGCCGGAATGATTTCAAAATATACACAGCCGTCGCAACGAGCTGTTAGGCAAGCCCAGCCAAAAGCTACGCAATTAGGCGGGCAGCCCGAATCCCGCGCTCGTGGTGGCAGTAGCGCGCAGTTGAATCAAGAAGCGCTCAAACAAGCGCGCGAACAATCTGGTGGAGCGGGAGAAGTCAGTGTTTCTCCGGCAGTGAGAGAAATTACTACGCTGCCGCCAGCACAAGGAGCAACGAAGTATATCGAATCAACGCCGCAAGTGGCACAAGAAATGATTCAAAAACACCCGGAGTATATTATTGCAATGCGTGATGAAGCATCCGCGGATGCGCAAGCGCGAATCATAAATGATATTAAATCAAGTAAGCCCGCGCGGCGATTTGGATCAGTCAAAACGTCGGAAGAACGCAAAAAACTATTTATTGGCGGGGATGGCATTGAAGCATTGTCGCAACAAGAACAAAAGATTATCTTGGAAGCGGTTGCGGATAATCCTCTGCAGCTTACTCATTTACGTTCCGCGATTCAGCAATTATCGCAAGAGCAACAAAAACAATTTTATGAAAATGTTCTTGCCGAGGCATCGGAACAAGCGCGCCAGCAGTATGCCCAGCATGTCCGCCAAGAAAAAATAGTAGCAACACAAGAAAATCGCGCCGTAGATGTTGAGCGGCTTACCAGAGAAGAACAAGTGATTATAAGCAAGCGCCCGTTAATGCGGCAACAAGCCCCGCAAGTTGATGCCATCAAGCCGAATGGCAAAAAAACCGCCGCCGCCATTTTAACACCGCCGCCGCCAAGTGCCACAGTCACTGTGGCACCGAGAGGAAAAACAGTTGAGGGCGCTGAAACAGTCGCGCCCGGAGGAACAGCTGCGCCAGCCGAAGGAGTTCCAATATCGGCGATCGAAACGTTTAAGGAAAAATTGCGCAAGGCGCGGTCAAAAGAAGAACTTGAGGCGCTGTTGAAAGAATTAACAGCATACCGCGATGGTTTGCGGCTCTTGCGGCAAGGACAATTAGAGCAAGGTCTTGCGGAGACAAGTTATGAAATCAAAAACACGGATCGCTTGATAAGCGAAGCAGAACTATTAATAGAGGAAATTAAAAAGCAACTTGCGAAATTTTCTTCCTAAGAAACTTATTGTAAAAAAAGGAAGTGGATATGATCTCTAAGCGGGTTTCGAGGGCGAAAGCGGGCACGGTTTCCCGCCGAAGGCTGGAAGAGCGAAGCCCGAGACCCTGAGCGAGTCACGCTGGGGCGAGCGAGGAAAGCGAAGAGATTATATCTACTTCCTACTAAAGTCGGCTATAATAGAAGAAGCCATGCTTAATCCACAAGACCCAAAAATAATAGAAAGGTATAAAACGCTTCCGCAGCCGCTGAAGGATGCGCTGTGGGCGGAAGAAACCATTGATCATGTTTTTGATGTCGGAAAAGCGCAGAAACTTACCGTAAGCCAAATGGGCGAACTAGCGGACATCGTGGGGATGGTGATTTTAGGCATACTCAAACCCGAGGACTTTGGTTCCGAGGTCCAGCGCAAACTCAATCTCATTATGGAAAGAAAGAGTGCCGCAGACGCCATTGTCGTTGCAATCAACGAAAAAATATTTGCGCCGTTGCGGAATGAGATTTTGAAAATAGAGAAAAAAAACGTCTCTTCTCCGCAGCCTAAAATAAGAAACATTGAACAAGCTTTGCCAATATCAAACAGCCAGATTTCCCCTCCTTACGAAGGAGGGGTTGTGGAGGTTAAAACTGCGCCACAACCCGCCTCAATCTTCGCAAAGCATATCCCCGCTTCGCCAGAGCTCCCGCAAGGCGAGCCGGAGCCGTCGCATTACGCTGGGCGCGATCCATACCGCGAGCCGATTGATGATGGTCGCCACGAAACACCTATCACGAAACCCGCAACGCCCCCACCAAAAGCTCCGCAATTAGGCGGGCAAGCCCCACAAGTCCAAAAAATAATCAGTTGGTCCGACATTTCCCCAGAAAAAGAAAAGGCAAATTCTCATCCAGACGCAAAGTCGGCTCTTGAGCGCGCAATGAATAATGATGGTATAGCGCCAAAGCCCCCATCACCAAATGACCCGGCAAGAAAAGACCCGTATAGAGAACCAATCTAACTTATGCTAACTTATGTCCCAATACCAAGTACCACAATTTATTGACATTGAAGATAAGGTTTTTGGCCCACTGACTATCAAGCAGTTTTTGTATTTGGGCGGCGGCGCGCTCATCAACGTGATTGTCTACAATATCTTCAAGCCATGGGTAGTGGTAGTACTCGGGCTTCCCTTTGCGGTTTTTGCATTAGCCCTTGCGTTTTACAAATATAATGGCGTTCCGTTCCCCAAAGTATTTATGAGCATGGTCAAATACGTGTTTTCCAAAAAACTTTACTTGTGGAAAAAGAAAGAAGCCGAGGGGTCGGTGCTTGCCGGCCTTGAAACATTGCCACACGAAAACACGCAGAGCAAAAAGCTCTATGTAGAGCCGCCGAAACACAAACGACAATCGCAGAAACTACAGGACCTTGCCTGGACATTAGATGTTCATCAATTCCCACGATAATCCCTATGGCTTCATCCTCACAAATAGTATTGCAAGTAGAAGAGATTCGCGATGGCGCGCTGGTACTCAAGGATCATTCCCTGCGCGCTATTTTGATGGCGTCTTCTATTAACCTCGCGCTCAAATCCGCCGACGAGCAAACGGCAATTATTCTACAATTCCAAAACTTTCTCAATTCTCTTGAGTTTCCCCTGCAAATTTTTATCCAATCGCGTCGTCTCAACATTGAACCGTATCTGGATACGCTCAAGGAACAAGAAAAAAAAGAAACCAACGATCTCCTGAAAGTACAAATTGCCGAATACATAGAATTTATTCGGACATTTGTGCAAGCATCAAGTATTATGACCAAAACATTTTATGTGGTTGTGCCGTACACGCCGCCGATTACTGGCGGGGAAGGAAAACTTGGCGGACTTACGAAAATATTCGATATTGGCAAAAAGAAAGAGTCGGCCGGATTATCTCCCGAGGTGTTTGAAGAATACAAAAAACAACTCTGGCAACGGGTAGATCATGTCATACAAAGCATCGTGCGTACCGGCGTGCGCGCAGTGCCGCTCAACACCGAAGAAATTATTGAACTGTTCTACGGCCTCTACAATCCCGGGGAACCCGGAGAAACGCGCCCGCAGATAGAAGCCCAAACTATCAACTAACAACTATAAACTAAAAACTAACATCGTGGCTTTATTTGGAAAAAAAACAACGCAGGACGAAAAAGAAGCAATTCCCATTTTCCCCGAAGATATTTATCGCTCCGGAATGCTGCAACTAAAAGACGTCATCGCGCCCTCTGCCTTGGAAGTGACCGCAAATCACGTGCGGCTCGGCGAGAAACTCGCGCGCACGCTCTATGTCTTTTCATTCCCGCGCTTTTTGGCATCAAACTGGTTCTCGCCGGTAATCAATATGGATAAAGTGATAGATATTTCTATCTTCATTCATCCGGTTGATACAACGGTTATATTAAAAAAGCTCCAGCGCAGAGTTGCGGAAATCCAATCGCAAGTTAACATCCGCCAAGAAAAAGGCCTCGTGCGCGATCCGATGCTTGACGCGGGATATCAAAATCTTGAACAACTGCGAGACAGCTTGCAGCAAGCCGAAGAAAAATTGTTTTTGATCGGTATTTATCTCACGATCTATGGCGATACTGCCGATGAGCTTGATAAAATTGAAATTTCCATCAAGTCAATTCTTGAGTCGCGGCTTGTGTACCTGAAGCCCGCGCTCTTTCAGCAAAAAGAAGCAATGGATTCAACATTCCCCATGGCGCTAGATTTGCTCAAAGTCAACAACTATCTCAATTCATCCCCCGCATCCACGGTATTTCCGTTTGTATCATTTGATCTTACCGCAAACCGCGGGATACTCTACGGTATTAATGCACACAACAATTCGTTGGTGCTCTTTGACCGCTTTGGAATGGAAAATTACAATTCGGTGATGTTCGCGCGTTCCGGCTCCGGAAAATCCTACACCGCAAAGCTTGAGGTTATCCGATCGCTCATGTTTGATGTTGATGTTATTATTATTGACCCTGAAAAAGAATACGAATACCTTGCCGAAGCTGTCGGCGGGCGGTATTTTAACATTTCGCTCTCGTCGCACCACCATATTAATCCGTTTGACCTGCCAATGCCACGAGAAGACGAGGCGCCATCCGACGTATTGCGCTCGCATATCATTAATCTCGTGGGGCTATTTCGTTTGATGTTCGGCGGTCTTACTCCCGAAGAAGATGCGATTATTGATAAAGCCATCACCGAAACATACGCTTCGCGCGATATCACGCCGGATGCCGACTTTCGCAACGCAACACCGCCTATTCTGTCGGACTTTGAGCTCGTGCTTTCCAATATGGAAGGAGGAGACGCCATCGCGCGGCGGTTAAATAAATATACCCAAGGAACATGGGCGGGGTTTCTCAATCAGCCGACCAACGTGGATATCAACAAGCGCTTGGTGGTTTTCTCAATTCGCGATATGGAAGATGAGCTTCGTCCTGTCGCGATGTATTTGGTGGTCAATCACATCTGGTCGGCGATTCGCTCGGAACTTCGCAAACGTATTTTGGTAGTGGATGAAGCGTGGATCATGATGAAGCATGAAGACGCGGCGTCGTTCCTTTTCGGTCTTGCCAAGCGCGCCCGCAAATATTATCTGGGGGTCGCCACCATCACACAGGATGTTGCTGATTTCATGAACTCACCCTACGGCAAGGCGATTGTCACAAACTCTGCCATCCAGGTGCTTTTGCGCCAATCGCCATCCAGTATGGAGCTATTGCAAAAAACATTTAGTTTAACGGAGGAGGAAAAACTGCACCTTCTGGAGTCCGATGTCGGCGAGGGGCTCTTTTTTGCGGGGCTGAAGCACGTTGCGATTAAAGTCATCGCGTCCTACACGGAAGACCAAATCATCACCTCCGACCCCGCGCAGATTTTGGCAATCAAAAAAGCCAAAGCCGAGATGAAATAATGGTGTGGTATAATTAAAACATATGGATCCTGTGGTAGCACAAGAAAATAGGTACGCGGCGGAGCTTGCGCAGGCGCGCGCGGCGGATATCGCGCGCCAACGCGGCAACGAAGAACAGCAACGCATGCAGGCGCTCTCTGAATCGCCGGCCGCCATTCAGCCGGAAGCACACAAAATCAGCCCGATGCAGGCGTTTTTGCTGATTGGCGTAGCACTTGTAGCAGATGGGCTTTCTGCGCTCTTTACTATTTCTATTTTTCTTATTCCGTTGTACTGGATCGTATGGGTTTTTGCGGTTTTGGGATTTTTCGTGTGGCTACATATGCTCGGCATCTCTTGGACAAACGCAAAGGGCATGCGCTCCATAATATTATTGGGAGCGGCGCTCGGCATTGAGTTTATGCCGTTTCTTAACGTGCTCCCGGCGTGGACCGCCTTCGCGATAGGGACGGTAATCAATGATCGCTTGAGCGAATTTACCGATATTTTAGAAGGTGCCGCAAAAAAGAAAAAAGAGGAAGAAGAAAGAAAGAAAAAAGAAAATAAATCGTAACAACATGGCGCACGTTAGAATGGCAAACATAAAACAAATCAAGAGAATTTTGGATTGCACGGATATTTTTCTGCTGAAAAATTCCTCGTGCTCGCTCCAGTCGAGCTCGCAAGGCAATCCAAAATTCCTTGCTTTGTTTTTGAAAATGAATTTGGTAAAAAAACTAAATATATTACTCTTCGTGTTTGTCTTTTTTATCCTTACGCGCGCTGCTTTTGCCCAAAGTTCTCTGTTACTTACAGTATCACCAGCAACGCCATCTCCGGGGCAGACGTTTTCAGTAAGCGCGCAATCATTTGTGTTTGATGCCACGCGTGCGGATTTTAAATGGTATCAAAACGGGAAATTGGTTGCCTCTGGTGTTGGTAAGCGAACACAAAATTTTACAGCGCCCGCCGTTGGCGGATCGCTAACTATCCGCGTCGTCGCGGCAAGCAGTGATGGATCCGTATTTGAAGAACGGCTTGTGGTAAATCCCGCGGACATTGATTTTATTTTGCATGCCGGAACTTACGCGCCGCCGTTTTATCGAGGCGCCGCGCTTCTTACCCCAGGGAGCCGCGTGGAACTGTATGCCGTACCGAACGCGGCAGTTGGTGGAACAAAACTCAACCCGCAAAATCTTATTTATGAGTGGCAATTAGACGAACAAAAAATTATTGAACAATCCGGCAAAGGAAAAAATCGCCTTGTATTTACGGTGCCTGATTTTTTGGGCAATCAATACGATGTAATGCTTACCGTTTTCTCTCCGGGCGGCGATCGGATCGCAGAAAAGAATTTCCTCATAGAGCCACGCCTTCCTATGATATTGTTTTATCCGTTTAACGCTTTAACCGGCATTTCCAAAACCGCGCGGTCCTTGTTTGCCGCCTCCACGGGAGAGCGGGTTGGAATTTTGGCAGAGCCGTATTTCTTTGATTCCAATGTTGTGCAAAGCGGAATTTTTGAATGGAAAGAAGGAGGCAAGACACTGCCGCCGCAACGTACCAACCAGCGGCTTTTGGAAATTCAAACGCCGGCAGAGGGAGAATTTCAAACATCGTTTTCTTTAGAACTCAAAGACGTCAAAAGAACATTCCAGCAAGCAACCGCGTCGTTTATGTTAAAAGTTGGCAAGCCGCAATGATATGAAAAATTTTAGCGCGATCCGAATGCTACAAAACACTATGTTTGTTGTAGTTTTTATGCTCAATACTCTGCCGGCGCTAGCGATTGATTACAATCTTCTTGCTCCTATCAAAGATGTAAAAAATGTGGGAGGCGAAAACATTTTTGGTCAATATATGGCAAGTTTCATTCCGTTCGTCCTCGCATTCGCCGCGGTTGCCGCGGTAACACAAATTGTTATAGGCGGATTTGAATACGCGCTCTCGGAAGCCATCACCAACAAACAAGAAGCAAAAGACCGCATCTCAAGCGCCTTAAGCGGTCTTTTATTGGCGCTTGCGTCATTTTTAATCCTCAACACAATAAATCCAAAACTCACCTCACTTCAATTAACCGTGCCGCCTCTTGATGCGCCTCAACAACAGCCAACACAACAACCGCCGCTTCCTCCTCCGCCAGGTGTAAATAATTGGGGGCTTTTCCTATGTACCGATCCACCAACAGATCCAGGCTGCACGAATATCACCCATGGAACACAACTGCCAATACAGCGCAGCACACACAACACAGAACAACAATGTACCGATGCGGGCAAATTTAAACGCCCGGACGGCTCAAAAACACTTACAGATGGAACAGTTATGACGTTTTGGAAATGCGAATTAATACCTAATCCATCCGGCGCATGATGTCTCAAAAAACAAAAATCATTATTACTGCTGCCGTCGCGCTGGTGCTACTCGTTCTTGTAATTTTCTTCTTCGGTTTTCGAGAAACGGAAACAGCGGGCGAGCCGAGAGGGTTTTTTGGAGGGCTGTTTCCAAAGCCGGCAGAGGTGACGCCAGCGCCTACGGCACAAGAGGTACCGCCAATTCGCATAGAAGATATTGCAACCATTTTGGCGCCCGGGCAAAATACTGCAACTATCCCCCGCTGGACACTCATTGCGCTTGGCGACGATCCGGTGCGGTCGCTCGGAGTAACAAACAACACGGTGCGCTACCACAAAAACACACCGGAAAATTTAGGACATCTTTTTGAACGAACAAAAGAAGCTCTCGGCGACGAAGCGCGAATTTCCAATTTATTACTTCAACAAATTGAGGAAATACAATGGTCACCCGACGGCAACACCGCGCTGGTGAGTTATCGCGACGAAGAATTGAACGTGCGCTCATTTCTCGTATTCTATAAAGGCACCACGACGCCAAAAACGCGATTTATAGAAAACGACATAAAAACGCTCGCGTTCTCCCCCGACTCAAAGTCCATTGCCTATACTCTCAAAAACAATGACTCGTACGATGTTTTTACGGCAACAACTGATTTCCGCAATCAGCGCCGAGTACTATCCAACAATATTCCATCTTTTGAAATTTCGTGGCCAACGGCGAATATGCTGGCGCTGAAAACAAAATCGTCCTACGAAATTGCGAGCTTTCTCTATAACATTCCGACTGCCGGAGGAATATTAAATAGAATATTCGGCGGACGCGGTCTTGATGCGGTGTGGAATCGCGCCGGAATGCATGTGGTACTGTCAAGAGTAAATTCCAATGGCCGCCCATTGGCGCTAACGCTTCTCGGCGTCTCAACGGGCGAACAAGCGACGCTTCCATTTACCACGCTTGCAGAAAAATGCGTCTTTGGAAAAGAAAATCCAAATATGCTCTATTGCGGGGTCCCGAAATTTATCCCCGCGGGTCATTTCCCCGACGAGTGGTGGCAAGGGAAAGTGGCACTTCAAGATACCATAATTGCGTACGATCTTCGCGAAAAAAAGCAGATTGCGTCTGTCAATACATTGAGCGATGTTGTCAATCAGGAGATTTTCGACGACGACTCTTACCTGTTCTTCCAAGATAAAAATACAGAAAAATTATGGGCAGTAAAACTAAAATAGTTTATGGTTGATAGTTAATGATATTCTCTTTTAATTTAAAACTATAAACTACAATCTAAAAACTATAAACTAACTGGTATGATTGAGTTGCTTATCAAAATCGGATTTTCGGAAAATGAGGCGCGGGTATACCATGCGCTCCTTGAACTTGGCAACGCCACTGCCCAGCAAGTCGCACAGCGCGCTGATGTCAATCGTCCCACCACCTATGTTCAATTGGATCGGCTGATGAAATTGGGCCTTGCTAGTTCCTTTGAGAAAGCATCGGAGCGCAAAAATGGAAAATCGAAAACATATTTCCGCGCTGAAGACCCGGAACATATCAAGGGTGTGTTAGAAAAAGAAGAAAACCAAGTAAAAGAGCGCGGAAAATCGCTCGAGGAGCTTTTACCGAGGATCGAGCAACTTTTTGTCTCATCTGGCGACCGCCCGCGAGTACGATTTTTTGAAGGAATAGAGGGAATCCACACAATGCAAGAAGAATTTCTAAAAAGCGGCGGGCTGCTGGTTGAGGGCGTTACTTCGTGGGACGATGTTTTAAAAATCAACCCAGCGCATCAAGAAACATATCGCCCGAAACGAATTCAAAAAGGAATGAGGAGCCGCGTAATTTATACGAGCTCCCATGGACCGGTGCTCCAACACGAAGATCCTGCGTCATTGCGCGAAAGCCGATATGTTTCGTCTGATTCGTTTCCCATCCATGCCGACATTAGTGTCAGCGGAAATCGTATTGCGTTTGTGGTGCTCAAAGAAAAGCCGTTCGGCGTCATTATTGAAAACGCCGATATTGCAAAAACAGTTCAGACGTTTTTCAAACTCGCGTGGGCAGGAACAAATGAGAAAGGGGCCGCATGATGCGCCCCTCGCTTCCATCTATTTTTTCTCCCGGCTCTTTCCGGAAGGAATTTCTTTTTTTGTGCTGTTGCCAATTCACCAGCGCCTAGACACCAAACAAACCATCATTCCATCATTTAGCCAGTGAACATCTCGCCACCTCCTTCCTGACGAGCATTATACACCCATTTTTAAAAAAAGTCAACCCCCCCCCGCGGCTTGACAGTCACAAAAAATACTTATACAATATAAATCATGAAATTATCTATTATTGCCCCCATTTATAACGAGGAAGCAAATGTTGCGAAGCTTCATCGGCGCATCCTTGATGTCATACAAACACATCAGTATGACGCCGAGATTATTTTTATAAACGACGGGTCAACGGATCACAGCTTGAGTATTATGAAAGAGCTCGCTC